>Ga0208599_1000092_pt1 | contig 27406 bp, 27 predicted proteins | sample LakMenEpi17Aug12_FD_150706 | JGI IMG/M metagenome (GOLD analysis project Ga0208599, IMG submission 150706) | Freshwater microbial communities from Lake Mendota, WI - 17AUG2012 deep hole epilimnion (SPAdes) | ecosystem: Environmental > Aquatic > Freshwater > Lake > Epilimnion/Euphotic zone ... | reverse complement strand
AAACTTCATTAACTAACTTGGTTATTTTGCTATTTGCTTCTCTTGTCAAGGCAATTGTTTTAATGTTTGCCGGCATATTTTCTAAAAATTTAATAACTTCCACACTTGTTCCAGAAGCAGAAATTGCCACAACCAAAGAATTGGCAGGAAATTCTTGCGGGGTTATCGCACTGGCAATTTCAGCAAAGGCAAGAAAACCTTTACTTCTTAATTGTCTTGCCACATCTTGGGCGGCATAAAAGCTAGAGCCCATGCCCACAAAATAGATAGGTTGATTCTTTTCAATAACTGGTAATTTCCAAATCTTTTCTTTACTAGCACTAACAATGACATTTGGAATTTGAGCTAGATCAGCACTAAATCCTGACACATTTGTTTCAGCCATGTCCCTATCCTAATTCTTGTTGCAATGAAATCACGGGAGCATAAATCCATCTAGGCAAATACTTTTGAGCATAAATTATTTCAAACAAATACTGTCGAAGGCTCAAATATTCAACTAAACCTAAATCAAGAGGAGAAAGGCCCAAAGATTTGGCTTGATTTTGATAACTCATCAAAAATGAGTCTTGAGCCGATTTAACTACTTCATTTAATTGCCCGTATTCCATTTCATTTAATCTTTCTCCCACTCGGGCAGCCAGCGCAATCGAAGTCAAAAAATGGGCCACATCACTTTCAATCGGTGCCCCACCATTTTTTGTCTCTGCCTGCAAAACTGGAGATCCATCAAAATCTATAATTAAATAATTTTCTTTCACTTTTAGAATTTGTCCGACATGAAAATCACCATGTGTCATTTGATTATTCTTATTAGAAAAACTTAAATTATCTTTTATTTGTTTCAATTTAGCAAAGTATTTACTTGATAATTCTTGCCACAATCCAAATACTTCATCAGGGTCAGGATAACCTTGATAATCATAATTATTTGGTTTCTGATAATCGTTAGCTAAATCATTTCTTAATTTCTCACTGACTTCTAAATAGTTTATGTTTTCATCAATAGCAATAGTTTTCAAGTCTCTATGCATCTCAGCACAAATCTGACCTAATTGATTAACCCAATAAAGATCTTTACTAACAAGTTTTTGAGGTGCCCAAGTCCAACCATCAGTTGAATCCTCAATGAATTCATAAACTGTTATAAATTCGACTGATTTACCAAAAACTTCAAGTTCAACGTGACCAAAATATTTTGGAGTATTTTCAAATCTTGACTTAGATAAGGCAGATAAAACTCTGATACTTCTGTTTGTTAAATCTAATTTCTTTCTTATTTTTACTAAATAGTTTCCATATCTAAAACTAGAATTACTTTGATCAACCTCAATGTATTCAGGTTCTTCATCCCCAACAATTATTTTGTTTACACTTTGACTTCTAAATCCTGGAATATCTTGCTTACTATTAATTAGCCCCACGGCCCACTTCACCAAGCCAGATAAGTCCTCGGGTTCAAATTTCAACGCTAAATCAGGAGTATGCGTAAGGCGAATTTCTTTGCCCGCACCTAGATCGATATTGGCCATGTCCCCTATCTTGCCTCTTATTCAGATAACAAATTGATACTGATCTCCCGATTGCCTTGCAAAACAATTAGGGGAACTGACAGACTCATAAAAGCAATAAGCCGGGATAAGAAAAGTCTCGGTAGACCAATTGGAGGAAATTTAGATGGCCATAATGCGAAAACATAAGTTTTCTGCATCTGTTGTAGCAGCTGCTGCACTAGTTCTTTCTGCCTGTGGTGGATCAACTGGTGATGCATCTTCAGCAACAGTGGATTCAAGTGTTGACATAACAACACAAAAATTAGTTATTTCTAACTGGGCTGGTTATTACCCAGAAGATTTGGCAGCAAAGGTTAAAGAAGCAATCGGTGTTGATATCACCATCACAAACCATGCAAACAACGAAGAAATCATGGGTAAGTTAACTGCCTCTGATGATTCAGGAATTGACATTGCATTTGTTAGTGGACAATATGCACAAGCTTTAGCAGATGGTGGAAAGATCGTTAACTTTGATAAAGCAGCCATCCCAAACTTGGCTAATCTTTTTCCAGAAGTTGCAGATCTTGCATATGACAAGGGAACAAATTATTCAGCTCCATATGCATGGGGAACAACTGGAATTTGCTACCGATCAGACTTAGTTGACTTCACTCCTGATTCATGGAATGACCTTTTGAATCCAAAAGATTCAATTAAGGGAAAAACCACAATGCTTGCAACTGAGCGTTGGTTGGCACTTCCTGCAATGAAACTGCTTGGTTACTCAATGAATACAACTAATGCAGATGAAATTGCTAAAGCAAAAGAACAATTAGTGAAAACTAAACCAACATTGCTTGCTTATGATGACACTGCTTATTACACCAAACTTGTTTCCGGTGAAGCAGTTCTATCTGAATCATGGGATGGTTGGTGCAACTACGGTATTGCTGAAAACCCAAACATTAAGTTCGTAATTCCTAAAGAAGGAAGCGATCTTTGGGCAGACACAATGGTGATCTTGTCTTCAAGCAAGAACAAAGAAGCAGCTCACGCATTCATTAACTACATTCTGCAAGCAGATGTGCATGCATGGGTAGCTAATAACATCCTTTACAAAGTTCCTAACAAAGCAGCAACAGAAACTTTGGATCCAGCACTTGCAACCTCATATCCAAATATGGGGTTAACACCTGCTGAATTACTAAAGGGTGAAGTAGTTCTTGATTTGGGTACAGACTCCAAGTTGTACACAGATCTAGCTACTGAAGTAACTTCAAGTTAATTAGTTAGGTAACCGATTGGTTAAAAATGGCGGGAGTGAAAACTCCCGCCATCTCGGTTGGGCTTGGGCATCACCTGGTCTTATTTTCTTAACATTATTCGCAGCAATACCTGTTATTTCTATGTTGTTTATGTCTGTTTTGACTGCTGGACGTTTCGGTGGAGTAACCACTCCTATAAATTTTGATAATTTCAGTCGTGCCACAGATCCAATATTTGTTAAAGTAATTTTAAACTCTTTACTCATTGCTGGTGCCACAGCAATTTTATCTCTGCTAATAGGTTTTCCTACAGCTTTGTTTATTTCAAGACTTTCTAGAAAGTGGCAAATAATTTTGATTGTTGCCATAATTTTGCCTTACTGGACAAATTTTCTTGTTAGAACTTATGCGTGGTTAGTGTTATTAAATAATGAAGGAATCATCAATAAGTTTTTAAGAAATATTGGTTTAATTGATAAACCAATTGAAATGCTTTACACCCCTGGTGCAGTAATTGTGGGAATGACTTATTTGTACTTACCATTAATGATTTTACCGATTTATGCAGCTTTAGAAAAAATTGATAAAAATCTGAGCGAAGCAGCATATGATTTAGGATCAAGTGCCTGGAAGTCCTTAAGAACTGTTTCAATTCCTTTGGCAATGCCTGGAATTTTAATTGGTTTGATATTTGTTTTTGTTCCTAGTTTAGGAAACTTTGTAGTTCCAGAACTGCTTGGTGGCGGAAAAACTGTCATGATCGGAAACCTCGTTAGAGACCAATTCTTGAAAGCCCGTGACTGGCCATTTGGGGCTACTTTTGCTTTGGTCTTAACTTTAATTTTAATTATTTTGATTTCTATTCAAAGCTATGTAAGTAAGAGGGTTAACGTTAATGCCTAAAAAAATAAATTTATCTTTAATCATCACTTTAGTTGTTTTGGTCTTCCTATATTTACCAATAATGGCTGTAGTTGGTTTATCTTTCAACACCAGCAGTAATTCCCTGATCTGGAAGGGATTTGGTTTTGATTGGTACAAAAATATTTGGAGCAACGAACCCATCATGAGTAGCTTCCAAAGAACAATCTTTGTGGCTTTGGTAACCACTTTTTTCTCACTATTAATTGGAACCACAATCTCCATTGGTTTGAACAAAATGAAGGCAGGAGGGTTCTTAAGGACTTTCTCAACTGCTCCTGCAATTGTTCCTGACTTAGTTTTAGCTATTGGTCTACTTACTACTTTCTCTACTATTTCAATGTCTTTAAATTTGAGTACCGTAATAATTTCTCACACCGTATTTTGCACAGCTTTTGTGGTGGCAATTGTGCTTGCCCGCATTGGTTTAATGGATCCCTCAATTGAAGAAGCCTCAACTGATTTAGGGGCAGGAGCACTTAAAACACTTTTCAAAGTGACTATCCCACAATTAATGCCAGCACTTATTGCAGGAGCTGTCCTCTCGTTTACTCTTTCGATGGATGAATTTGTGATTGCTTTCTTCACAAACGGTCCAGAAACCCCAACACTTCCTATGGTTATTTACTCCATGATTAGATTTGGGGTAACTCCAGAAATAAATGTGTTAGGTACTTTGCTACTAGTAATTAGTTTCGTGGGAGTTATCTTTGCCCAAAGAATTGGAAAGGTTGCAGATTCAATATGAGTCAAGACCTACTCAAAATTAGAAACCTAACCAAGAAATTTGGGTCAGTCACAGCATTAAACAATATTTCTTTAGAAATAAAAAATAATGAAATGTTTGCACTTCTTGGACCATCTGGTTGTGGTAAAACAACGCTTTTAAGAATTATTGCAGGATTTGAATACCCAGACTCTGGACAAGTATTGATTAATGATTCTGATTTATTGAGTATTCCTACTAGAACTAGACCAGTTAATTTAATGTTTCAATCATATGCGCTATTTCCACACATGGATGTATTTTCAAATATCTCCTATGGCTTAACAAACACCTCCTTAACAAAAGAAGAAATCAAGAATCAAACAAATGAAATTATTGAAAAAATCGATTTAGGTGAACACGTAAAGAAAAAACCTAATCAACTTTCTGGTGGTCAGCAACAAAGAGTTGCCCTAGCTAGAGCAATTGCCAGAAAACCTAAAATTTTGTTACTAGATGAACCTTTGAGTGCTCTAGACAAAAAAATCAGACAAGAAATGCAAATCGAATTAAAAAGAATTCAGCATGAATTTGGAATTACTTTTATTATTGTCACCCATGATCAAGATGAAGCAATTTCACTAGCTAACAGAATTGCTGTTTTTGATAAGGGTGAAATAAAGCAGATATCTACTCCTCAAGAACTTTACGAAAATCCCACAAACGAATTTGTGGCAGATTTCATCGGAGAAGGAAACATTCTCAAAGCCACTTCAACTAGCTCTGGTTTTGAACATCCCTGCCTGGGAATGGTGAGTGTTTCACATTCAATTACTGCAGGAAAACCCGTCACAGTTTTAATCAGACCAGAAAGCATTAACTTGACTCCAGCAGCAAATGGGGCAGGCCAAATCACCGATGCAGTGTTTGCTGGGGCAAAGAAAAACATCACCGTCAAATTAACCACCAATGAAATCGTGAGAGTTTATGCAGATAAATCTGCCAACCTTGAAGTGGGAAGCCACGTGAACCTATTATTTAATCCACAAGACGTCAGAGTTTTTTAGATAAAGAGGAGAAAAAATGAGTGGCAAAACAATTCTGTTCTGGCCAGAATCAGCATATGGTCCAACCAATAACTGTATTGGAATTGGCAATGTTTTAAAAAATCGCGGACATAATGTTGTTTTTGCTGCTGAATCTTCTTGGGGTGGCAAATTATCTCCACTGGGATTTAAAGAAGAACTAGTTGATTTATCTGCACCTCCAGAAAATCCTGATGCTCAAAGTGTGGGCCAATTTTGGAAAGACTTTATTAGAGATACTTCCCCTGAATTTAAAAAACCAACTGTTGAACAATTAGAAACGTTTGTCACACCAACAAGGCAAGCTCTGATTGATGGAGCAATTTATTGCGAACCAAGATTAAAAGAAATTATTGCCAAACATAAACCAGATGTCATCATTGAAGATAACGTCCTTTGTTTTCCTGCCACTGTTACAGCAGGAGTTCCTTTTGTTCGCGTAGTTTCATGCAATCCACTTGAAATATTGGGAGATAAAATTGCTCCTCCGTTTTCAGGTTTAGCAGAAAACGATCCATCATCTTGGGCAAGTTATAACCAGGCTTACGAAAAAACCCAAAGACCAATGTGGGAAAAATTTAACTCTTGGGTAGTTTCTCAAGGTGCTCCTGCTTTGCCGGATATGGACTTTATTCATACTTCAAAAGACTTAAATTTGTATGTGTATCCAACTGAATTGGATTACACAGATAAAAGACCATTAGGAAATAACTGGCACCGGATTGATTCCAGTGTTCGTTCAACAGATGCCGCATTCGAACTACCAAGTGAAGTTGCAAATAGGCCAGCTGATTCAAAGTTGATCTATTTATCTCTTGGTTCCTTGGGCTCTGCTGATGTTGACTTAATGAAACGATTAATTGGAATCTTAGGTAAAACAAAGCATAAATTTATTGTTTCCAAAGGTCCACAAGCAAGTGAATTTGAATTAGCCCCAAACATGATTGGTGCCGAGTTCTTACCGCAAATTTCAATTATTCCTAAGGTTGATTTAGTTATTACCCATGGTGGCAACAACACCACAACAGAAGCAGTCCATTTTGGTAAACCAATGATTGTTCTGCCTTTGTTCTGGGATCAATATGACAATGCTCAAAGAGTTCATGAAAAAGGCCATGGCATAAGACTTGCAACTTATGCATTCAAAGATGAAGAACTAACCGGAGCAATTGAGAAATTACTTAACGATACAAATCTACTTGCAAAACTAAGTAAAATTGGCGAAGCGGTTAGATCAAGAAAAGGTATAGAAGAAGCTGCCACAAAAATTGAAGCTATAGCCAAATAGTGAATAGAGCAATAATTAACCCGGCAACGGGTGAAGTAATTAGGGAAATTGCAGATTCAACAACTCAGCAAGTAGATATTGCGATAGGAAATGCCACAAAAGCGTTTCCTATCTGGTCAAGTTTTACTCCAAGTGAAAGAACTAAACATCTTTTAGATTTTGCAGATTTACTTGAAAAATACGCTGATGAAATTTCTGAACTTGAAGTCTCAGAGACTGGTAAACCATGGTCGACAATGCGCGACGGAGAGTTTCCTTTTGGATTAGACAATCTTAGATTTTTTGCAGGTGCAGCTAGATCATTAGATGGAACTGGCGCAGGATCATTCAATAAGGGTTATACATCTTTGTTAGTTAAAAAACCTGTTGGTGTGATTGGTTCAATTGCGCCTTGGAATTTTCCCTTCATCATGGCAATTTGGAAAATTGGTCCAGCAATGGCAGCAGGTAACACCGTTGTTATTAAACCTGCGCCCCAAACTCCTTCATCTACTTTAAAAATTGTTGAACTTGCAAAACAAATTTTTCCATCTGGTGCACTTGAAATAGTTCTTGGTGATGCAGATGTTGCCCAACAGTTAGTTAAAGATCCGCGAATTTCAATGATAAGTATTACCGGTTCAAGTGATTCTGGAAAGAAAGTTATGCAAGCTGCAAGTCAAAGTGTTAAACGTGTTCATTTAGAACTTGGTGGCAAAGCCCCAGTATTAGTTAGACAAGACGCTGATTTAACTCAAGTTGCTCAAGCGATTTCACTTGCTTGTACATATAACTCTGGCCAAGATTGCACTGCCGCTACGCGTATTTATGCTCATCACACTGTTGTTAAGGAATTAGAAAACCTCATGAAACAAAAAATGGAGTCAATCAAAGTAGGAGACCCAAAAGATAAAAACACTGATATTGGGCCTTTGATTTCAGAGAAACACCGAAACTTAGTAAATGAAAAGATTCAGAGCGCGATTAAAGATGGGGCGACTCTAGTAACTGGTGGAAAAAACATTGAGGGCAAAGGATTTTATTACGCCCCTACCCTGCTTTCGGATGTGAAACAAAATAATTCCATAATTCATACTGAAGTTTTTGGTCCAGTTATAACTATCACTGCTGTTAAGGATGATGAAGAAGCAATCGCTTTAGCCAATGACAGCGAATATGGTTTAGCTTCTTCTATCTGGACAAAAGATGTTGGTAAAGCCTTAGAAATTTCAAAAAGAATTCAAGCAGGGGTTACCTGGATTAATGATCACTTACCCATTGTTTCTGAAGCTCCACATGGAGGAGTGAAAGGAAGTGGTTTTGGAAAAGATATGAGTCAAGAATCAGTCTTGGAATACACAACAACTCACCACATAATGATTAAACATGGCCAGCACGAAATAAAAGAAGGATTTAGGCCTGTTTAGTTATTGAAACAAATAACAAGTTCACTAAAGTATCTCTCATGTCATTACAGCTAGAACGTGGAACAACTGATCTTCCAGTATTTAAAGCAATGTCTCAGAACTTAAGAAATATTCCTAAATCATTTACTTGGGGTGCTCTACTTTCAGGTTTTCTAATTGTTTTGATTTCAACCACTGGTCCCATCGCAATTTTGTTTCAAGCAGCTGATGCTGGAAACTTTTCTGACCAACAACTTGCTTCTTGGTTATTAACAGTATTTATTGGTTCAGGTTTATTTGGTTTAGTTCTTACCTTGAGACATGGAATTCCAGTTATTGGTGCTTGGGCTGCTGCAACTACAGCACTATTAGTTACCGGATTAACAGATCATCCTTATGCCGAAGTTTTGGGTGCTTATGTTGTGGCTTCAATTGCCTTAATAATTGTTGGTGCAACTGGGTTGTTTAGTAAATTAATGGCCCTTGTGCCAAGACCAGTTGTGATGGCCATGCTTGGTGGTGTCTTATTTAGATTTGGAGTGGATGTTTTTTCTTCACTTAAAAGTGATGCGTTACTTGGCTTAGGCATGATTTTGATGTTTTTTATTGGCAAACGTTACAAATGGCGTGCCCCAGTAGTTCCTGCTTTAGCTGTGGGATTAGTTATTGGATTTTTAGAAAATGAATTAGTTAACCCACAAATTCAAGTTTCTATAACTGCACCACTTTGGGTTACCCCTGAGTTCACGTTAAGTTCTATGTTGACTTTGGCTTTACCTATATTTTTATTAGTAATGACAACCCAAAATGCCACAGGCACAGCAGTTTTATACAACTCAGGCTATGAACCACCAATAAATAATGTGGTGACAATGGGTGGAGTTATTTCACTATTAACCGCCCCATTTGGAAACAGTGGTGTGAACATTTCTGCCATGACAGCTGCAATTGCTACTCAAAAAGATGCTGATCCAAATCCAAAAACCAGATATTTTGCTGGTGTTGCTTGTGGAATTTTCTACATAATCCTTGGACTGTTTGGTTCAACTGTGATGGGATTTTTTGGAACATTACCAACAGTTTTGCTTGCAGTATTAGCTGGTTTAGCTTTAATTCCCGTAATTGGCTCATGTGTTAACGAAGCACTAGAAAATCCTGATTACCGTGAAGCAGGACTTGTTGCATTATTAATAACTGTTTCAGGAATTTCTGCATTCAATTTAGGAGCACCATTTTGGGGTTTAATTGGTGGAGTTCTAGTACACGAAATTTTAACTAGGAAAAGAAAATCAGTTAAGGCTTAATCTTTCTTAAAATAAAAGTATAAAATCTTTCATAAAGCAAAATCAGTATTACTCCTGCCAAAACAGGAGTTAAGACGAATGTCCAATCTGGTGACGAAAACATGACCAACAAAGGAATTGATCCAGCTGGTGGATGTAAAGTTTTTGTTAGTTGCATCAAAATAAAAGACAAACCAAAAGCTAACCCTAAAGACAAGGGGTTGCTACCTAGCAATTCAAAAATTGCTAAACCGATAGCAGTTGAAATTAGATAACCGCCAACAATGTTTCTAGGTTTTACTAAAGGACTTTCAGGAAGAGCAAAGACCAGCACAAATGTTGCACCAAAGGGTGCAACTAAAAGTGCAATATCTGCAGTTGTAGAAATGAATTGCAAAAGGATTATTCCAATAGTGGCACCTACAGCGCCCAACAACATCGATTCATACTTTTTCATGATGTGAAATCTACTACTAACTTAGGAAAAAAGTGGACTTAAATGATTATTTAGGAAAACACCTTTAGGGTCAAAGTCTTTTCTGATCTTGATAAATTTATCGGCCATTGGATAGCGATCATGGAGTTGTTCTTTAGTTAAGAAATGCAATTTGCCCCAGTGAACTCTGGCGTCATATCTACCCAGAATCCGATCAACGTCTTGAAGATAACCCCAATAATCAACACCTGGCATTCCTGAAACTGAAACAACTAAAGTGTCACGTTTGTAGTTAGAGGACAAAAATCCATCTTCTGAACCACAAGTTCTTATCTCTAATGGGAAAATACTTAAAGGCAAACTTCGAAGCATAAATTCGCGCATTTCATTAATGCAATCAACAGCGCGTTCTAAGGGAATAAAGTATTCAAGTTCATGAAAATTTGGTGAATAAAACATTGGATAAATTCGGTAAGAGCGATCTACTCTTCTTTTTGGAACATCAGAAATTTGTTCTGAATCTCTTGCTTCGTTAAACACCTTCACATGGCAAGTATCAGTTGCTTTCTCACCTGGCGGTAATTCGATGTTATATAAAGCAGCAGATTCTTCACTAGGAAACCAAAAGAATGAAAAATTCCTGTTCTTCTTAACTCTTTCATGAAAGTTTCTCATTACATCTGAAAATGGTTCATGATCAATATGTTCGCGCAATTTATATTTTTTAGTTACTTGTAGTTCCATACCGACCATCACACCTAACATGCCCACTGAAACTTGGGCAGCATGTAACAAATCTGGTTTCTTTTCATTAATTTCAATAACTTCACCGGTTCCTGTGACAATGCGACAAGATCTCAAAATTGAAGAGAAGCTTCCAAATTCTGTGCCAGAACCATGTGTGCCAGTTGAGATTGCACCAGCAATTCTTTGAGAATCAATATCTCCCTGGTTTCTTAGTGCTAAACCTTTATCCCATAAAGGATCTCCCAATGCACTAATTGGTGTACCAGAACCAACAAAAGCTCTTTGCTTATATGGATCAACTGCTTTGATTCCACTGATTTTTTCTAAATCAAGTAACAAGCCATCTGTTTCAACAATGGGAGTAAATGAATGGCCCGTGGCCATTACTCTTATTTTTTGTTTTTTCTCTAAAGCTTTTTGTACAGCTTTAACTACTTCTTTTTCGCTTTTTGGCTGCGCAAAACTTGCATAATTAAAGGACTGATTACCAACCCAGTTCGTCCATTTACCAGCCATATCTTTAACCTACCAATAAAGAAGGCTCACAAGCAATAATCAATTAAGAAATCACATACTTTTGCAAAACTTTAATTGTTTCTGTGACTCCATTATCTGATTTCATATCTTGGGATACTTTTGTTACATTATCTCGATACTTTAAAGCTTCAAGAATTCTTTGTGAAACTTTCTTGCTTTTTAACTTCCTAAATGGCAAAGATTTCGGCCCAAGTTGTTGAGTGTGTAATTTATGAGCCCACCATGGCTGATCAACAATAAAAGGAACAATCACTGATGGAGTTCCTGCTCTTAAAGCGGCATGGGTTGTGCCAATTCCTCCATGATGCAAAATGACTTTAACCAAAGGAAATATCTTGGTATGAGAAACAGACTTTACAAACATCACATCAGGATCATTTATAAACTCTTGACTTACTGCTAGCCCGCCCCAACCAGTTGAAACTAAAACTTGCATATTTAATTTCTTAACGCCTTTAATAATTTCAGTTGTGATCTTTTGAGGATTACCTTTTTTCATAGAACCAAAACCTGCATAAACTGTGTCTTTTCTATTTACAAAATCTAGAACTAGTTGATCTAATTCTTCTTTATCTGGTTCGTGCCATGGCCCAACCAAATAAGTGTTATCTGGCCAATCGGATGGTCTTTTTAATACCGCTGGACTTGTTAAAGATAATGAGAAATCAGGTTTAATGTTTTTGATTCCAAGTTTTTTGGACCATCTTCTTGTTTCTAGATAAAACAATTTTTCAGCTAAAATCACTGCTTTATAAGTTAATTTGTTTAGTATTCCCAAATTAGAAGTCCACAAACCAGCCGAAGCAAATTCTTTAGTCGGGGTTAAAACGGGAATAATTTCTACTAAACCAGAAGCTGCACCAATTGATCGCGCAGCAATAGGTGCTGTTAAAACAGTTGGGTGATACAACACAACATCTGGTTTAACCTTAAGTATTTGTTCAGCTGCAGTATCTAAAAGTTTTACAATAAATGGCCTAACGTTAGGCAAAAAATCTAGTGAGTTCTTAATTATTGAAACTCCATTTTTGTCAACAAAGTATTGAATAGAACCTGGAAGTGGTAGGGCACTGAATTTCTCGTCTACTATTTTTGGGAAAAACTCTTCAGTAACAGATAAGTAAACTTCATGGCCGAATTCAGTTGCAATTTTTGCAAATGCGTAGAAAGGCTCAAAATCTCCTCTACTACCGGCTGTGACAAGAAAAATTCTCAAATCGTTAACCTCATTCAAAACCTAACTTATCAGTATTTAAAAGTTTCGCTTTCTCAAATTCAGTGACCACTGCGTAATTCCGAATAGATTTAGGGTCAACAATAGTTTTACTTAATTTCAACATTATTATGTTTATTAATATGTTTGATATTAAAGAGGCTGCTCAAAAGCTTAAAGATGGCTTTCTAGTGGCTTTCCCAACTGAAACTGTTTATGGTTTAGGTGCCGATGCTACTAACCAAGAATCTGTGGCAAGAATTTTTGAAATCAAAAACAGACCAAAAGACCATCCCTTAATTGTTCACCTATCTTCAATAGATCAGTTACCAGATTGGGCAATCGATATTTCAAAATATGCAAATGAATTGGCTAATGCATTCTGGCCTGGTCCAATGACTTTAATTTTAAAAAGAAACAATATCGCTCAGGATTTTATTACCGGTGGTCAAGAAACAGTAGGGATAAGAATTCCAAATCATAAAATTGCTCTTTCTTTATTAGAGGAGTTTAAAAAGATTGGCAGTGGCGCTATTGCTGCACCAAGTGCCAATAAATTTGGCAAAGTTTCTCCCACATCTTTTGAGCATGTAAAAAGTGAAATTGGTAAAGATCTAAGTCAAGATGACCTAATTCTTGATGGTGGAAACTCCTTAGTAGGAATTGAATCAACAATTATTGATTGCACTGGCCCTTCACCAAAAGTTTTAAGACCAGGTGCAATCACAGACAAAATGATTGAAGATGTCACAGGAATGCAGTTATCCAAACAGGTAAGCGACATAAGAGTAAGTGGATCTTTTAGCTCTCACTATGCACCCAGTACAAAAGTTGTTTTAGATGTTGAGCCACAACAAGGAGATGGATTTATTGCTCTGGCTCAATTTGAAACTCCCGTTGGTGTGACAAGACTGATTTCTCCTAACACAGTTGAAGAATTTGCCCAAGAATTGTATTCAGCTTTTCATATTGCTGATCAAATGAATTTACAAAGAATTGTTGTTGTCCCACCACATGGTGATGATTTAGCATTAGCAATTAGGGATCGCCTTTTGAAAGCAAGTAACGGGAAATAAATAAGCGAGCCGCTTTCGGGAATTGAACCCGAGACCTTTGCTTTACGAGAGCAACGCTCTACCAACTGAGCTAAAGCGGCCGGGGTTAATTAATTTGACGTGGGTAATTGAGAAACTTTGTTGTCTCGACGTTTAATCAAGTCATCAACCATAGAAATAAATCTTGCAATACTAGAGCCTGGTTTTGTGTCACCAAAGTAATAATTTCTCATTGATTCATAAGAACTTCTATCCACTTGTCCTGCTACATGATCAGAAATTAACTTATCAACATTACTAATATTGTTCTTATTTATAACTGTCACAGCTTTTGACACAGGTGCAACTTTTGCAAATTCTTGATCATTACTTCTTCTATCACACATCAACATTGCACCTTGTGGTTTCAAATACAAATAATCAATTGTTACCGCAGAAACATCAGAAACCAAAAGATCAGCCACTTGCAAAACTGGCAGTGGATCTCCTGCAACTAACTTATGTTTTGCGTTTGGATCTTTTGAATTCGCAGAATCCAGTAATGACAAAACAGCTTTATGGGCACGTATCATATGTGGTTTAGGTGAAGTCGTTACCTTTGGATGTGGTTTATAAAGAAGAGTTGAATTAGGAATCTTTAGCATTGCTGAAACTATTTGTTCTCCATATACATCAACGGAAGAATAGTTATTTGCGTCTTGATCACCTTCCCAAGTTGGTGCATAAACAAGAATTTTTCTTTCAGTATTAACATCCATTGGTTTATTTAACAGATCTAACTGAGGTCTACCTATAACAACTTCTTTATTTTCATCACTAACAATTAACGCATTTTTCAATCTATCTTTAGCAGCTTGCCCAGCAACTGCCACAACATCGTAGGCATACATTTGTCTAGAGGTCATACTCATTTTGTCTGACTCCCCATGATTTAGGTGAACATGGAAAGCTTTCTTGGCAGCCATTGCTTGGAAATTTGTAAAGGAATTATTCACATACAACACAACTTTGTAGTTATTTGAATCAATCAAATCAGTCAATGTAAAAAAGTCATAAACAGAGTTGACTGGCAGTGATGTTAGTTTTCTTAAATGCTTAGTTGTAGGAAACTGTCTACAAATGATTTGAACTTTATGAGTTTTATTCAATTCTTCATAAACTGGTAACCACTGTTGAATTTGATAGGAACGAGACAAGTCGTCACCAAAATAAGCTAAAACTTCAAAGTTCTTTGAGTTATTTTTAAGATCTTTAAACTCAGAAATTGCTTGAGGATCATTAGCAATCCAGGCATGATAAGCCGCCCCACCCATACGACGAAATCGTAAAAACCAAGGGTTGGAATCAAAACGTCTAGGAATAAATGCCATGGTGATTATGAGCCTACTCAATATAGATAGTTAGCAGATGAGCGTGAAAGACTAAAGGCAAAGAAAACTACGAAATTTAGCTAAGTGAATGGGGCATCATGCTGGGCATGGTTTTGGCCGCCGGTGCTGGACGTCGTCTTCGTCCCTACACCGACACTTTGCCCAAAGCACTTGTTCCAGTAGATGATGAAACCACAATCCTTGATTTAACTTTAAGTAATTTCTCCAAAGTTGGTCTGAAAGATGTAGCAGTAATTGTTGGTTACAAATCAGAAGCAGTTGAAGAAAGAAAAAAAGATTTAGAATCAAGACATAATGTTAATTTGGAATTAATCTTTAACGACAAAGCAGAAGAATGGAATAATGCTTACTCCTTATGGTGTGCTAGAGATTTATTCACACAAGGTTTCTTGTTAGCAAATGGTGACACAGTTCATCCTGTAAGTGTGCAAGAAACACTTTTAGAAAATAGAGGTCCAGCAATTCTTTTAGCAGTTGACACAGTTAAAAAACTGGCAGAAGAAGAAATGAAGCTAACAATTGATTGCGCTGGAAATCTTGCCAGAATTACTAAACAAATGGATCCAGCAACTGCGTTTGGAGAATACATCGGATTAACTCTTGTTGAACCAGAGGCTGCAAAGAATTTAACTTCAGCTTTAGAAAAGACTTGGAAACTAAATCCAGATCTTTACTATGAAGATGGTTATCAGGAATATGTTGATAGTGGTGGCGTAATTTCTCTTCAACCAATTGGGGATGTTTCTTGGGTTGAAGTAGACAACCATGATGATCTAGCAAAAGCGAGGTCAATTGCATGTCACTACTAAAAAGAATGATTGAAACTCCTCTCTACATTGATATTCGTAAAGGTGCTCTTGATGATTTAGCAACTGTTTTAGCTGATCAAAGAGTTTCCAATAAAGGCCACATTGCAGTTGTCATGACTGAAGGTGGAAAAAAGAAATTTGAAAGCAGATTAAAAAAAGCTGCACCTAATGCGGATTTTTATATTTCACCAGGAAACTCATTAGCTGATGCCAAAGCGTTAGCAGAAACCCTAAAGCCTAAAAAATATGATGCCATCGTTGGCGTGGGTGGTGGCAGAGTAATTGATGTTTGTAAATATTCAGCTTCTGTCTTAGAAATTCCTATGGTTTCTGTTGCCACAAATTTGGCCCACGATGGTTTAGCTTCACCGGTTAGTATTTTAGAAAATAACGGGAGTAGATCTTCTTTTGGTGTTAGTGCTCCACTTGCAGTTGTTGTTGATTTAGATGCAATCAAACTTGCCCCAGCTAGATTTATTAGAGCAGGTATTGGAGATGTTTTAAGTAATCTTTCTGCTGTTAAAGATTGGGAATTAGCAGTAAAAGAAAATAATGAAAAAATGGATGGCTTAGCTGCATCCATGGCACGCATAAGTGCTGAAGCACTACTTGGCAGAGCTGATTCAATTGGTAGTGATGATTTTCTAGTTGCACTTGCTGAAGCCTTAGTTTTATCCGGAGTGGCAATGGGAATTGCTGGTACAAGTAGGCCGTGCAGTGGTGCCTGCCATGAAATTTCTCATGCAATAGATTTGTTATTTCCTGATCGCACTAAACCTCATGGTGAACAAGTTGGTATGGGTGCATTATTTGCAACGTTTTTAAGAAATGATGAAGAAAGATTTCAAGAATTAGCTTTTGCTCTAGCTCAACACGAATTGCCACTTTCTCATCACGTTTTAGGATTTAATGACGAAGAGTTTGCAGAAATTGTTAAATCAGCACCAACTACAAGACCAGATCGCTTCACAATCTTAGAACACTTGAATTTATCTGAGAATAGAATAAAAGAAAAAATTAAGGAATTTAATGACGCAATTGCGTCTTTACCGATTTAATGTATTTCTATGTGTTCAGCTATTTTTTGTTTAGCTGCTAGTGCATGAACAATTAATGTCACAACCGCTGGAACCATTAACAACCAAACTAAAACTTCAGTGCCAGCTCTTTGCATAACAATTCCCATTAATGATGGTGAAACACTTGCTCCAGCAATTGCAGCAAACATCATGAATCCTGCAGTTCTTGGATCTCCTGGATTAATTCTTACTGCCCAAACCATTGCAGTTGGAAAAACTGGTCCGCAGACAAAACCCATAAGACTAAATCCAATTAAAGGAATATTGGTAAAACCTATAAAAATAAGGCTTAAAATAATCAAAATTGAGGACGTTAAAACTATTTGAGTTGGAGAATATTTGTTTGCCAAAGGCAAAATAATTATTCGACCAGCTGCAAGGGATAAGAAAAATAGTGCTAAAGCAGTTGCTCCAATTTGAGGAGAATAACCTTTGTCAATCATGTAAGTAGGAATCCAGCCACTGGCTCCAACTTCAACTCCTACATAAAATGCGATACCAATTAATAACATTGCGAAAACAAATTTGTGACCATCAGGTTTTGCTGTGGAATGATCTCTCTTTAGATAACCAGAAGTATTAGAGATGAAAAGGTATCCAACTCCAATAAACACTGCAGCCCACACAAAAAGTAGCTCTGTGAACAAATCTGGAACAGCCCCTGCAATAAGAATTGGTCCAATTACTGCTCCGATAGCAAAACCGGCATTCAAAATGTTTACAAGTCTTACTGCCTTTTCACTTCCACCGCGAGATAAAAATTGACTAATGGTTGCATCACATGCACCAAAACCGATTCCAACTATTGCCACACCCAACAAAGTTATATTCCAACTTGGAGCAAGCCCAATGAAAACAGAACCCAATCCCATAAGTGGGGCACCTAAACCACCAACATAAGCTGCCTTAAATTTTGAAACACTTAACGTGCCAATTACTACACCTAATAAAGCAGTGATTCCATGGGCAAAGAAAATGATGCCACTTTCGGCAAGATTTAAAGAAAATTTATCGCGAAAATAGGGAACCATAACTCCATAAGATGAAGTAAATCCGCCCATAACAGCAAATATTGAGATACCTGAGTAAACAGATACGTTATTTAGTTTTAACGGTGTATGAATTGAAGTCATTATTTCTAACTTAGCAAATGATTACTTAAATCAAAGCGATGACATGGGGGCATCAGGTGCAGGTGGTCTAGATAACAAAACTTCAATATCACCTGAAACCGACCAAGATCCTGATTCAAATGGAATGATGAAAGCATCACCTGAAGTTGCATCAAAATTTCCTTGTTTTTCAGTGTGAATAACACCACTTCCTTTAGTAACCAAAAGTATTGCAAAACCTGGAGCAAATTCAATTGCTGCATTTTTTGGTCTAATTAAATGTGATCTAAAATACGGTTCAGCTTGCACAGGCAACATTGATCTCATTAATGATGAATCATTTTCTGTTGAAACGACTAACTTTTCAACATCTTCTTTCTTTAAAGCATTCAAATCTAATGCTTGCAGAGCAAGATCAAAACCAAGATTTAGATGCCCATCTTTCTTGCCATCAACTGCAAAACCTTCCCATTCCAAAAGAATAGAAAAATCTGTTGGTTCTTGTAACTCAAGAATAAATATTCCTTCAGCAATTGCGTGAGGAATTCCTGCGGGAACTAAAATCCCATCCCCTGCTTTAACGCTTCGTTTGTTTAAAGAATCAATTAATCCTTTAGTGTCCTCATTTTCAACCATTTTTTTGACATTTGGTAGGGCCATGTTTGATTCAAAACCAATTCCAACCCAAGCATCTTTTGGTGCTTCTAAAACAATCCAAGCTTCCGTTTTTCCATGTGGCACACCTAAATGTTGCTTAGCAAAATTTCTAGTTGGGTGATAATGAACTGGAAGTCTTTGATCTGGATCAAGAAGTTTAACTAGTAATTCAATACTTGCGCCATATCTATTGACGTGACTTTTCCCTAACCATGACTCAGGATTAGTTAAAACACTTTCCTTTAACGTTGTGCCATCTTCTAAAATTGTTAAACCTTGATTACTAGAACCAAATCTGGTGGTAGTTGAACCTAACCATTCCTCTGGTCGCATCGGTCCACCTGGACCGTTTCTAAGTTTGCCAATTTTGTTTCCACCTTTATAAAAGTGATCAAATTGGTTTGCAGGTAATTTAATAGGTTTAGCAACTAACAATTTTTGAATTCTCCCCGATTACTTTTTACTCTTGTTATAAGCATCCACGATTTTTTGCTTTTCTTCAATAAGTTTTTTAAGTTTATCTTCTGCAATTTGTGCATCCTTGAGGGCCGACTTCGCATTTTTTAGAGCAGCGTTGGCTTCGGTTAATAAGACTTCTAGTTCATCTTTTCTGCTGGTGGCCTCTATTTTTTGGGCTTCTAAGAGCTTAATCAATTCAATCGATTTCTTCATGATGCGATCTTGGGACTCAGCAAAAAGACTTAAGTTAACAAGATTTTCAGTGAATTCTGTTGGTGATGCTGAGTCAAGCAATACCGACAAAGTGTCAAGAGAGCCTTGCATGTAAAGAATTCTTATCGAATCTGTAACTTGTGATTGAGCATTGCGTGCTTCTGCTTCCCTAACTTCAATATCTTTAATTAAATCCTCTAATTCTTTTTGAGCTTTTTCAATCTCATTTTTTATGTTCAAATATTTTTTTCTAGATTCAGATGCTTGAGCTGCTGCTTGATCAGCTTTTTCACTTGCTGCCTTGTATTGTGGAGTTAAGGCTGCAATATCAGCGGCAGCTTGTTGAGCGCGATAAGCAAATTCATCAAATCCACTTTGAGTTGGAATTCCACCTAAAGTATCTGCTAAGGCAATATCAACAGCACCAACAACATAAGTTGATTTTAATTTCATTCTGGCTTGAAAAGTTCTACCACTTAAAGTTACAGATCCACCCCCTGGATCTTTTGCAACAATAGTTTTTGCAGCACCACTTGGAAAACGTTCAACTACATCAATTGTTGACACTGTTGATAAACCAAGTGCTGCAGCCATTGCACTTTGAGACATCCTTAATCCCCAACGAGCATTTGGGTTTCTTGCATTTAAAGACCAGTTGTCATCAACTGATTGACTCCAAGCAACATTTCCACCCCAAGCATCTCGAGTACTCATTGTTCTGCCGCCAGTTGAAGAGGCAAAATAAGCAGTTATTGCTTTGCCACCAAAAGTTAATACAGCAGCTTGTCCAGATGGAGCTACTGCGGAATTAACTGCATCTCGCCAAGAATCACTTTCTTTAGAAAATCCAACATAAACTTGATCAGATGTGTTGTTATAAACATGACAACCACAATTACCTCTTAAACCACTATTTACTTTTCCTAACGCATAAGAACGTGATGCCACAACTTGTGCAACTAAAGCAGCTTTAGGCCAAGAAGAACTCATCTCAGCAACACCTAAGGGATATTCATCTGCCAGTCTCATTGAAATCGCGGAGTAAAGATCAGCTCTGCCATCATTATCTCCACCATAAATAACATTTAAAGTTCCGTATCTATATCTATGTCCTGGAGTTGATAACGCAGAACTTGGATTAGTTTCTGGTGTGCCACCAACTGTGTTAATTAAACCTGATCCAGCGCTTATCCGAAAGGAAATTCTTTTTCCTGAACCACGTGATTCAGCTCTTCCATCATCACCACCACTTGTGACAACAGATGCGCCATTTGATTCAATTCTTATAATTACACCATTGCCAATGGTTGCAACAGGATTTCCATCAATTGACATTTCTAATTGGGCATCATCAGAAAACTTATCTAAACGAACAAACACTGCAGTTCGATCTTGAGTTAAACCAACACTTATTTGTTTATCTAAAGGTGAATCACTTAAATTTGTTCCTGGGTAATAATGCGCCAAAATATCTTGCCAACTTCTTCCATCCAATGCTTGGCCTAGTGCTCCATATTGACTCAGTCCAACACCATGACCCCAGCCAGAACCAACAATTATCCACTCATTGGGTGCTGCATTTGCTGGTGTTGAAATAGCACTAGTAGCAATTAAAGAAGAAATTACCGTGCTGATTACGAACTTGCGCTTATGAGATTTATTTTTCAATGGGCGCATTCTCAATTTATGTAGCAGCTGGATATCCGGCTAATGCTAGTAATTCTTCAGCCGTGCCTGCAAAGACGTTTAAATCAATACCTCTGGAAGCAACACCGAACTCTCGCCCTGGACCAGTTTGTGAATATTGCCAAAAAGTCCAACGCAAATTACAGCCATCACTTGTCCACACTGTATTAATACAGCCAACTTTGGGGGAAATCCCTGGATTTGAAACATCAAAATAGTTTGCTATCCATAATGGATACTTTGCTAAATCTGGATCACCACTTAAATAGTTTCTTAAAAATGTTGGATTTGAATAAATTATTGGTAGTTTTCCTGTTGCGTTTGCTACTTTTTCTAACCAAGTTTTAGAAAAAGTAACAGCCTCATTTGGTGTGGTATTTCTTGGCACACCTGATTGTTCAATATCAAATACCAATGGAAGAGTTCCTGGAGAATATCCGCCATGCGTATTCCAACGAGAGATGACTAAATCTGCTTGAGCATTAGCAGATTGAATAATCACATTCATATCGTCAGTATTTGGAATTTGTGCAAAATGATATTGACCAACCATTAGCCCAGCAGCTTTAGCTGCTGGAATCCATTGGTCAGCAAATCCAACTGCTCGAGCATGAGCATTAGGCCCGCCATCTGAAGATTTAATAAATACATAGCGTGCTCCAGCTGCATACATTTTTGCAAAATCGGCTGTGCTTTGATATCGAGAAATATCAGTTCCTAAAATTCTGCCATTTGGACCAAGACCTTCAACTCTTGGGACAACAGTAACTTCTTGTTCTTCACTTTCTGTTTTTACTGGAATTCCAGAAGTTGTGACAACTCTATATTTGAATTTTGCAGTCGTTCTAGATGCTGAAACTGTAAAATTAAAAGATCCATCAGCAGCTGTCTTAGCAGAAGCTTTCTTTACCCATTTCTTTTTCTTTTTATCGTAAATCTGTAATTGCACGCCAACTTTATTTGCAGGTGGATTTATTGTGCCAATGAAACCAATTGGGTTAGCTGGATTTACTGCTGCACTTTGCGCAACAAAATTTACTTTTGCCTTCTTAAATACGACTGTGAACGAGTCACTCTTAGGTTTATCTCCCCTGTCCACCACAATTCGATAAGTTGTCTTACCTTTTTTAACAGGAGCAGTTGTTGACATTTTCCAAGTACCATCAGCTTTAGTTTTAGTGGAACCAATAGTGGACCACTTCTCACCTTTTTTTGTTTGGCGAAGAATTGTGACATCTTTTTTAACAGGATCAATTACTCCACTTAAGGAAAACTTTGCACCTAATGAAACTTCAACGGGAACTTGATTAACAACTAAACCTGGTTGACTTGACACCAAACCTGCTGGAGCAGCTTCTTCGGCCCAACTCGGAGTGACTAAACCGGCTGTAATAAATAGTGATGAGAATATGCTCACCCATGTTTTAGAAAATCGCAAAGCCGTACTCCTTATTATTTGTTCTCTTTTCAAAGTAACACGAGTTACTAGTGGGGTTTAGAGACTGACACTCTATTTAGTGACCTCAATCACCAAAAAATAGGTAAAAAAATAATTATTTGGCTTTAGCCCCGTGTGCTTGCTTCGACATATAAATTGCCAAAACTAAGGCCACCACAATTCCTGCATTAACCCCTAATTCCAACAATGATCTTTGAAACGCCTCGTTATCTTTAGTGGAACCCAAAGTTAAAGATGCACCCACTGTCAAAATGTGTCGCACTGCAGCAATAACACCAATAATTAGAAACTTATCTAACTGATAAACACCATCTGTAAAGCGTGCAATAACCGTTCTTAATATTTCTAAAATAATTACAATAAACAAAATGTCGTTTACACCTTGAATCATTCCTGTAGGAAAAAATGGAGCTGTAGTTAACAATCTTTCAACTGTGAAAAATAGTGCGCCTAGTGCAACTAAAAATAAAATGATTCCTAATAAACCATGAAAAGCATCTTCCAATACATCCACAAAATGTTCAGGAAGAATTGATCTTTCATTTGAATTACCTGCTTTTGATTTAGGGGCCATCTTTAAAACCTTCTTCTTATTCGAGGTGCCCTAATTTTAATCTATGTTTTAGCTTTTAGCCTGTTTAAAGTTAGTTAAACCTTGAATAATCATTTTGTGGTCTTCCACCTGAGGTAAACCACTAACTAAAGCCACGCCCACCACACCTTGGCCAGCAACAATGATCGGAAATCCACCACCATGTGCTGCATAGAGTTCATTATCTAAACCTGAATGTTCTTCAAAAGTTTGATTATTTTCTTCAAAAGAAACTCTTACATACATACTTGAATGATTAAATTTCTCAACCACTCTAGCTTTTCGATTTATCCACCAATCATTTTCAGTTGTGGTACCCGTTAATGCTGCGTGAAAAATTATTTGTTGACCAATTCTTACTTGCACAATTACTGGCGCTTTTTGACTGGTGGCTATCTTTAACATTTCTTGGCCAAGAGATATTGCGTCTTCATTGGTAAAAGATGAAAATGAAAAATATTCTTCTTGCTTCATTAATTCTTGGGTTGAATAATCACCGGTGGTCATGCTCTTTAGCCTAAAGTGTGCTCAAGAAATTACCTGCACTAACAGGTCGTTTGCCGATGTTTTATTCTTAAGGCAATTAATTAATAGGGAGATAAATAAATTGATCGAAGTTCGTGCATACGCTGCTCAAAGCGCCAAGGCTGATTTAGCACCATGGAAATTTAATAGAAGAGCACTGGGACCAAATGATGTTTTAGTTGAAATTGTTTATTCAGGAATTTGTCATTCAGACATTCACCAAGTTAGAGAAGAATGGGGCGAAGCAATATTTCCTATGGTTCCAGGTCATGAAATTGCTGGAATTGTTAAAGAAGTAGGAAGCAGTGTCAAAAAATTTAAGCCAGGTATGAAAGCTGGTGTGGGTGTATTTATTGATTCATGCAGAAAATGTGAAAACTGTTTAGCAGGAGAAAACCAATACTGTTTAGAAGGAATGACTGGCACATATAACGGTTATGAAAGAGATGGAAAAACAGTTGCTCAAGGCGGTTATTCTTCAGCAATAGTTGTTAATGAAGATTATGTGTTACACATTCCAGATAATTTAGAGATGGCAGGAGTTGCACCTCTTCTTTGTGCAGGAATTACTTTGTATTCACCCCTTAAGCACTGGCAAGCAGGTCCTGGTAAAAAAGTTGGAATTATTGGCTTAGGTGGACTTGGGCACATGGGAGTAAAGTTTGCTCACGCACTTGGTGCTGAAGTAACAGTTTTATCTCACTCAGCTAATAAAGAAGCAGATGCCAAGAAAATGGGCGCAGATCACTTTATTTTGACCAAAGATGAAGAAGTATTTGAAAAATACAAAAATCATTTTGATTTACTTATTAATTCTGTTTCAGCACCTCTTGATTTGAATAAGTATGCAAACATGCTGAAACTAAATGGTTCTCTGGTAATGGTTGGTTTAAGTGGCGAACCCTACCCAATTGATGCCTTCACCATGCTAAATCAAAGAAGAAGAATTGCTGGTTCCATGATTGGTGGCATGAAACAAACTCAAGAAATGCTTGATTTTGCTGGAAAACATAACATCGTCAGCGATGTTGAAATCATCACAGCAGCAGAAATCAATAAAGCATACGATCGAGTTGTGGCAAGTGATGTTAAATATCGATTCGTCATCGATGCCAAAACCATTTGAAATAAGACCAGCACAATTAACTGATTGTGCTCAAATACTTGAGCTGATTAAAGAACTTGCTCTGTATGAAAAAGAACCCGATGCGGTTGAAACAACTGTTAAGGATTTAGAGGAAGCCTTATTTGTTGGTTCAACTTCATTAAATAATCTTCCAGCTTGTTATGCGGTAGTTATTGATGATGAAGAAAATCCAGGTAAATTATCTGGATTTGCACTTTATATGCTGCATTTTTCAACTTGGACTGGAAAATATGGAATCTATCTAGAAGATTTGTATGTCAGAGAATCTAAACGTGGTTTGGGCTTAGGCAAAGCTTTACTGGAACATTTGGCACAAATTTGTGTGAAAAAAGGTTATGCCAGATTTGAATGGTGGGTACTTGATTGGAATAAACCTGCTTGGGATTTCTATTTATCAAAAGGATCAATTCCAATGACCGAGTGGACTTTACATCGAATGCAAGGAAAAGCTTTAAAAGATTTAGGAAAAGATTAATTCTTTTTTTCAGCTAATACAGCTGCCAATATAGTTGTGATTGGTACAGCTAAAACTAATCCAATAGATCCCACTAAAGTTCTAACAATTTCTTGCGAAATTGCTTCACTACTTAGAATAAAACCTGTAGGTCTATCTGCCAAGACAATTAACAACAACGTTGGTAAAGCTGCCCCTGCGTAGGTAAACAGCAATGTGTAAACAGTTGAAGCAATATGGTCTCGACCAATTCTCATTCCTGAAAGAAACAATTGACGAGCGGTGCTATTTGGTTGAGACTCTTTGATTTCCCAAACTGAACTTGCTTGAGTAACAGTTACATCATTTAAAACACCAACGGAAGCAAAAATGATTCCTGCTAACAACAATCCATCTAACCTGATTTGGGTGACCCCTGCCAAAAGAAAATCATCATCACTAGAAATTCCTGAAAAGTTTCCAAACCCAACCACTAGATAAGAAATAACAGCGGTTAAACCAATACCAAAAAGTGTTCCCAATACCGCAACAGAAGTTCTAATTGATAAACCATGAGCTGTGTAAAGAAGAATTAGAACTAATCCAGATGCTGCAACAACTGCAACAGCTAAAGGACTTTTACCTTCTAAAAGAGCTGGGAACATAAAGTAAAGCAAAACTAAAAACGTCAGAATTAAACCAACAATTGCACCAACACCGCGCCAGCGGCCTATAAAAATTGTGACGATTGCAAAAATAATTGAAACCCAAATTAAAAGATTTGATCTATTCAAATCCATAAATAGGTATGTGTCTTCACTAAATTCTTGTTCCGGAATACGCAAGAGTTGCATTTTTGTACCTTCGCTAATGTCTACTCCAGCATTGGCATAATCGAATTCAACAAAACCTTCTGTGCCCTCTTTCTCACCACTTGTGATCAAAACTTTTAAAACATCACATCTTCCACCAGCAACTTGTTCGGGATCACTTGTTTGTTCAAATCCCATACATTTTTCTGAAGTGATTTCAAGAACTTGGGCTGTGACATATTCAGATCCAGCTACTGCGTCTAAACCACCAGAAAGTCTATTGAAGGTTCCTTCTGGTCTTAAAATAAATGCACCTATTAATACAGCAATACTGGAAATAATAATTGCAAATACTGTAATTTTTGTTTTAGTTGTTTTCATTAACTTTTAACCGGTGATCTCAGTGCCCATTGAATTAATGGTATCTGTAGGGGCAGTCGTAACCACGAGCCAATTATTAACAACCAGCTTGATTCAAGATTCCAAGTCACATCAATTGCATACCACCAATTACCAACCCAAATAACAAGTAGAACTGCAGCTGTTAATTTTGGAGCCCATTTTTGTTTTGTTAGTAATCCAATCGCACAGGCTATTTCTAAGATTCCACTTGAGATTATCCAGAAGTTCTGCATGCCTAAAATTGGTGGAACAAGTGCTTGGAAGACTCCCGGATTTATTAAATGAAAGCTTCCGCTCAAAAGAAATATAAAAATAATTATTTTTGTACCGATTGGTGAATCCTTGATTTCCACGACTTTAGACATGTAATTACTCTATCCTAAGATCTTTACTTAACCCGCCAAAATTCAAACAGATAATTATCTGCCTCAGGTAAGTACCTTTTGTCTTCTCCAACTACTTAACATGAAAATCAATAAACCTAACGAAAACATGAATTCAAAATATTCCTGGGCAACGTAATCAATAATATTTATTTGGTAGCTTGTGTAAAAGAATAAATAATAGTAGATAGCTAATGGCAAGTTAAATCCTATATATTTCCAGTCAGGGATTATTTTTCGAATAATTGGAGCTAATTGGTGAATGTTACTCAGAATTCTTCCAAATGAGAAAAGTAATCCTATTGCAATATATGCTACGTGAGTGAAATTCTGGAAAAATCCTAAATTATGGATATTAGTCTCTTGTTGCAAATTATTAAAAATAAAGTACTCAGGAATTGAGTAACCAAAGGCAAATTGTCCCCAACTTACTTCTTCTAATGCTACAAAAAGAATTCCTAATGAAAACAGTATTTCGAATAATCCCTCAAGTCCGGAATCATGCCTAAACATAGAAATGCAGAGTACAAAAATAGTCAAGTAAATAGGAAACTGAAGAGTGTCAAGAACTCCCTCTTGTTTAATGATTAAGGATATGTTGTATCCGTTAAACATTAAATATTGATAGACAAAAAAGATTACAAATGGAAATATAAAAATAGCCGGTCTGGAAAACTTCTCCACCAGGTAAGTGTATATAAAAAAAATAGATTTGTCCGAATTTACACTTTATTGTTTTTAAGACTTGAGAAAGTGGGCCCTGTCGGGATCGAACCGACGACCCACAGATTAAAAGTCTGTTGCTCTACCGACTGAGCTAAAGGCCCGCT
>Ga0208599_1000084_pt1 | contig 29273 bp, 26 predicted proteins | sample LakMenEpi17Aug12_FD_150706 | JGI IMG/M metagenome (GOLD analysis project Ga0208599, IMG submission 150706) | Freshwater microbial communities from Lake Mendota, WI - 17AUG2012 deep hole epilimnion (SPAdes) | ecosystem: Environmental > Aquatic > Freshwater > Lake > Epilimnion/Euphotic zone ... | reverse complement strand
GAACGAGGCGATCGAGCTAATTACACTGTTGAATCTTCAACATGGCTTTACGCCGCGCATGGACCCGTCCGGTAAAATTGAACTGTCCGACATGGTTGACCAGCTTCGCGTCGCTTAGATGTGCGTGTGCGTGTCATGAAACAAATGAGGTTTTTCTTTGCTGCGTTCGCCCTTTTTCTTTCGTGTCGCGCGCGCGCGGTGTCCGCATACCGAGACGTGTATGACAAGAATGATTTGAGCTCCGTTATTCGTGACAACTCGAAAGATGGTCATATCATTCTGTTCACATACGTTGCCGGACTGACGAGGATGTGGCAGTATATGTCGCTGGAGCTCTGCGCCGAGCTGAACGAACGGCGATACCCGTACGTCGTGCTGACGCACGACGCTGCAAGCTGCGACGACCTCCTGGCTGCCGCCGCCGGCCGCGTCGACCCGCCACCAGTCTGCATACTCGATTCCGTGCTTCACAAGACGCACGCCTACGGCAACAGCGTTTTGACATTGTGGGTTCGGCGCTACCACGCCGCAGCGCTCCTGGCGGAGGCGGGCGTGAGCGTCACGCTTCTGGACGCTGACACAATTGTGACACAAGACTTTGTGACCGTGCTGCGCCGGCTGGAACGAGACTATGCGCTGATTGTGCTCGGCGAAGGCCCCGCAAATGGCGGGCTGTGGCACCTGCGGGCCAGCAACAGCAGCAGCGCGGCGCTCTGGGTCATCAAACAGGTGGAGCGCAGAACCACGCTGCTGGAGAAGTACAAGGTGCACGATCACGACCACGATGCTGGTATACGCATGGACCAAGATGAGCTCGGGGATGCGCTGCGCGTGGCGACCGACCCGCAGGGGAGCGCGTTTGACTTTTGGGGTGACTTTAAAGACTCACCGTTCAAAGACCACCAGCTGTGGCAGCGGTTCCCGCAGAAGCAGCCCACGATTGGTTTTCAGTGGAAGACCGCACCCGGCGAGACGATGCCATCGCCGTGGCTGCCCAAACGATGCGAGTGGGACGTCGCGACGTGTGATCGGTTTGATCGGTTTGCAAAGAAATACGAACTGCGAGACGCGCCCGTGCGGTACGCCGATATATGCGTGCCGTTCGATAGCGAACAGTTTGACGAGACGGCGCCGTGCGAAAAGGTGCTCAACGCGCCTCAGTGGCTGTTCAGCCACGGCGACCCTTTAGTCAACGGCTTTGAAAAACAGATTGCAGTGTTTCATTTGTTAGGTGTGAACTTGTATTGGAGTGATGAAGGCAGCGGCAGCCACGCGTCGCGTTACGTGCAGTGGCTCGCGCGCCCTGGTATGAAGACCTACCGAGAGACGCACGGCCGACCGTACGTCCAGCTCGCACAGCACATGGTGGACGCGGCCTGTAATCACTCGGACGCGGCGCACATACGCCGGCTCGTCAAGCACCTGATGAACTATGCAATAGGGGCGGGCGCGATGCCCGTGATGCCTCGCTTCGCCTGCAACTGCAGCTGGATCGAGCGCGGCGACGACAGCTTTCTGGGCCACGGCGATCACAGAGTCGTCGACGATGGTCAGCACTGCTACCCTTCTACTGCCGGCTTCGACTCTTGCTTCCCGGGGGGGAGCTACAGCTACCCGTTCCTCGTGCATGTCGGCGCACAAGTGGAGACGCTGGAGACGCTTCCTGTCAACTACACTACGACGGACGAGTTGCGTCAGGCGCACAGGGACTGTTCTTCGTTCTTTGACATCGTTTGATTTTACAGTTTGGCTACAGGTCCACGCGATGCGGATCGGTTGCGGGAGCATACCACCGCTGCCAAGAAAGCCCGCTAGCCGCAGGCAGGGTCCACACTGTTTCTTTCGTAATCTCATTGTAGTAGAAATCGCGCTTTCTTTTTTCATCGTAAGATTTGCGCCAGCGCGCCTCCACGGGAGGCTCCCAAGTCACAGCTCCGTCGGCTGCGACATAATAGGTGGCGTTGCGCTCCTCGTCCTTGTAACCAACCTCCGGAGGCACGATGCGAGTGGTCTCGTTCGTAATGATGTTGTAGTAATAAGGCTGCTCCCTATCGAGATACACCCACGCCATTTCGGTGGGGCGCGTCCACTGCGTGGTGTTGGACTTTGTGTTTTCGTAAAATTGACGAGGGGGTTTTTCGGTGGTGTTCACCGCGCGCCATGCAAACTGCACGGGCGGCTCCCACACGGCAGCACCGTTCACGATCCAGTAGCCGCGATTGGTCTTGGCGTCCTTCCAAGGAAGGCACTCCGGGCGCGTATCTTGGCTGACACCGGTATTCAAATTGTGCCAAAACTTGTTCGATGGCGGCGACTGAGCGGAGACGACCGCCAGCAAGGCGGCGGCAAGCGCTATGACCAGCGCGGACCGCATCTCTGCTTCTTTGACAGCACCGCTCGAACCGCCTATATAAGAGAAAGGTTTTGCCTGAACAGACACCATTTCCAGCCCCTCTCATGGCGACAGTTTTGGTGGACAGCAACCCAGGCGAGGATGCCTTATTTTCCACTCTCTCACGCGATCTCGGCGACGATCGCGTAACCCGTAAGCGTCTTGATCTTGGGGACGTCGAGGTGCGCGGCGAGATCGGGCGCATACTGTTCGAGCGGAAGAGCTGGAACGATCTCGTGAGCAGCCTGCGTGATGGAAGGTATGCAGAGCAAAAAACGCGCTTGTTGGCCGAGCGTGAGCGCGCCATCGCCGACGGCACGCGCCTGCGCGTGGTGTACCTCATCGAGACGTCGCGCGTGCCGGCGTACGACGACAAGACGAACGGCATGCCCAATGCCCAACCTTTCGCGGCGCTGACGAAGATGGCGCTGCGCGACGGGATCACCATCATGTTCTCTGCCAGCGCCGCGGACGCCGCAAAGATGATTGCCTACGCGGTGCGCGCTGCGGACAAGGGCGGTCTGGACGGCGCGGCGCACGCCGCGGAAGTGGCCGCGTCCGGCTACGCAGGCGCGGTCAAGTTCAGTAACAAGAGAAAAAATGCAGACGACAACATGTTCGAAATCATGCTGGCCAGCCTGACTGGGGTGAGCGGCAAAAAAGCGTCAGCCATTGCGGAGGCGTATGCGAGCCCGGCGGCGCTGGTGCGCGCCTACGAGGCGCTCAAGGCGAGCGGCGCGAACGACAAGAAGCTGAACGCCATGCTTGCTGATGTCCCTGTAGCCGACAAGCGGCTTGGGCCTGCTCTCAGCGCAAAAATACGCAACGCATTCTTTCCGGACGCGTGATGTGTTTTTTTAACAAGCCACCATGCCCCACTCACTCCCCCCTCCGGTCATGCCAGACGCATCGCCAGCAAACGTCTTCTTCATCATCTTCTTGCGCTTCACATTCTTTTTCGCCTTTTTCATGGTGTGCTCAAACGCCACCGAGTCATCCATGTCCACGACGTGCTCGCCGTCCAGCGCCTCTCGCGCGTCGTCTTCGCCGGATTTTTCGCTCTCTTCGCCATCACTCTCCGAATCGCCTTCATCACTCTCATCATCGTCATCGGCACCGGCCGATTGAAACGCGACGCTCGCCTCGGCTTCTCGCGGCGCGGCGCGCGTGCGTTTCGCCGGCGCGAGCTGCTTGCCGGTATTGCGCCGCTTGCCGGTCTTGCGCTGCTTCTTGGAGGCCACATAAAAGACCGCCTTGGCGTGGCGCTCGCAAAGCCAGACGGAGGATGCCTTGAACCGCTCGGGTACGCGGTACGTAGGCGGCCCAAAGTATGCGGTGAAGTATGACAGGCACGCCACGTTGCGCTCGTCGTTCACGTTCTGGCATCGGTGGCGGCACGGACAGCACGTGTGTGCTTTTTTGGAGCACTTCATTTGTGTGTGGCAAGGTTGCCGAGTGTCGAACCTCGGCGCGGACCGCGCAGCGCAGAGTACTCGCCTCCAGGGAGCTGAGAGAGCGAAGGCGCGCTGGTAAGAATTTAGGGTTGTGCAGCCGCGGGGCCGGCGCGCCGCGAGCCGCCGGGCTTCGCGCGCCGCGAGCCGCTGGGCTCCGCGCGTCCGCGTGCTGCGCGCCGGTGTGTCGCCGCGCGCCGCGTGCTGCGCGCCGGGGTGTCCGCCGGGCGCCGCGCGAGCGCGCACCCGCGCCGCGCCGCGTGCCGCGGTGCGGGCCGCGTGCCGGGTACCGCGCGCCACACACCGTGGGGCGCCGCGCGCCAAAACGATCGACCGCCTGCGCAAGGCCGGCTGGGGGTAAGGAGGGCGGTGGGGAAGAGAAGCGCTCTGCCACGTATGCGCCGGTACCGGGTACCGCGCCGGTGTGCGTCGCACCCGCGCCGGCCATCCCCGCGCGTGGCACGTTGAGAAGCATCAAGCGCACACATCGCGCGCGCGTTGGTTCAGTCTGGACGGGTGTTGGGGGAAGGCGCGGAACGCGTACACATGGCCTTATTTTAGAAATAGCGGTCAGCACTGCGTCCCCGCGCCCGGAGCGCATCGAATGCGCGCCTCCGCTTTCGCGCCCGCGTGGGGTATGACGAGAGGCGTCGGGCGCGCATCGCGCGCACCACGGAAACGCGCAGAGGGGCCGGGGAGAAGGCGCGGAACGCTTGTAAATGGCCTTATTTTAGAAATAGCGGTCAGCGCTGCATTCCGGCACCCGGCGCGCGTCGAATGCGCGCCTCCGCTTTCGCGCCCGCGCGCGGCCTGATGTGTCCCACCGGACGCGCATCGCGCTCCCCCCGGAAACGCGCGCGGTCGCATGAGAAAAGGTTTCAGACTCTTCGTTTTTTGCACAGTTCAGGGTTTCATACGCCTAAGCACGCCGAGCATCGCCACTCGCCAGCCGGCGTTGCCTCCGGCACGCATCGGATGTGGGAGCCGCACGGGCATTGTACGCCGGCGTGTTTTTTGGCGGCGCGGCACGTGGCCCCGCCCAAACACGCGCATCGCACCGAGTTGTGCTCCTTCAAGCTGCTGCCGCACCGCTTTCCCGTGCGGAAGTTGAACTTGCACGTGCGCATCATGCCGGGCCCCACAAGTTTGGCCTTCTTGGAGGCCGGCGGTCCAGCCTCTTCTGACTCTTCTTCTTCTTCTTCTTCCTCCTCGTCCGATCGCCACGCAAATGGGTCACGCTTTTTTTTGCCATCCGAATCCGACAAACGTTCTTCATCGTCGGCATCGCGCGCGCCATCAGCATCATCGTCAGAACCACGCGCGCCGGCGGCGTCTTCGGCGTCACGCGCATCATCAGCAGCATCATCGTCAGAACCACGCGCGCCGGCGGCGTCTTTGGCGTCGCGCGCGCCAGCAGCGATAGCGTCGGCGTCGCGCGCGCCAGCAGCGATAGCGTCGGCGTCGCGCGCGCCAGCAGCGACCCGCCGCTTGCGTGGAACGGTGGTTTTCACCAGCTTGGCGGTAAAAAAATCCACCAGCGTTTCCGCAGCGCGGCACAGCCACTTGACTCGTTCGTACTCGTCATCCGTCAGCGCGGCCATGCGCTCCAGATTGGCTTCAAGATCGCGGAGGCGGCTCTCCAGGTGCGTCGCATCCACGAGCTCTGTCGCCGGGTCGTACAGCGACATGGCTCCGGGCGAATTGATGTACGCGCGCTCGGCCGCGTTCAGCTGCTTGTAGGAGCGCTCCGGTGCAATCACAATCTTGAGATTGGAATCCACCGCGCACAGCGTGTACAAGGCGACAGGCTCGTCGTTATCATCGGCCCCCGCGGGGCGGTCGCACCACCGCCACTTCACCAGGTGCAACCCTACCATGCTGGTAAAATCAGCCAGTTGTTTTTTCACGACGTCGATTTCCACGGTCGTCTCAGCCGCCTCCTTGCGCGTCTTTGCAGCACGCTTCTTGGTGCGCGTCAGGAAGTCCCACAGACAGCGCGCCGTGTCCGCGGCGTCTGGTGGAGCGCGCTCCAGACACGCGGTTTCTAGGGTTTGGTAGTCGCTGCGCAGCTGCCCTGGTGCGCAGCGGGTGAACAGCTCCTGCACCGCCTCGTGCCAGTCGCACGCCTCCTCGGACGGCGGCGCCGCGCCGGAGAAGAGGACCCACGGCTCCGGGTCGCCAGGGCGATATGCAGTGAGTGGGCGCGCCTCCACACCCTCACCGCTGCTGCTGTCGCGCGCGCCGGCGCGCACGCCCGGCGTCCACAGCTTGAACTCCGCAAAGTACGCGCTCGAAGCCTCGTCGCACACGAGTGCGTAGCTCGTCAGGAACGTGGACGTGCACAGCACCTCTGAGCCCAGACCGCGCAGCAGCGCGCGCAGCGCGTCGCGTTCGTCGTGCGCGGGGAAGTCGCCACTCGGCAAGTACTCTGCCGGTCGGAACTGCGCGGGGCGGCGCGTGCGCGCGGACGGCGTGAGGCGCGAGGCGCGCGAGGCGCACGCCGACACAAGTGTCACTTCCCGCCAAGACACCTCCGGCGCGCGCAAAACCCTACACACAAACGCACCACTGTCTCGAAGTGTCTCTTGAGGCGCTCGTCGTCGCGCGACGGACTCCGGGCGGCGCGCGCCGCCATGGAAGGGAGGAGGACCGCGTGTAGGCACCGCGGGAAGAAATGACGTGGCCCAAGGGTCGGTCGCAAGCTTTGGGACCCGCGGGGCGGGTCGGTCTGACGGGTCGACCCGCCACGTCACGACCCGACCCGACCCGCCGTGCGATGACGTGTAACGTGACCCGACCCGTCCCGACCCGCCACTCCGCGCGCGCCCCGCCCCCGATCGGCAAGGTGATCGGGCGGGGAGAGGGGCTGACCAGGCGGTCCCTCCCGATCGACTCATTCCCACCCCCGTCCCCAGCCCGCTGCGATTGAACCACGAAACAATCGGACCGCAACGATTGGCCCAGAACGATTGGCCCGGAACGGTCGGCCCAGAACGGTCGGTCCAGAACGGTCGGCCCGGCCCAGTAGGCTTTGGCGATCGATGGCCAAACCGATCCGGTACTGGAACCCTGCGTTGCAGCACCTGTACGATCGAGTCGGCGGCGCGGGCGTCAACGGCGCCATCCACATACCGCTGCCGCCCAAGGTTCTCTCGGATGGCCGCAGCAAGGTGGTCACCAAGAAGCAAATCACCGCGGTTCGGGCGCCTCTCCGGGCGGACGTGTTCGCGCCGCTCCTGACGCCCGGCTTCGCGTCGCCACTGGCACCGCCGAGGCCGGCATACGCGGTTCTTCCTTGCGCCAAGCGCAAGCGGAACGCCATCGCCAAGAGCAAAACGCTTCTCGCGCCGGACGAGCACATCCGAGCGCTGAAGATTCGGCTCTTGCCCACCCCGGAGCAGAAAGAACTGCTGCATAAGATGTTCGCCGCGGCGCGCGCGTACTACAACGAGACCGTTGAAATTTTGAACACCGTCAGCGACGGGTGGGACGAGGAAAAGTACCTCGACTCCTTGATGCGCGACGAAGACGACATCCTCGGCGACGGCGAACAGGACGCTTTCTATTGGTACCAGTTCTTTCGCACCGAGGAGATTTGTTCGGCGCCGACCGCGGCATCGTACCCCCGCTTCACGAACGACGCGACCATGGACTACGGCGGCGGAGAACTGCAGGATGAGAGCGGCCTGAGAAGCGTGGTGCACGAGCTTCTTCGCAAGAAGTCACCGTGGGTTGACGACGTACCAGAAAAGATACGCCAGAACGCCGTCAAAGCCGCCGTGGAGGCGCGCGACACCAACGTGGCGAAGTGCATGGCGAAACCCGGCACGCATCACTTCCGCCTGCGGTTCCGAAGCCTCCGCAACCTGAGCCACACGCCGACGGAGAGCATCGTCATCGATTCCACAGGAGCTGGCGGGTGCATACGTCGCATCCTGGCGCTCGACACCGGACGCCGCACGGGTGCGAGCTCCAACAGCCGCGCGGACTGCGCCGTGCACATCGCCCCCACGCTCTTCGGCGCGAACAATCCCATACGCGCTCGGGACAAGCGCGGCGTCGTGGACTGGCTCGTCTCTGAAGGCGTCATCAAGAAGACCGCGGAGATCGTATGGGACAAGCGCATCAACAAGTTCTTCCTCATCGCCAAGCGCGTGGTGACGCGCGCGGCGGACGACCGTCCGCCCGAAGAGCGCAAGCCGCTCGCTCTCGACCCGGGAAGCCGCACGTTCCAGACGGCATGCGACGCGGACGGGAACTGGACGATGTTTGCGGTGGACGCCAAGGCGCACATGAAACGCTTGTGCACCAAGGCGGACGGCACGCAGGCGCGTTTGGACGCCCTCCCGCGCGGTGGCGAAGGCCGCTGGTGTTGGGCTCGCCGCCGCACGCTGCGCGGCCGCCTGCGCCGCTTGCGCCGCAAGGCGCACAACTGGATGAAGCACCTGCACTACGAGGTGATTCGCGAAATGTTCACGCTCGGCGACCTGTTCCTGGTGCCGATATTCGAGTCCGGCAAGATGTCGGAGTGGGGCGGCCGCTCCTACAACTCCACCGTGGCGCGCGAGATGTACACCTGGGCACACGGGTACTTCCGCCAGCGTCTGTGGTCGAAGGTCCAAATCACGCCTTGCAAGGCGATGGCTTTCGTCTACGAGCCCGGTACCACGCGCACCTGCGACGCCTGCGGGCACGTCATGCCCAAGTCCACCAGCGAGAAGTTCATGTGCAGCGCGTGCGGCCACGCCGCGCACCGCGACGCCCACGGCGCTCGCGGGAACCTGCTGAGCGCGTTGGGTGCGGCGGTCGGAGTGGCATGGGACGGCGTACGCCGCTGAACCGCCTGGACCCCGAAGCTGACGGGGTCGTAAAACATTGCTCAACGTCGTGCAGCACCATCCCGACGTTGCATCAGGTGCGTTCTTTGCGCCGATTAACCCGACCCCGGGGCGCAGCCCCGTGGGTCGACCCGACTCGACCCGACCCGTTTCGCTGACGCGCCGACCCGCCGCGACCCGCTCCTTTTCTACGCGGGTCCTAAAGCCTGGTCGGTCGGCTTGCGACACGTCATCAGGCGGGTTTTCGTCGCGCGCGCCGTGGCCACCGCAAAAAGTTTGTGCTGTATTTCCGTCTCGTCGAAAGCCCAAGGAAAGGCCGAGGCGACGCCCGCTGAGCATGTCGTGCGACGTGCGCGCGTGCAGCACCGCGGCGCCTGTCGTTTCGCGGTCTACTGAGGGCACCGCAGCTGCCCAGCCGCCTCTCGCGGCGGCCAACAGCTACCGCGCGGTACTGGGGCGCGCCGCGTGGCTTCTTATGCACGAAATGAGCAGTAACCTGCCGTCCGCGGCACAGCTGCCTCTGTTTTACCAGACAGTTCGCGGCATCGTGCACTTGTACCCTTGCGCAGTGTGCCGAGACAACGCCGTGCAGCTGCTGCAGCTAGCCGAGTTTGCAGACCCGCAGCCTCTGCCTGGTGACGACGAGGAGGCGCGCCGCGCCGCGCGTTCGTACGTGAACAGGCTGCACGCTGCCGTTACCGTGTCCGTTTCGGCGCGTGGGGGCTACGTCAGCGCGCGCTCGGCGGAATTAGCAAAAGCATATTTGCCAAGCGGATTGCCAAACCTTTAAAGCCGGACTGCGGCGATGGCAGTCTCATACGCCGCACGCCGGACGGCGCGCGGGTTTCGTGTCTTTGGCCTCTTCCTCATATTTCTGGATGTGGCTCTTGGGGGTTTCCACATCTATCATTTTGCTAGGGCAGTCAGCAGGAAGTACACTGACCTCACACTCGACCTGAACCTCGCAGCCCTCCATTTCGTCGGCAATCTCATCGCAGTGACTGACCTGAACGGCGGCCTCGCGTCGTTCATTCGCAAGTCGAAACAGTGCACCGTAAAACAGGTTGAATCTATGAGCTGCTTTCTCATCAGCACGTTCACCATGTATGCCGACGCAAACGCCATCGCGCGCGCAAGCCTGGCGCTTAATGACGGCGTATCCGGATTCGACGAACTTTATCGAACGCTCACCATTCTCCTGTTCGTCGCAAGCTTCATGTCGACCGTGTGGAGCTTCTCTGTGTATGTGTGGAGCAAGATGATCGAAGAGCAACACTGTGAAAAGGAGGAGGACACGCCGCTGGGGATGGAGGAAACTGTGACCGAGCGAGTCGCTTCCGCCGCGCGCCGACTCGTCGCACCGCAACCGCTAGCGGAAGACACTGAAAAACTGACTCTGTGATTTAAAAATTACGTGTCTGTTTTCTCAAGTACGTCGATGACCACGTCCAGCGGCGTGTTCTTGTTGTCGTGCGACATCACGCTGTGTGTGCGCATGTTGCCTGCGATCGCGTGCATGTGCAGGTACCCGACAGAGTGATTCGGGTGCACGTGAAAGTAGAACTCGAGCTCGTTGGGTGCGTTGTCGTCGGCCACGTAAGCTGCAATGTCAGCCTCGAGCAGCTCGCTCATCTCGAGGCTGTCCTTGAACATGGCGTTACGACCAAGCTGCGCCTTGATGCGGCTCGCGATGGTTGCGCGATTGGCTGTATTGGTCACTAACGAGCGCGCGCCGGACGCCATAGCCTTGAGCAGCCGAATGTCAGGAGCGCGAAGAGACACGGCGTTGTAAATGTGTTCCTTCGGAAGTACCAGCAGGTGCACAAAGCTCATGCCTGCGCGGCCATCCTCGTGAGGCGGGTAGACTGCGGTGTAAGGGTCGGCGCCGTTGAGCACAATCATAAAGTCGTCGTTTTCAAAGAGCGGGCTAAACGGGAAAGGCAGAGGGATCTCTTTGTAGTGAACAAACTTGGCAAAAATGGGCGGCCACGTCTGGTTCTCCGCGGTGCCGTTCAAGAGGCTGTTCTTGGCGGAGTAGCCGGGCGGCTTGCTCTCCTCAAACAATTCGGCATCCTCAATCTTGAAATTGGCGCGCTGCTTTATGAAATATTCGGCGGTGTTGCGCAGCTCGCCGTGTCCCGCGTGACCGTGCGCGCCGAACGCCGCCGGGGCGCCTGGCGCGGGTCGGATCTCAATCACCGACATGATGCGATGCAGCTCTCTTGCTGTCGTACGACACGCCCCGCTTGTATTTGTGCAAACGGTTCGCGTGAGCAATCGACCACGCCGCGTCGCACAGGCACAATCGAGCAGGCCCGGAGCGCGCGCGAGATGTGACGTCACCCATTCCGCGCCGCGCCTCCCCCACCCAGCCGTCATGGACCGCGCCGCTTCGATTGCCGCCGAGACCGATTGCGCACACCGCCCGATTGGAATGACCAAGTCGGCCGTCAAGAACGCGAAGCGGAACGAACGACGCGAGCGCAAGCGCGCCGAAATGGCATCGACGGTGTCTTATTACAACACCGCGGAGGAGCCGTTCACGCCGCCGCGCACGTCCCCGAATGGCTTGGCCGTGCAGCCTGGCGCGCCGAGGAAGCCGCCCATGCGCTCTCTCGCGTTGTTGTTGCTCGAAGCGGAGCTCAAGATGACTCGGGCATCGCTTCGCGAGGCTCTCTGCTCGTACGACCGCCTGCGCGACGCGTGCGCCGTGTGCACCAAATGCTCGGCCTACGCGCGGGACCTGGCGAGCCGTGAATTCTACTTTTGAACCGCCGGTGTACACGTGATATTTTCTCAAACCGTTCAAAGCGCGTTGTCGTGCCCCCGCCCATTTGATGGCCTCGCCCGTTTGATGGCTCCACCCGATGGGAGACGCGTCGCGCTCCCACCGTGGGCCTCCTGGATAGGGACGCCCGATTACGACGCCGACGGTGTTCCACGCTACTCGCGATGGGAGCTCCATGCGGATGCGGCGGTGCACGCCTGTGCGCTCGCCTGGGCGTTTGGTTCAGGACTCGCGCTATTGACCGAGAGCGCGCACTGGAGACGCGTCGTCTTCACGTGCGTCACCGTCATCATGTTCGTCACCTCCTCGCTCTACAACCTCCTCGGGTGCGGCCACCGAATAGCCGCAGAACCCTTTCGGAGACTCGACCAGGCTACGATTTTCGTATACTTTGCCGGGTGCTACAGCGCTTTCCTCTTTGACACGCGTGCTAACATCATCGTGTGGGCGCTGTGCGGTGGCGGCGCGTTCGCCAAACTGTTTTTCGGGCGACGATTCGAAATTCCCGGCATGCTTGCGTATCTCGCGCTCGTAGTCGCACCGCTGGCTGTGCTGAGCACGAGCGATCCCGCGTACCCCTTCGTCGCATCCAGCATAGGCGTCATCATATTCGGCTTTTTTGCGGGTTACCTCAACAACGTGACGCGCGGCGCGAACGTCTTTTGGCACGCATGCATGGTGACTCAGAACGTCCTGGTGTGGACCGCGCTGTGGCGTGGTCGCAACGCGTAAAAGGACATAGTACAAAGGCTTAAGAAATAAATATTGTCACACATCAGCAACGCCCGGCAACAGCGTCTGCGTTCGGAGCCCATGTCAGGCCGGCGGCGCGCCGCACGGCGAAGATTTCGGCGGTGTTGCCCTTTTCGGCGTGTTCGCACTCGGTGACGTAATCCATAGGGCACATGAATAAGAAGATGGCGCGCTCAATATCTTTCGAACTCGTCTCAGCCAGCTTGCGCTCTCGGTCACGCCACGCCTGCGTGACGACCGGGTCGCGGTTCAGAGCGTCGAGGATGCTCTGCACTTCGGGCGCCACTGGTTGCGCCTCTGCGGCGTGCGTCTCCTCGGCGATTGGGTCCATGATGTCGCGAACAACGCGCGACGATTGAATCTCCGACAACCAATCGCGGCACCGATCAATTGCGGCGCCGATCGATGCAGACGGGGGTAGGGGGAGGGCGCGGGGGAAGTGACTAGCTCGCGGGATGACGTGGCATTGAGGGCCGGTGACTGCCACGTCACCGCGCGCCACTCTGCGCGCGCCCTCCCGACCCGCCGCCGGGTCGATTGCGGTTCGATCGTTTCGATTGTTCCGCGGTTCGATCGCGGCACGCTTCAGCATGGAACCCGACGTGGCCCCGCCTGCGAAGCTCAACCGCAAGCGCGCGCCCGGTGAAGGATTCGTGTCGCGCGCGCAAACTCACCTCATCAAGCGCGCCACTATCTCAAAACCGGTGGCTTCTGGGTCTTGGATCACGTGGGAGAGCTGCAAGCGCGTTCTGCTCTACATGCACATCGCGATGTTCACGCGCGAGTATGCGTTAAAAGAGAAGATGGCGCAGAAGGAGAACCTCAACGTGAACACCGCCACGGACGAACAGCTGCATGAACGCCTGGAGCTTTACTGCCGTGGAGTGTCCACCGAACTGGTGCATATTTACAGGGATACTACTAAACGCGTCGCCTTCACCTACGAGGGCGTGCAGCTGCTTTGCATCCCGGAGCTTGGCGAGGTGCTCAACGGCAATGGACAGCTGCTTGGTCATCTTTCGTCATCATTTTCATCTGACAAAATAAAGGTGCACTTGAACCGGAAGAACTTCCAGCGTTCCCACCTTGTACTCAACGCTTCCGGAAAAGCTCGACCTGACGGGCACACTGCTGACCACTTAAACCCTTCTTTACCCCTGAACGACTCCTTGGAAAACCTCGCCTGGGCTACTTGCAGTGACCAGAACAGCAACAAAGTGTTTTCAAACCACGTCCTCTCCAACGCTCAGACTATCCTTGCTGTGAACAGTACAACGGGCGAGGAGAGACGATTCGAAAGTCAATACCTTGCTGCAACCGGCCTTGGTAGTCATCACTCGCTTATTTCAAGAGCGATAAAGAAATCCTACCGCATTGGTAGGGTATGGAGAGTTTCAATGATAAATTGTGGGATGATGGGGAGACTTCTTCCTCCTCATCCTACACACCAGTTTTTGCAGTTGACTGATGAGATGACCTATAGGACGTCAACAACCGGTTTTAACCGCGTGTGGCGAGCAGTAAGCGGGGAGCGCCCTGTGATTCAGATTGGTGGGACCAGTTATCAACTTCATAAAATCGCCCTGGAATCCTTGCTTGGACGCGAGATGGTTACCGGCGAGCAGGGGGACCACATAAACGGAGATGCTTTTGGTTGCTTGCTATCCAACTTATGGCCAGTCTCCGCTTCTATAAACTGTACTAAGAAGGACCAGCAGTTAAGAGTTGGTAAAGCCACGGGAACTACCATCTCAACTCTTTATCTTTCACAACATGATGCTTCGTCTTTGACTTTAACTCATGCAAACAACATCAGCTCGGCTTGTCACGGCAAACTCAAACAAGCTGGTGGGTATGAGTGGCGATTTGCAAGTACTGAAGAGTTGAACACTGCTTTTGACCTGGTACAGAAGAAAGTGGCCTGTAAAACGTGGGACGAGATACTTGAGATGTTGGAGGAGTTCAAGGGCGATCATTACTATCAGGTGATGAAGGCGCAGGCCCAGCTGAGCAAGGAGTATGCTGACAAGCTAGCGGAGTGGAGGGCAGCGCCAGAGCGAGAGAATGTATGACATGTCGTGGGTAGTGCAAAGGGACTTTTGAACTGTTGAAATGACACGATTGAAAACAGACGACTCTTCAATAACCAACGCCAATGAGGTTGCGCTGGATGCCATGAGGCGAGCTGTAGCTGACGTTCTCTGCGAAGAACGCGAAATGCGTGATTTGAGTTTCTTTGCGAGCAAAAGCGCCATGACAGTAACGCACCGAGCGTCTTCTGCATGCCCCGGCGCACGAGACCGCACCCAGGGTAGACCCGAGGCCCGACTGTTGGAAAGGAAAACGCGTCAGAACTTGGAAATGCGAGCGCAGAGCAAAAGGCAAACGCACAGTGGCCAGTGTTGATCTGAGGAAGGTGCCGCGTGAGTGTCAGTAGAGAGAAGGGCCGGGTGTGCAAAGTAAGGAACGCACTTGAATGTTGTCGTAGTTCTTCGTTGCCGGATTGTACATGCCTTGGTGCCTGCGACCCTCCGTGTTAGCGCGTTTTTGCGATGCCCGAATCATACGAAAACTTACCCTTGGAAGACCTATGGTGGCAATCGAAACGATGAGCGCGCAGGTCAGAGCTATTCACGAGTTATGCGCGGCCTAATTACGCACCAAAGTATTGTACTGGCCCACCTTGCCATACACCCATCCTTGCTGTAAAAGGAGTTCGCATTAGTTTCAACGCACAGCCACATCAAATTTACAAAAAAACGCACCGGGTCGGGCGCGTCGCTCGCCTGCGCACAAAAAGGGGGTCAGAAAACGCGCTTACAAGAAAGCGAATGCAAAAACGCACGTTGTTGTGCCAGCGCCACAAATGCCTGTAGTAGCTGCAGTTGGCGTAGTGCACGCGGCCGTTGCTGCCGTTGCTGTCGTCGAGCTGCACCAGGTGGGGCGCGCTGGTGCAGTGGCGGCCGCTGATGTCGATCGGGTTGGGCAGCTCGCTGCAGGGAATGAAAGGCTCGCCCAGAGGCGTCTCGGGCGCGCCGTACGGCTGCATGATGCTGTAGATGGAGCCCTGTGGAAAGGAGTTAAGGCGGACTCTTCGTGAAAGCAAGCAAACAAAACTACTTGCCTTGGGCGCGTTGTCGTTCACCAGGTTGTGCCAGCCCATGAAGGTGGTGTCGTTGCCCGAAACGTAGTTCTGGCAATAAATGTTCTGCGCCAAGAAAACATTGTCCTGGCGGTACACGATGCTCTTCAAATACATAGTGTAGTGCCCGTAGTGCATTTTGCGCGCGACGTCGTCGCCGAGCTGGAAATCGGCGTGGCCGATCAGCGTCTCGCCGGTTTCGGCGCCCTTCTTCGTCAGAATGGCGGTGGCCATGTTGTGCGTGATGAAAGGACGGTACAGCAGGAAGCCGAAAGGGAACACGATGTCTTTCTCGATCATGTTCTCCAGCATGCCGCGGTAGATGGGGCTGGCCAGGAAGGCGAGCTTGGCGGCACGCGTGATGGGGTCGCTGTCCGCCAGGACGTAGTCGTAGCGCTCGGCGAAGTTGTCGCTCATGTCGCCGTCCAGGCTCTGCTCGGCCGCCATCTCGCGGTGGCGGCGGGCCAGGCGCGCCTGTTCTTGGGAATCCGTGAGCGGGCGACCGTACTCGTCGATGGGGCCGACGCGGCGGCCGTAGGCGGACGCGTAGCGGCCCTGCTGCGGCGCGCCCTCGTAGCCGTAGAGCGGGCCGGTGGAGGTGGGGCGCGGCGCGGCGTCGTCGTAGCGGCCGGTCGTTCCGTCCTGGTTGAGGAACGAGGTGGCGGGCGCACCGAAGGTGGCGCCATCGCCACCGCCGGGCGCGCCGAAGAAACCGCCGCGGCGGCGCTGCGCCGGGCGCTCGTCGTGGCCGTGCTCGTCCTCGTCGTGGTAGTGCTCGTGGTGCTTGGACGCGAAAGGCGGCGGGTGGCGGCCCTCGTGGTGCGTGTGGTGGCCGAAGCCGCCGCGACCGCCGCCGTGGTGCGTGCCGAAGGCGCCGAACATCGCGGCGGGACCGCCGGGGTGCGTGCCGTTGAGCGCGTTGGCGCCGTGGAGCACGGGCGCGGTGAACTCGAGCTTGGCGGGGTGTACAGCCACGATTCCGTAAGCGGCCGGAATATCCACCAGGGAAGTGAGACGCGTGCGCACGTACGTGCGGGTTAGCCCGCCGGCTGTGACGGTCACTCGCGGGCCCGTGAATCGAGTGCCGGCTCCGGTGGCGGCGACGACCGTCACTCCGGAAACAACGGTTCCATAGAAGTCGTCAACGTGCTCTACAATGGTCTTTGCCGGTCGACCGCCGGCGGGAGCGGTAGGTACGAACAGCACCTCGGCTGCATCCATCGCGGTCTGCGGCCCGACCGGCGTGGCTGCTGTTTTGAAAGCCTTGGAAACCTTGAAAAGCTCCGGGTACACGGTATCCAGCGAAGTTCCAGTCACCTTCGACAGTAGGCGGTGAATGGCGTATATCGCGTTGAAATGGCGCTCATCCTCCGTGGGGATGCTCTTGATAGCCACGCGGTAGGCGTACATGTTGCGCGCCATCTGAACAAGCGCTTTGAAATCGACAGTCTCCGGAAGCTCACCCACCGTGTTGTTGATGGCATGAACGAGCTTGGCGGCGGTCTCGCTATTTCCAGAGTTGATCTCATGTAGCGGGCTGGAAAGCGCGCCTAGGATGATTTCCTTGAAGGCGGCTAGGTTCTCTTCCGCGGTCTGAATGTTGTTGTTCTTGAGAACCGCGAAAGCAGCCTTGATGATGTCTTTGCGTTCATCAGAGAAACCCAGCTGACCGACGAGACCGTCGAAATCGACTTGCAGCACATCGTCCTCGAGACCGCTGATTCCTACGTTGATAGACCCAACAGCCGGGGCGGCTCCTACGTCGTTATAAATCCACACCGGGGCGCCGGCGTTGAAGATGCAGTTTTCGAAAAACGTGTGTTTAGCTTCGGGCTTGTAAATCCACGAGGATGCTGCCGATGCATCGACCGCGCGTGACCGCGGGAACATCTCCTGAACGCGCTTGAACAGCTGGTCGACCAGCGAAAGGAATGCTGAAATCTGAATGGACTTGTCGGCTTTTGCCGCACCGTAGAGAACGAGTCCGCCATAGGTGAGATATCCCAACGGATCATCCCCAGCGGATCCGGGCCAGTTGGGCATGTCGTAATCGGCGTTCCAATTAGCACCTGTTGCGTAGGCTTTGATGAGCGCGCGACCATATGACGATGTAGGATCGATCGGCTTGGAACCCCACTGTTTCAGCATGTCCAGGCCCGCCTTGAAAGTCGCCATCTGGGTGGCGTTCCAGTCAACGGACACCTTCGCCTTGAAGCTCTCGCCGAACGCGCGCAGGCCCTCCACCGTCAGCGCCTCGGGCGACATGTCGCCGAACAGCGTGCACGGGCGGTACGTGCCGTCCTTGAGCTTGTGAATGAACATGTCGTCGCGGTGGTCCGGGTCGTTGGCCCAGTCGTCCGTCGGCCAGTGCAGCAGGCCGCGCTCGTTGAAGCGGCACGAGTGCGCCAGCGCGGTGCGCAGGCCGACCTTCACGAAGCCATCCTGGGGGGTTGCACCCCCCACACCCCCGCACACAGGGACGCGTCAGTGCCGCACCGAAAAACAAACGCGACGGGGGCGGGGGGTATGGGGGGCGCAGCCACCCACCTTCGCCTCGTCGTAGATGATGATGTCGCGCATGGCGCTGCGGTACTCGCTCGGCGCCAGCACGCTGCTGACGGTGTCGAACATGGTGGTGTACTCGCCGACGGTGACCTCGCGGCTCAGCGGGTCGACGGGCTGGTCCACGCCAGGCACCTCGAACGTCTTGGACTCGACGATGGAGCAGTCGTTGCGCTTGTCCAGGAAGTCGCCGTTCTTGCCGTTCAGGGCGCTCTTGTACGCCTCGCCGGCGCCAGGGCCGAGCAGCAGGTACTGGTTGTTCTCCGGGCGGGCAGTCGCCAGGTAGATCTTGACGCCTTCCGGCAGCACCCACAGGTCGGGCTGGACGCCGGCCGACCGCATGAAGCGCTTGGCGCGGCTGTCCAGGAGGTCAAAGCCATGTTCATTCTTCTGAACGGCCATGAAGTCGTCCTGAAAAATAACAGTGCAGGTATGTCAGACCAGACCATGCAAAAAATGTAACACAAGAAACGCACCACTTCCTGCGCCAGCTGGCCGCGCAGCATCGGGCCGCTGCGGGCCTGCATGCCGTACTGCTTGTTCCACGACTGGCCTATTGGGCGCAAAAACGCGCGTTAGAGCGCGTAAAAGCCGCTTGAGAATCGCCGAGAGTCACGCACCATGCATTTTTGAGCGCAAGTACGCCTCAATAACGCCGATGTACACCGTCTCGAGAATGGCGTTGCGGATCTGGACAAGATTCATTCTAATACATAATGCATGGTGTCAGCTTCTTGTCACAACATACTGGCAAAATGCAAGGGGGCTACGCACTGGTAGCACGTGCGGCCCTTGGGCGTGCGCATGAAGCCGTGCTCCAGCAGGAACGCGAGGCCATATCTAACGAGGGGAGCGTTGCGCGCGTGAGCCTCTCTCCATGCACCGGTAAGAGCAGCGATTATCACCTCGTATAGTGATCGCGACGCTCGCTGGACTGCTGCGTGATGAGACGGGAGACGCCCTCCTCGGGAACTGTGGAAGACGCACACGAACGACCGGTCAGAGGGGAACAAAAACCTGACCGGGGGCGTGCGCGTCTTCGGGTGTTTAAATTGCGTACGCACCCGGCCCCAAAAGATGATTATTGAAGACCCTGTTGATTGAAACAATCGCGTGAGCACGTGTGATTGATGGAACGAAATGTGACGGTAACGCACAGCTCATCCCAAACGATCTGTGAAAGCGAATACGATGTCAGTAGGCGGTTATCGTTTGGGCGCAGGTAACTCAAAGACGCGCCTCCATTTCCGATTCGGTGAAACGATCTGTCGCGAGAAAAACGCGTCAGAAAACGCCTGGAGCGCACGCCTCGCAATGCGACCAAAGAAACGCACAAGGCAGCGCAATCTTCGCCGGCCTGTGCGTCGAGACGTGAGTTGAAGGCAAATCGACAAGAGAGCGCTTTACGTACCACATGTCGGCGTCGCTGACCATGTTAATGATCTGCAAATGAAAGGTGGAACCGATCAGACACGCGACGAGTGTTATCGTGGGAAGTGACGCACAATTGACGTCATGTAAGGGCTGGATCCCTTGTACGCATCGGGAAGAGCGAGGTTCTCACGCGCGAATGCATCGTCTGCGGGCGAGAAGAGATAGCGTCATTGCACGACCAAGGCACAAGGTGATTGCACAAACAAAAATATGCGTACAAGGGTTAAGCTTCAGCTCGCCCTGGGGCGCTCCAAAATACTGTGCGGCGAAACGGCGAGTCAAAGCAACGTTAAAAAAAACCGATAAAAACCCGGCCCGTTGCTACACGGACCTCCTGCCAGGGGTTGGCTTGGCTGCCGAATGACATTGGCGCTGCGAGTTTTCATAAAAGTTATAGCGCGGTGTAAGCAAAAAGGCATCATTACAAGATAGACAATGAATGGCCTCTCACCGGTCGTATTGTAGCCGGTGATCCCTGCAGGAAATGACACAGGAGTCAGGACAGATGATCGTGGGCAACGCTCGCCCTCGGTATGTCGCACCAATGGAGTGGGGCCTGCGACACACAGAATGTCAGAACGCTCACTTTCAACGCGCTTGTAAGCACAGAAACGCACCGGCCGTTGTTTGACTCGTTATAAGCGCCATATCCGGGCGCAGCCATTTTTTGGAAGTGTCACGCGCGCTGCTCGCCCTGGGGGCGAACGAGACCGCGCGACGGTTTTTTTTCTCTGGGGTGCACCTTTGGTGCTTGTTACACGATAGACGCGAGTTTTACCTATACTCGGACGTTTGTCTGTACGCGTCACTTTTGACGTGGACCGACCACACACCCACCCCCTCCCGCAACCCACGATGATCGATTGCGCCCTCGTCGATCGCGACTCGGCCCAGATCGATTGCAAACCACCAGAAAGCGCCGGTGCCGGCTCGGACGATCGTACGCGGAAACGCGCACGCGGCGAGGCGCCGGAGGACTATGCGAAGCGCGACGCCTTTAAGGCGGCGCGCGGAACCCGCGAGCGTCTGCAGTCGGCTCCGACGGCAGGCATCACTGCCCACTTTTTCTCGGTGGTCTACTACGCCCTGATCAACGTGACACGAGAACTCGCGCTAAAACCCATCTACACGAACGCGCGGCGTGTCTACGTGTTTGGTCCTCGCGCCGCCAGCGACGACGAGCTTCGCGCTCGCATCGAGCTGTATGACAGAGGAGTCGACCCGGAGCTCTTCGTTAACTTGCGCAACCCGCTGTGCTGGGTGCCCTTCAACGACGAATACCTTGTATGTCCGACCGTCGGTGAGGTTGTTGCATCTTCAACTGGACAACTGATTGGTTGTCTCAACAACAAAAAAGTCACGTTTGCTGTTGATGGAGCTGAGATGCAGCGTTCACATGTCATACTTATCGCTTGCAAGAAACCACGCAAGGATGGTACGACTGCTGATCATATCAAATGGGACGAGCCATTAAATGATTCCATAGACAACCTTCGCTGGGCAGATTTAGAACAACAATTAAGAAACAGACGCGCTTGGAAACGTTATCAGGCGCAAGTTTTACTGTCTGAAACCATCTCGTTGCCACCACACCCATCAATTTCAGGTAATTTTGAGGCTTCTTATGATGGTAAATATAAGACACGTGGCCAACAAATTATCCTCTGGACCGAATGGAAAGTACCTTCTCCTAATTCAAACACCGGGGCTCATATCATCGGGGTTTGCAAAAAGACGTATCAAATTCACCGTTTGATGATGGAGTGCCTTATAGGAAGATTGCTTCGGCCTGGAGAGGAGGTTGACCATATTGACGGGGATGACCATAACAACAATATTGCCAACTTACAGCTGTCAAATACCAAAATGAACTGCGCCAAGAGAAAAGTTAATCTCGTCACCGGAGGAATTTCGAATGCTGTTGTTTACTGCAACAAGCAGACGGCATCTGCAGAAACTGGAATATCAGCAGCGCACATATGTTCGTGCACTGGAGGCAGCCGCAAGTCGGCCGGCGGGTACAGCTGGCGCGACTCGACGGTTGAGGAGGTGGAGCACTTCTTCCGCGCGATGGACGCGCTGGAGGACCTGCCGGCTGCGGTGGCGTCGCTGGCGTCGCACCCGCGGCACGGCGAGCTGGTGCGGGCGCTGGAGCTGCGGCGCGAGCGCGAGGCGGCGCTGGCGCGGCTGGGGTTGTGCGACCCGCCGGTCGGGTGGGTGAGGGGCACGGATGGATGCAGCGGGCTGTCCTTTTACCACCGCGAAGAGACGGGGGAGTGTCGGTGGCGCAACCCGACGCTGACGAGGCTGGGTTTGTAATCACACTCGCTTCATGGTCAGGCGCGCGCGTCATCACCACTCCCGCCGCCCACCTCGCCCTTAGTTCAGTTCATAAAGCCACCTCCGCAGCTCATCCGAAATCTCAGGCGGATCACGTGAAATCTCATGCGGGCCACGCTCCGCTGCAAGTCTCTTGGCCAGCTGCGTGATTTCCGCCACCGCCTTGTTATCGCACACATCCATACCCTCCACCACAGTCGACGCCTCCTTCTTGAACTTGGGCCCAAACCAGTAGTTGTGCACCTCAGGCGTCCACTCCCAACCCTCTGCCAGGACAGCCTCGCGGCACCAAGGCCACACCGCCGGCCATTCGGCATCGTCACGCTTGAGCTCGCGCATGTAGAACACCAAGTTTGTGTAGTTTTGAAGGTAGTAGATTTGAACCGCCTCCATCGTCACCTTCTCGAAGCTCTTGAGGTCTTTTCCGCTGCGCCAGTCACACGTGTAGGTGGCAAAGTCTCCTGCATAGCAGACGCCGTAGCGCGCCGCCTCCTTTTCAAGCATCTTGCTTCGCTCCTCTATCTTCCGATTCGAAAGTGGGTGCAGGTCGACATATGAGTAGAGCAGGTGGCCTTGCTTCTCTGCTCCTGGTTTTATGCCAGCCACTTCCTCTTCTGAGAGACCATATCGCAGCATGGCGCCGTGTGCAGTGTACCAGCTGGGGTCATCATTCTTCCACGAAAACGTGAGCAAGACGCCATTCAACTTGTTACACTCAGCGTGTGCATCGTTGAGCTGCTGCTGCGTTTCAGCGAGCCGGCGCTTGAGCTCCCGTTTGCTGGCTGCAGCCCCCATGGCGCGCTATGCTTGCGCGCTGACTCGGGCACTAAATACAGTACACGCGCGCCCCCCTCCCTCCGGTCCGATCGCCATGGAGCCCGCTCCGGCCGCCCGCTCGATCAAAACGCGGTCCGTCACGGCCGCCCGATCGGCCGGAACGCGGTCCGCTACGCGCGACGGCGGGGGCGGTTTCCCCCTTCCGGCTTGGGAGCTTTCCGGGATTCCCCGCGACGGCCCGCCGCAGACGCTGCTGGAGGTTGCGTCTGCGTTCGTGCGGCGGCACCACAAGACGCGCAGCTCCATGTACACCGTGGAGTCGCTGCCTTTCAGCGAGGGTGGCCGCGAAGGGGAGGTCATGCTGTCGTGGTGGTTGGACGCGCCCGGCATGCTCCTCTTCAAGCAAGTGATGCTTCTGCCGGCCGGCGGGGAGCCCAAGGGCGTGCTCACCACCACGGCGCGCGCGCTGCTGGCGGACCCGGCGCTGCGCGCGCTGGGGCTGCGCACGGTGCGCGTGGAGTCTGTGTTGAAGCGCAAGTTCCTGCTGCACCTGGAGACGGTGGGGTGGGTGCTGGAAGGTCGCGCCTACGGCGGCGGCGACGCGAACCTGAGCGGCAACGCAGACATGCGCGCGCCGGCGGGGGAGACTTGAGCCGTTGAGCAATACAAATTTCTAGGGTTTCACAGCCACCGGTCGCGCTCGCTCGCCGCGACACGCAGTCACTCGAACACTGCGTGGTTGTCGGCAGCCGCGAAGAGAACCAAGTCTTTGTTTGCGCCAGCTGCAATCAAGCGCGCCACCACCACGTCGTGGCCTTCAAAGTCAGCTGCCTTGACCGCGACGCCGTCGCGGGCGTGCACGTCCGCACCGGCCGCCAGCAAGCGCGCCACCACCGCGTCGTGACCTTGGCGAGCAGCCAAGTAAAGCGCACAGTCGTCTCGGTAGTGCACGTTTGCGCCGGCGGCGAGCAGACGCGCCACCTCTGCCTCGTCACCGCGCCAAGCAGCATACGCCAGCGACGCTCGCGTTAGCGAGTCAGTCATTTCAACGGGTCGGGGAGCGTGCGCGAGAGTGGATCAAAGCAAGCCGGCGAGGGAGACTTGAGCCGTTGAGATGAGCCGTTGAGCAATACAAATTTTTAGGGTTTCACACCCAATGGCGGTTTCGGTCGCGCTCGCTCGCCGCGAGACGCAGACACTCGACCACCGCGTGCTTGTCGGCAGCCGCGCGAAGCGCGTCTTCGTCTGCGCCAGCTGCAAGCAGAAGCGCCACCACCGCGTCGTGACCTTGGCGGGCAGCCTCGTAAAGTGCGACGCCGTTGTTGGCGTGTACGTCCGCTCCAGCAGCAAGCAGAAGCGCCACCACCACGTCGCGACCTTCGCGGGCAGCCCAGTAAAGCGCGAAGTCGCGGTTGGCGTGCACGTCCGCACCGGCCGCCAGCAAGCGCGCCACCACCGCGTCGTGCCCTTTGCGAGCAGCCAAGTGAAGCGCAAAGTCGTCTCGGTCGTGCACGTCCGCACCGGCGGCGAGCAGACGCGCCACCTCTGCCTCGTCACCGCGCCAAGCAGCGTGCATCAGCGGCGTGAACTCGTCAGTCATTTCAACGGGTCGGGGAGCGGGCGCGAGAGTGGCTTCAGCAAGCCGGGCGGCGGGCGCGCATTTTAGGGTTTCACCCGTTGTTTTTTTTCAAGGCTCGAGCAGCAGCTTTTTGGACGCGCTCGAAGTCGAGCACCGCTTGTCGGGTCCGTGAAAACCGGAGCTTCATGTCCTCGACACCTATCAACTCTTCCAATTCTTCGTAAAAGAATAGTGGGCTCTTGCATACCTTTTCTTCAAACTTAGCACCCATCCAGTCGATGGCCTTAACCGTGTAATGCCCATCGGCAGTCCGTTTGAGCATGATATTTCCTAAGTGCAAGTCGGAATGACACGTACGATCGTGCGCCAATTGGGTGATCAGGTCGGCTAGAGACGAGTCGATGTCAGAGTCGTCTGATTCTTTCGTTGGTTTAGTAATGATATAATCATAAAGAGTATCATCGTATGTTTCCATTTCTATAGCATAAAACTCTTCGTCGTCCGCGTCCTTGACTTTCCACGCGTCGTAAAACTCGGGTGCGTGGCCTTTTTTATTTGCAAGGCACGTATTGTACGGCTCCTCATCTGCACCATTTTTTATCGGCGTAAACTTGACGGCGTGCCCCCGTGCGTTAAAAACCACGCCTCCATATGTTCCACTCGGTCCGTCAAACGTTTCCCAGTCGCTGTACTCGTTGAAAAGTGCGTCTGGCTGTTTTACACGTAGATTGACATCATGGTATTGATCACAGGTGTCTTCGTCGCGGCTGTGCTTCGGACCAAAGGTTGCAAGAACACTCATCTCATTGTTTTACACGAGCGCACGCCCTCAAAGGACTACCAGCGTGGAATAATTGCTTTCCGGCGTCGACTCATTTAACTATACCCCCTGCAGCACGCGTGCAATTGGCACGTCCGGGCTCGAGTTTCTTGTGGGCCGTCGCGGGGAATCCCGGAAGATCGCGTGTGGGCACTGCGCGGGAGGGACCGCCCCATTCTGTGATCGCTCCCCCTCCGCTTCGATTGCCGATCGCGTTTCAATCGAGCCGACCGTTCCGGCCGACCGTTCCAGCCAATCGATGGCGTCCGTCTCGCCCGTCCGCGTTTCGACCAAGCGTTCCGCCTCGGCCGGCGATATCGATGGCAGCGACGGCGCTGCCGCGGCGAAGCGCGCCCGGCCCGCGGCGGGGCCGCTGGTGGTTCTCGTGGTCACCGTGTCCACCGATTATGAGCAGCAGTGCTTCAAGGTGTGCGTCGAGGCGCGCGACGACGCCGAAGCGACGCCGCTGGAGCGCCAGTGCGCTGGTATGCGTGCTCGCGGCGTGCGCAACGCGCTCGTCCGGCTGGGAGAGGAAGCTGAGGACTTGGATGGCATCTCCGACGCCGACGTGCGCGACCTTGTGAAGCATATTCGGTACTGCGCCGACGCAGACATGTACAATATGGAGGTGGAGGAGGCCATCGTCAACTGCGCCGTTGTGCGCGACATCCCTGAGGGGTATGTCGGTCGCATGACCGGCAACCGGCACAAGACGAGCCGCAACGAGCCTGCCGTTGTGGACGTAGAGATGTTTGCCGACGCGCACGTTGTGTGCCTGAACCTCGTCGAGATGCCCATGTGAGCGCGCTGCGGTTGAAAAAACACACCGCCCTGTACATCTGTTTGAGAGCGTCTGAGTGCAAAGGCGTCTGCATGTCTATTTGGGGCGCGCCCGTCCGCGCGCGCGTCGGCGCCGCGCACGAAGGTGGCGGGGATGTCGTCGGTAGCGGTGTCGCGTTCGGCGCTCCGGTGCACGACTCGGCGACGGCAGCGGCGCTCGCGGCGCTGAGCAAGTACGAGACGGACCCGCCGCCGCCGGGGGGTTGGACTGCTTTTTTGGACGGTCTAGTGCTTCGCATCGACGGCAATATCGACCGACTCCCCGACGGATACTATCTGAAAGATCAGTCGCTTTTTGCCACAGACATGCCGGTGTGGAATCCGTTGCGCACGCGTTTTTGGGTGGCGCTTGAGCATCCGCAAAGCGGTGCACGGTACGTCATCTCCAGTCCCGTAGGATCGCCAGGCGGCTTCGGTGCCGTTTGGGCGTTTGCGCTTCAAGCAAGCAGTTCGGGGGCATCGGCTACAACACACGGTTTCCCCAGACAGCTCGTGGTCAAATTCTATAAAGAAGTAAACGGCATCGGAACCATCCAAGAGGTGGAGCGGTTGGAGCGCATGCGAGCGATAGACGCAGCGCTCCATGCGGTTAGACCATCTCGGCCGAACAGCATGCGCGGAGATGCGCCGACGCCGGACCGAGTGCAGACGCGCGTGCTGTACGACCGCCTCGGGGCGCCGTGTATGGTGATGCCGCGCATGAGTGAAACGCTACCGTATAAAAAGCTTCCGGTGGCGTTGGCGATGGAGGTGATACGTGCGGTGTTTATCGACTTGGAAGACATGTTCACACGATATCAGCTCTTGAGCTTCGACTTGAAGATTCAGAACGTGCTACTCGACGTCCGTAGCGGGCGCGTTCGCGTGCGCGCTTCTGATTTCGGTGGTTACGGCAACGTGGGTTCGGACGTGTCGGCGACGTTCCCTTTGCCGTGGACCCTGCAAGTTCGGCATAAAGTCATCACCGATGCAGACGGTAGCGCCTTCTATGTAAAAGAGATGTTCAATGTGCTGGACGAAGAGCTTTGCGTGTACCAGATAGGCGTGCTGCTGCTGTTGTTGACGTCTGGCCTAACCTTGCCAAACATGACGCATATCGAGTTCCAGTTTCTCGAAAAGAGAATCAATGCGACGACGGGCAACGTGAACACCACGCCGGCCATCATGATGTGGGGCGATGCACTTCGTAACCCGGGGTGGACGCCGGATGCTCTTGCAATGTTGGAATACGTTAGCAGATACGATGCGACGCGTGGAGGACTGGGAGGGACGCCGGGGAAGACAACCATGGCGGGGCTGCGTAGGTTGCTGATGCCGGCGGTGGATGTTGTGGACTTGACATCGACCGACGGTGAAGACGAAGCGAACGTTTCCGAAACGCCTAAACGCAGGCGGTAATAATTCACTATGCATTCACTATTTTGTAAACCGCGGGCAGCAGGATTTGAAGTGTCTCGCTTTCAAGGTATTGAAGAAGTAACACAAACATCCGTGACGTAGAATCACACGACTTTGATGCATCCGCATCACCCCCCCAATCGATTGTTGTGATTGTCTCAATCAAGTTTACCTTTTTTTCCGAAACCCAGGGGTCGGCTGAGGGGTTCCAGGGGTCGGAACGCGTCGTCCAAACAACTTTCCGATTAAGCATGATGTTATTTTCACTCAGATCGGTGTGACACGTTTCCTTTTCCACCAGACGCGTGAGCAAATCTGTAAGGTGAGCATCCAAGTCGTGCCAGCTGGCCGCTGTGTCCTCTTCTGACGCTCTGAGCAAATCGACGTACTGTTTCAAGGTGAGCTCGAGCTTCTCCATTTCAACAAAGTAAATACTTTTAGATATGACTTTGACCGGAACGCCAACGCCTTTGGCATGTGCCACCTCGAAGCTTCTCGCTTCACTTGCATATGTCGTCTTTACAACCGTCTTGGAATCTTTACGAAAAAAAACGTCGCCTCTGTTGACTGGTTCGTTATACACGGAACGGAGATGTGGTTTAACTCGTGTTTCAAATTCGTCCAACAAGTCGCCTTTGTAAAAGACAGACATGGCTTTGCAGATCCTTTGCGGCTTAAGTATGTACAAGGGCTTGCATTATTTGGAAACGAACACGCACATGCGCTGTCGCGTCGTAGGCTGACTAGGCGGCGCGTCATGCTCCGTCACGGTGCACCCGTCCCGCGTGAGCGCCGTCCATCGCGCCCCCGTGGCGTCCAGCGCGCGCCGGCATAGCACGCACGGCAGCGACACCCCGGCGGTGCCGTCGCGCGTGTGGCGCACGACGCGAAGCGTACCAAAGGCGTGCCAGAGCCAGCGCGCGAAGCACCACGGCCTGACACCACGCCGACGGGCCGTTTCGCGCGCTCGAATGAGGAAGCGCCGCTCGGCGCAGCACCGGTGTGTGCTTATCACGGACACGTCGGCGCGCGAGCTGACGCACAGCACGATACGAGGCATATGTGTGTTTACGCGTAAGACACGCAAACGTCTTGTACACGGGTCAGTTGGGTCCCGCGCCCACGTCTTTTTCGTGGTCCCAGAGCACGATGCGAACCGTGGGCACCACGATTGAAGGCAGGATGCGCGCGGCGCCGCGCGCGTCCAACGTCACGGCCCATCTCGCGCACCGAAGCGCGTGCAGCGCGAACTCGGGGGTGAGTCCCATATCACCGGGTTGCACGGCGCGGTTGTGGAGCACGACGGCGGCGAGAATTTTGGCGCGCTCGCGCACGAACGGCGGCAGAGCGCGCACTTGCGTCGACAACATAAACGCGTTTTCGAACGCGCAACGATGGAGCGCATCCATCACGTTTGCAGTGCGCAGCAACCGGTCGACGGTGGACTCGGGTGCACCTTCCGCGATGGCGGTTGCGACGGCAACCTTGCTGGCTCTGAAATCTCGAAACGCTCGTGAAAACACGGCGGCTAGCTTAGCCAGGTCATCTGCCGCCGAGGGCGCCGGCTCGAGCGCTGCGTTTTTGATGACGTAGGCATTTGAAGAGGCGCCGGGTGCTGGAAAATCACCGAACGGTGCGCATCGTCGGACGTCGGGGTTCGGTCTCACCAGCGTCACGCGTGCCTCCGAGAGCAAAGAAAGCGTGGCTGCGATTTCTTCAATCGAATCTGTTTCCTCGGAGTTTGTATGCACAGCGTGCGTCGAGGCGCATCCGTGGTCAACTCCGTCCGCCCACCGCACGCGCCTAGGGCGCTTGTTTATCGGATGGTCAAAATCCGATGCGTCAATCGAGCACAATCGTTTCGCGGCGATTGCCATTCGCGACACGGTGGCGGAGGGGGTGCTTTCTGGGGTGGCCGGTACATGCCACGTCACTTGGCGGTAGCCGGTACATGCCACGTCAGTTGGTGGTTGGAATACGGACTTTGTGGTTGGAATACAGGGGCGGTCATAGTGCCCTAGGGACACCTTCCGCGCAAAATGCCCGCCGTATTCCAACCGCAAAGTCCGTATTCCAACCGCAAAGTAATTTCCCAGGGTAATCGCGCCACGTCACTTTGGGTAGTCCGGTACAGTTGGTGGTTGGAATACGGACTTTGT
>Ga0208599_1000079_pt1 | contig 31385 bp, 24 predicted proteins | sample LakMenEpi17Aug12_FD_150706 | JGI IMG/M metagenome (GOLD analysis project Ga0208599, IMG submission 150706) | Freshwater microbial communities from Lake Mendota, WI - 17AUG2012 deep hole epilimnion (SPAdes) | ecosystem: Environmental > Aquatic > Freshwater > Lake > Epilimnion/Euphotic zone ... | reverse complement strand
GCCCAATCCGCCTCCGCCGTCGCCGCCTCACCCTCCGCCGCCGGTGCCGCCGCCGCCCAATCCGCCTCCGCCTTCACCGCCTCACCCTCCGCCGCCGCCAAACGCACTGCCGCCGTCGCCGCCACACCCTCCGCCACCGGCGCCACCTCCGCCCAATCCGCCTCCGCCGTCACCGCCTCACCCTCCGCCGCCGGTGCCGCCGCCACCCAATCCGCCTCCGCCGTCGCCGCCTCACCCTCCGTCGCCGCCTCACCCGCCGCCACCTTCGCCGCCGTCGACGTCACCGTCGCTTCACCCGCCGCCGCCTTCGCCACCGTCGTCGTCGCCGCCAAGCCCAATCATCACTCTACACCCGCCACCCCCTACACCGCCGCCGTCGTCGTCGCCGAGCCCCTCGCCACAACAACATCCTCCGCCCCCACCCCCGCACAGTTGCATTTCGGCGGGCACGTGCTCGCCCCCGCCGCGTCCGCCTTCACAGCCTGAGGCGGACAAATACAAGACCGCAAGAACTGTTGCACTCGTGGTGGGCATAGCGGTTGCGACACAGGGCGCTGTTGCAGTTGCGTTTCTGGCTGTGAAGGCGACGTATGGTAAAGGAATGAAGTCAAAAAACCTTTATCCGATGAAAGGCGTGTGAAAATACAAATAAATTTTTGATTTGAGTTTCAAAAGGCACCGGCTGATCATGTCAGTGGATTTTGGAGCCAAGACAAACGCGCCGTGGAACCGCCCCGCGCCGGACGGCGGCAAACACCACCACCTGTCATCTGCGCAGAAGAGCGGCGCGAAGCGCTGGGCCGCCGCGCACGGGCTGCCCTATCCAAGCCTCGCGGCCAACCTACACGCGTCATCACTGGCTCACAAAAAAGGTAGCTTTTAAACAGACTTCTTTGCGCGAATCACGTAGAGCTGTTCCTTTACCTCTGTGCGACTCCCCTCCGCTTCAACGCCTCGGTTCGAACCATAGCGTTTGTAGTCTCGCTCTAACAGCTTTGCGTCGTAAGGCTCCAAAATGCGGCGCCATTCCTCCGCCTTGATGATGCCTTCGTCGTTGTAGCTCACGAGAGTGACCATCGACGAGGCAACGCAGCCTTCGATAAGAGTTTTCATTGCTTTGACGGCATCCTTCGAATTGAAAGCGCTCTTCACTCGATATTTGGGAAGCCCCGTCACCTTATTAAAGTTTGTGGGGCGGACATTGCTCAGCACCACGTTGTGAAGAAAATAAAAGGCTGCATACTCCACCGATGCGGTGTACGGAGGGTCAAGATATATGAGGTCAAAAGGCTTTTTGGCCTCTTTCGTCGAAAAACGCGAAATCAATGAAACTGCGTCGTCGTTGTGGCATGTAACATCGCATTTACTGGGGTTGAACACGGGCACGATGAGCTTCATAGGGTCCGTAGTACGCTTGCCGACCGCATCAAAGCTTCCGATTCTGATGTTGTCTTTTTTCTTCACGAACGACTTAAAGTGTCCCATCGAGTTGGCACGGATGCTCATCTGGATGAGAATTGGAATCAGACACCAAGGTTTGACGTCGTCCTCTACGTGTTCCTCGACGTACTTGCGCCAAGTATCCACCCGCAGCGCGTTCTCGCGCGTGAAGAAACAGCGTTCGTCCGGCTGCAGGTTGTTGGTGTCTTGGGGAGCGTACATGTCGCATATGATACCGGGGATGAATACCGTGAGCTCGTTCATTGTGGTGAGGTGAGCCACGACTCGTTTTTCCTGTTCGATAGTTGGCTGCTTCAGAAAACACTCCGCCGCCGCGCACGAGTACGGCTCTAGATCGTTGGTGTGCAACTCTGAGCAATACGCAGCCATCATCCGCGAAACGACAGTCGAGCCGCAGAAAAGGTCGAGCGCGCGGATCGGCCCGCCGATCTCGGCATGCACCTAGTGGGGGGCGAGCCCCCCATACCCCCCAGGGAACGGGACGCGTCAGTGCCTAGTGGGGGGTAAGCCCCCCATACCCCCCTCCAGCCGCGGGCGGGGGTGTGGGGGGCGCAGCCCCCCAGTACCTGCTCCACCCCTTGGCGAATGAAATCCAACAGACCGCGCTTGTTGCCCAGATAAGTAAACATAGGTTGCATCACATAGTCGTCGTCTGCATTTCGCTTCGTAGCCATGGCGACCGGATATTTACAATCGAAATGTCACCCCACCCTACCGCCGCACTTGCGCCCCGCGTGGGCCGGGATGCCGGTGGGGGCGGTGTGTGTGGCCGCCCTGGCGGGGGCGCGTTCGTACAAAAGCCTGAGGCCGACCATAAATAATCCCCTCATCTGCGCATCGTCCTTTCGCTTATCGATTGCGTCGCCTCGCGCGCTGAACGATTGCAAATGGCAGCTTCTGATCGAGCGCCGGCGACCAGCCTGTCACCACCACCGGCGGCGACGACGGTTGCGGTTCGGCCACCTCCGGTGAGCTGCGTGGTGACCGTCGTGGTGCCGCTGGAGAAGGAACACGAACACAAAACAAACTCTCCCAACATTTATCGTTTCGAGGTGAAGATGGCCACCCGCAACGCGCCCGAGCCGCCCACGCCGCTTGAAAAAGCGGTTTCGGTGTGCGTTCGAGGCGACATGCCGGTCATTCACTTGCAGCACAAGTCAATTCCTTACGAGAACAAGTACTTCGAAATCATCGCGTCGCAGATCAAGGCGGCCATGGAGCAGCTCGAGATCACATCCTCCGACGAAGATGATGACGACCAGAGTGACTTGGGAGACTTTAGCGACGACGAAGACGACGAGCCTGAGGCCAAGCGCCCCAAAACCGACCAGAAGACCCAAAAGAACGCGGCCACTCATATGATTAAGGAGATTGGTACCGAGCAACTGACCCAGTCCATTGCGCGTAAGGAGGACGACTCGTTCCGGCGCGCCAAGCCCTTGGTGCTGAGCCCGACACAGGCCTCTCTAGTGGTGTTTTGGGAGCTGTGCGACGAAGAGATTGGCGCCGAGTGAGCGACCGCCGCGGCGCAAGACACGCGCCGTGTAGTTGTGCTTAATTTCTCAAGTCTTTAAAAATGCGTCGTGCGGCGCGCGCGTGGTTTTTTTCGACACTTTTTATCGCGGTAGCCGCGGCGCCCTCTTTCGCGCCGCGGTGCGGTTGTCGCATCGCCGACAGTTCGGACGTGTGCGTGCCGAGCGGCAGCTGCGCCGGCGACGCGTGCCTCAGCCCAAATAACGGCACTGCGGGCGTGTGCACGAACTGGGAGGCGCTCAAGAGCTGCCCCCCCGGGGAGTACTTGCAGGGTGCTGGGCTGGGGTGCGTCGTCAATGCACAGGGGTACAAGACGGCGTGTGATACGGGGACTTGTACGCCGTGCACGTGCTCCACCGGCGAGTACGCGTCGCTGTGCGGTAGCTTCTTTGCGGACGCGACGCTGAGCGGCGGGCGGGGCAACATGGCGTGCTCGCCATGCACCGGCAAGCCCGCAAACGCGGCGTACACGGGCGCGGCGTCGCCGGTGCAGGACGACGCTTGTCCGTGGCAATGCGACGCTGGTTACGCGGGTGGCAACTGCGCGTTGTGTCTGACATCGTGCGACGCGGGCTACCTGATGTCGGGGGCGTGCCTGCAAACGACAGGCGGCGCCGACGACACGTGGCCCTCGTGCGTGGCGTGCAACGTCACCAACGCGTACGATTACTCGGCCGGGTGCACCGTGCGCCGGTGCTGGCCGGGGTACACGCTGGACACGCCGAGCAACACGTGCACAGCCACGCCGTTGCCGCCGTTCCCGCCGCTACCGCCCACCCCGCCCCCAGCACCACCGCCCAGCCCGCCGCCGCTGTATGCAATCGGCGCGGCGTGTAGCTGGGACTTGGCAGCACACCTCGTTGGAATTTCTATTCCGGTCAGCACCAGCAACTCTTCCATTCTAAACGACCAGAAAGGTATATTGCCTGGGCTGATGGTGGGCGGCGCCGCGGTGACGGGCGGCGAGCTGGTACTGGGCGGTGAGGGGCAGTACGTGTCCTTGCCAACAACCGGATTGGGGACGACAAAGGGGTTCACACTCACGGTGGTGTACAACCCGACGAGCCTGGGCGCGCAGCAAGTACTTGCCGCGTTCGGCGACGCGGAGAATGGTGGCGGTCTCGAGCTGGGGCTGACGGCGACTGGGTATCCGTACGTCGCAAATAGGGGAGAGTTGTTCACATCTGCAAACCTGGCGACCGCGGGTTCCGTGAACGCAGTCAGCGTGGTCTGTGCAGCAAACCGGTGCGCTTTTTCGATGTTTCTTGTATTACTATGTTTTTACTTTCCATTTCTGCGGTTCGCAGGATATACTGTTTCCTCGTGTGATGTGCAAAGACGATGTCAATCCTCACGGTGGTGGGCGCTGATTTGCAGCAGCAACAGCAGCAGCCCTCTTTCGGCGTGTTGAAAAAGTATCAGAACCCAAGCGGTGGTCTGAACGAAGCCGGCCGTCGCTTCTTCGAGCACCACGGCAGCGGCAACCTTAAAGCACCGGCGCCGCACCCTCGGGGTCCGAAAGCAGCGGCGCGGAAGCACAGCTTCTGTGCTAGGATGTCAGGAAACCCGGGCCCGATGAAAGACGATCACGGCCGGCCCACGCGCAAGGCACTGTCGCTTTCAAAGTGGAATTGCTGATCAACACAAAAACCCAGGGAAAACTCAGAACGATAAGACGTGCGCCAAAATAACCTTGTGTTATTTTATTATTATAACATTAATGTTTAATGGAAAATCGAGTTTCCCTAGGTTCTCATGCAAAACCCTTGTGCGCCGCGGGTATTTCCCGGGGTTAAGTCGGGCCTTCGAAATGTTGTTGTTTTTACAAGGGGTAAGGGGTGGGGTGCTGTAAAGAACGAATGAGCATTTTTTTTAACCACGCGGTGTTTGCCGCGCCGCCCGAGAAACGCACTCGAAAGCCGCACTTCCAGCACTTTCAGATTGTTGAAAGGGGGAAGGGTGAAACGGTACAGTCTTCCAATCGCGTTCGGATTGAGATTGGAACAGTTCTCAGACGATGGATCGAAGGAAACCCAGCTCCAACCGCTGATAAATACTTTGAGGTGAAGATTTATGGCGTAGATCAAGACCATTTTTTGGGCCGCCTCCTCAGAAACGGGGATGATACGAGTAAGACTGTACGTTTTTACGACGGTTTCGTTCGGCGGGCGCTTGAAACCCCAAAGACGTTTGAAAAAGCGTACGCCGAATATCAAGCCAAACTTGCTGAGTGGAAAGAAATCGGCGCCGCCGGCGCAGGAATAGAAGACGCTATTTCCTTGAATTCTGAAGATTCAGGCCCCCGCCTCCGACAGCGGGGTACCGGGGAAACTAGAAGCCAAGGAATTGTGATAAGCGACGATGAATCCGACTCATAATTGTGTCGGCGGCTAAAAAAGGTGTAAAATACTTTTTCAGTCTAAAAAACGATAATAAACAAAACAAATGTCGATGGGCGAGCGGCCGCGTAGCGGCTTTGTTCAGGCCTTTGCTGGCGACGACGAGGTGCTGATGTACGAGCCGCCTACACTTCAGCAGCCGCAACAGCCTCAGCAGCGACAAGCGACAGCGGCAACGAATGCCGGTGGATCCGGCAGCGCTGCGCCCAGGCGGCGCGCGCCCGCCCCCGCAACTGCGCGTCCGGACTACGAACGTGCTCTTTTCATTGCAAACAGCGACAACCTTGATGCGCAGGCGACTCGGCTGCTGAACATGTGTTTGGCCGGAAAGCCGATTCCGAGAAACATTCCTTCGGATATTTTTACACGCTTTCGCTCGTTGAGACAACTTGCAAAAGCCGAAGGCGTGCAAATTCCCCAGCCCGGCCCGTGTTACGGCAAACCGCGCTTCGATTCCTCTGATTCCGAGGCGGCAGCATCTCTTTTAATTGCAAAGAGTGAGAAAATTGATGCGCAGGCAACGAATCTGCTCAACATGTGCATGTCCGGAACGCCGCTCCCTAACGACATCGACCCTGATGTTTTTGCACGGTTTCGCTCGCTTCGGCAACGTGCGAAAACAAGTGGAATGAATGTACCAAAGCCATGTTACGCGCAGCCGCGCTTTGATCTTTCTAAGGACGAACCGGCGGCGAAGGCGCGGGCGGGGCCGGCGCCGCTGCCTGACGACGGCGTGCCGAGGTGCAATTTTATGAAAGGCCGCGCGTATTGCGGCAAAGAGTACTGCAAACGCATGCCGGATGGCAGTTACCGGTGCGAACACCACGACGAGGTGCTGCAGAAGCAGCGCGCGGGACAGCGCGCGGCAAAAAAACGTGAGATGGCAGAGCTGAAAGCGCGCGCAGAGTGGCGGCGTGACAACCCCGGCGTTCCATATCCTGGCGACGCAGGCGGCGCCGCCGAGAGCGGCAGCGAGAGTAGCAGCGAGAGTGGAAGCGAGAGTGACGACGAGAGCGACCTCGGTGACTTCATCGACGACAAGGAACAGGATGCAGACTGGCGTCGCGCGGTGGGCGGTACGCGTCGGCCAGCTCCGAGTGACTCGGACTCGGACGACGGCGCGTCATACCGCATGGTTGCTTTGTAGCGAGTCTTACAAATACTAGGGGAAAATATATTTTAAACAAGATGTCCGTGTTTGGTTCAGGCTACGAAACCCCACCCCCAGCTGCTCCGCCACCGTCCCCCGTGGTTCCGGCCGCTCCTCACCACCATGGCCACCATGGACACCATGGCCACCATGGACACCATGTCCACCACGGACATGCTCACCACGGCCACAACCCGCCTGTGAACAACTTGGCTGCCGCCTTCGCTAACGCCGCCCCATCACCGGTACTGAATACCCCCCCCAGACAGGTGCCAAAATATAGGGGCTAAAAACCCAGTGAAACTTACTGGCAATATAAATGTGGCATAAATAACCCTGTGAAAAATATTAAAATACATTGTTTACTAATGTCAAAACGAATTTCCTAAGGTTACCTGTGAAAAAATCTCGACCCAGCGAAACTTCCCAGGGAAACACCCAATGCCCTGCGTGTGCCCAAAAAAACCCAGGGAAACATATGTAAAAACATTTATTTATTTAATACACAATCAAGTTTCACAGGGTTCTTGTGTCTGATTCAGTCCTGCTGATGCCGGTGGTGAAGCTACACGGCTTACGCCCTCAGCATGGGCAAAAAGAGCAGGTTTCAGCGCTCCACGCCGACAGGGCCGACGTTCATCGCCGCTCCGAGCGCCGCCAGCAGGTTACCGCGACTGGCGTGATGGTCACGGTCCGCCTCGTAGGCGCACGCGCGGCACGTGAACGTCTCCGAGCCGCCCAGGGCGGCATTCCACGCGCCGCAGCGGTCGCACGTCTTCGACGTCCCCGGCTCACGGGTAAAAGCCATCTGCTTGTTCGTCGTGGTCTGCACCTTCGAATACAGCCTCTGGCTGAAACCGTAGTGCGACCACGTGTACAGGCGGCGCGCGGTGTCGTTGCCGAACACCCGCTCGGCGCGCCGAACCATGCGCTGCGATTCGAATATCGGAGCGACGATGAAATCCGCCAATGTAAAGATGCTCTTGATGGCCTCGTAGTGCGCGTTCCGCGTCCAGTTACGAATGCGCGCAAACGTGCGCAGCATGCGGCCTCGATGGCGATGCCACTGGTCGTGGTTCGCCGCCGTATCGGTGCGGGAACGCTCGAGGTCCGCTTTGCGACATTGTTTCTGGATGTACGAGTCGGCGCCCCGGAGCAGCTCGCCGTGCGTGCCATCCGAGCGGTAGAAAGCGGCAAACTTGCGCGCGCCCGGATCCAGTGCCAGAACCTCGCGTTCGGCGGTGGGCCGCGTGTCAGGCGGCCGCGTCACCACGCGCCGCAGGATCAGGTACCACCGGTGCGTGCGCTTCTCCCACAGGATGAGCGGAGTGGTCGTGGGCCGCTTCTCCGAGAGCAAACGCATCACCGTCTCCGTCGAGTCAGCCGCGCGTATGGTTCCGGGCATGCCGCCCATGAGGCGACACTCCATATCCATGCGCGAACCGCCCACCTTGCGCGTGCTCGCCGCCGGAAAGAAGCCGTTCAACAAACACTGGCCGGTGTCGTTGCCGTTCTTGTTCAGCCCAGGGGGGCCGAGACTGACCACCTCCGTCGGAGTAATGTCCAGCCGGCGCAAGCTCTGGAACTGCAGGCGAAAACGATGGTTCGGATTCAGACGATGCTTGGCGAGGTTGGTCTGGTAAGCCTCCCACGCCGCAGCGCTTCCGGCCGCCTTGACCGTGGTTCGGACGTCTTCCACCCAAGGGTTCATGGCGTTGACGTTCGTACGCACGTGCTCTCGGAATTCGCTGTAACCAGGCTGCTCTTCATCCCACGGGTGGTGGTTGATTGCAGCCACCGTCTCGTTGTAGAATAGGCGCTTTGCGGCCATCCAGGTGCGGAGCACTTCGGTTTGTTCCGGCGTCGGATGCAGTCGGACTTTGTAAGCGCGGTAGTGTTCTCCGTCCGAAAGGTCCGTCTTCTTCTGAACCATGGCGTTCATCTTCCGTTTCTTGACGTTGGTGGGAAACGGTGCGAAGCACGGGCGCGACGGAACCAGAATCGACGAACTCGCCACGGTAAGAGGCTGGAATGCGTCCGCCATGAGCCGCGTCGCCAGCGGCGCGACGGGCGTCTTGATCAGCGTGTGCGTGAGTCCTCGGTATGCGCATGGCGTGATGGTTTTGCGAACGGTGTAAGAACCAGCAACCGGCGTGAGTAGAGCGCGGTCATACTGCGGCTGCAGCGACTGGTTGTAGTAGCGGGATACGTGGCGCCCGAAGGGCGCAGCAGGAGCGGCCATGTCGACGATCACCGCAGCATCCTCACACAACGGTCGTTCTAGCAATCGAAGCGCGCCGCGCCGCAATCGAAAGCCGAGCCGCGCCGAGTGGGGAAAGGGAGGGGCGGGGGATTATGACTTTGCACCGCGCGCCACGTCACCCACCGAGGCGCAAAGGTGTGACGTGGCAAAAAGTGCAAGGGCCAGTTTGGGCCAGTTTTTTTTTAACAGTCCTCGTCATCGTCGTCAGAAGCGTCAGAAACGTCGTCATCAGATGCTATGAACGAGTCCTCTGAACCATCATCTTCGCCCTCGTCAGACTCCTCTTCGTCCTCTGATTCGCTCAAGTCGTCGCCGTCATCATCCGACGGCTCTGGTGTGCTCTCTTCGCCCTCGGACGCCTCTTTGACCTCGACGATTTCGCCGTCCCAGTCCTCCTCCTCCTCTTTCATCTTGGTCAGCCTTGCGGCGGTGGACTTGACGCGACTTTCCGCCAAGTCAAACACGCGCTTCTTGCGTTGCTCTCCGTCCATCGCCAGCCACTCCAGCAGAAGCTGCGTCACACCCGAGTCGGTGTGCACCAGGCGCTCGGTGTGTGGGCGGTGGTCGAAAAAACCGGAAACGTCGCGCACATGAACTTTGGCAGGGAGATTGAAGCGACCGAGCACCGCGCTGACGTCTGCAAAATCCGACAAGCGTTTCCCCTCCGGCTCCAGATAGCTGGTTCTAAACGAGATGGGGTATGGTGTGGCTGCATACATGATCGAAATGCGCTCGGCTTGCACCCGTGGCTCCAAGTCGGGCAGAGGGGCACACGCCCACAGCGAGTGTGTGTTCGCGATTTTATTGGACGACAGCTTGTCCACCACCAGAAAAAAAGACGTGAGCCCCGGCGCCTTGGCAGTCACCGTGTACACGCTGATATTTTCCTGCTTATCGTGTACGGTTTTGTAGTTGAAGCGGTTCTGCTTGAAGTCATTTCGGCTCAAATCAAAGTGGGGGTGGTTCACTTCCGCCAACCGCGTGTGCAGCTCGGAGTTGAATGCAAAGTCGTCTCGTTTGGGTTTCTTGACGTACACGGGGTTCTCGTCCTCATCGCAGTCGCTCTCGGGGCGCGCAGCAGCGTGTAGCTCCAGCAGTTTTTTGGGGGTGAGGTCGGGCGCCGCGACGCACAGCTGGGTGAGAAAACGTTTTTTCTCCTCGGGTATGCGGTTCCATGCGGTGGCCTTGAGCTGTGTGTTCCAAAAAGCAGGCAGCGGGTCTTGGCCGGGCTCGAGGCGTGTCAAGCTGTGTGTGGTATCCACTTGTACAAAATCAAACTCTTCGGTCGGCAATGACAGCGTCACGTCCATCACCGAACAGTCTGCGTGCACGCCGAGCTCGGTTCTGAAGTCACTCTGCGACAAGAATTCGGTCACGCAGGCCGGAACCTTGCCGTCCGCGTCGTTGTAAACATTTCCTTCGTGTACCAGAACTGGTGTGACGTCTTTTCCTTTTATGTGAAGAACCACGCGAAAAGTAGGATGTTCTGGTGTTGTCATGATGTTTCGGTCGGAATCGGCAATCGGAAAACAATCGAGACAATCGAAGGTCTTGAATTGGGGGGGGAGGAAGGGAGGGTGGGCGCCGAAACTGAAACTCGCGCATCCCTCCCACCCGCCCCACACGCCTTCGATTGCGGGCGGTCCGGGAATCCCTGGGTCCTGGAACCCTGGGAAATCACGAGTTGTTTTTGCGTGTGCCCAAATAACCATGTGTAAAAAATTAAAAGCATTTTGCACATGGTCAATTTCCCGTGGTTATAGGAAAGTCCCCTCGTATGGCGCGTCGGTTTCCCAGGGTTTTCAGCCCTTAAGGGCTAAAAAATTTCAGTTTCACAGGGTTCGGTCGACCGCATTGGGCTCGTCACTTGCGGCGGCGCGCGCGGCGTGCTCTTGTTCGGGGTCTTCGGGCACGGTGGGCGTGGCGCGCATGCCGCGCCGCATGGCATCAACCTCGGCCATCAGCTCCTTGTCTGCTTGATCATACAGCGGGAGCTCTAGAAACACGACGCGCTTCATAGCATCCGGCATCGCGCCCCACAGCGTAGTTGGAATCGGCACCAGTGGGCTCGTACTTCCGCGGTAATTGATATAGCTCGGATAAAAACGGAACAAGAAGCTGCGTTGTTGCTCTTGGTTGACAACACCGCCGTGCAAGAAAACGATTTGCAAAGCCAGCAGAGCTGGAAAAACAGCTACCCAGGGCGGAAGCGCTGGTGCACACACGCCGTAGACGCCCGCGTGGAACATAAGTTCGCCAAACAAGTTCGGGTGCCGACTCATGCTCCAGAGCCCGCGCGCGCACACGGGAGGCAAGGTGCTGTCCTTTGCCGGTCGCCCCGCCGCGGCGTGATGGCGATGCCACGAGAGTTTTTGCGCGTCTGCCAGCGTTTCGATCAGCAGAGCCACACAGGCTGTGAGGATGCCTACCAGCTCGCCCACGCCGAAAGCCACCTTATCGTGCTGCAGCGCGTTGATGAGCACGCACGGCGCAGCGCACGTGACGGCCCACAGAGTGCGCGCGGTCACCACGTCGTTGCTCATGGGCGATTCGAGGTTACGCACGTAGAGGAACAGGCTAAGCCTCGTGCCCCACGCCAACATGAGACACGTTACAACCACCTGCCGCGGAAAATACGTGGCGCGGAACACCAGACACGCCAGCGCGACAAGCCCGACCGTGACGCCGCTCAGCGCTTCAAAAGTCCTTCCACTTTGGCGCCGCCGGCTGGCCAAGCACGCGCAAATGTTGAGCGCCGCGCATGCAATCACACAAAACCCCAGGAACCAGGTTTCATCGTGTATAGCGTCGTGAAAAGAATGTACGTGCGGTTGTGTGGACGAAGCGCTAGCAAATCCAGAGAGAAGACGCATGAGTGCACGTTTTCTTTGTCTTACAAACGGGATGTATGTACATTTTCCTTGTCGCCTCAGTCGTCGTCGTTCATGAGCTGCGTGGCGTGCACGGCGTCGCGCGCTGTGCGAATGGTGCTGGGTGTCGCGTACAGATAGTCTCCGCCGCCGGTTGCGCGCATGCCGGTGTGCCTGGCCTGCACACTGAGTACCGCCGCCAGGCTGCCGCCGCCCGCTCCCCGAGCGTGCGACTGCCAGCTGCGCCCGGTGAAGCCCTGCATCATCCATTCGAGGTCCGCCAACAGCGCCACCGCAGTCGATTCGGTCGCCACCGAAGAGGACTCGATGCGGAGCACGGCTGCCTTCAGGATGTCGCGGCACTGGCGGCCCGCGTTGTCCATAGAGTCGTGGACAGACTGCATGATGCGGCTGACCTCTGCGGCGGCAGCCGTGGTCGCCTCGCGCAGCTCCTGCAGCTCCACAAAGACCATCACCTCGCGCGGCGCAGGCGCACCGTCGCCCTCTGGTAGCTCCTTCAAAGCAGACACCAGCTTGGCCACCGCGGCGCCCGGCATGTAGTACTCCAAGTGCGCCTCGAGGCGCGTCGGCGGCGTATCAGTCGAAAGACAGAAGTGCTTCAGCTCGCCCGCAGCCATGGTTCCGAGCTCGTTCTTCGTAATCACCATCTTCTCGGTGCCGTCGGAGAAGTGAGCGGCGACAGACAGCTCCTTGAGGCGCGAGGCCACGGCGGTGGTGGCGGTGCTCACCGCAGCGCCTACGGTAGGCGCCACCTCCTTCGCCTCGTTGGCGAAGGCGTAGTCTCCGCGGCCCGCGTCTGCGAGATGCTTGAGCAGCGCGGCGTCGTGCTCCTCTCCGAGGCCCACGGCGCGCACGGTGGCCACCCGCGCCAGCGCGCGCATGGTTCCCTCGCTTTTTAGCTTCGCAGAGGGGTCCTCGCCGTCGCTCAGCAGCAAGACGGCGGCGGATGCGTTGACGAAGCGGCGCGCCGACAGCATTTCGGTCGCCTTCTTGATTCCAGCCGCGATGTCGGTGCCGCCTCGCGGGCGCAGGCTGTCCGCCACAGCAGTCAGCGTGGCTTTGCCCTGCGCGTTCATGAACCGCAGCGGCATTTCCACCCAGGCGGTGTCGTCGAACGCGACGACGGCGACACGGTCGTCGGCCGTCAGGCACGCGTCCGACGCAAGCCAGCGCAGCGTACGCTTCAGCATGACCAGTTTTTCACCAGCCATGCTTCCACTTACGTCGAGCACAAAAACCAAATCGGCGTGCACGCGCGGCGTTTGCGTCTCGGACGGCGCGCGCAGCGTCACCACACCGCGCACCGGCGCCGTCTCCGTGCCGCGCGACGCGACCGAGAGCGCAAACTCGATAGTGATCGGTGGCACGTCCGTCAGCGCCGCCGCCGGCGACAAAGTCGCGGGCAGCTCGTCGTGCAGCGCCGTGTCCCCCTCGCCGACGACCGCGTCGTCTTCGATAACCGCCAGGCGCGCGGCGTGGAACCCGCCACCGGTGCGGCGAAGCACGCGGCGGTCCGCCGGCTGAGTCGGCGGCTGTGCGGTGGGAGCGGCAGCCAGGCGGGTGGTGGGGTACGCCGGCGTGGGCATCAGCGAAGCCGCAGGCGCCAGCGGAACCGGAGGCGCGGGCGGAGGCACTGGTGTGGAACGGTCGGCCATGGTGTCTCGATTGAAGGGAGTGTTTCAATCGAAACAAAACAATCGAGCGCGACAATCGAACCACGGGCTTGGGACGGAGCGCGTGCAGTGTGGAGCGGATGTTTTGGAAACGTGAGTAACGAAAACAAGATGATTTTTTCGTGGATGTGCACCGTCATGCTCGTCGCTGGCGTCAAAAACAGTCTCGTCGACACCTTGTGCGGAAGGCAGATGTCTTGTAATGAAGGGTAGGGTGGGGGAGGGGGGGATTGAAAGTGACACAACGACTCCGCCCCCTTCGTACTGCGCGCTCCGATTGCGTCTCGCGCGTGTTTCCGATTGTGCCGAGCGATTGTCGATTGGACATGGGCTCGGACAAGGGCCCGAAGCGCGCCGCGCCGGAGGCCGCGGCGGCCGCCGCTCCGGCTGTGGATGAGCGGACCAAAAAAATTAAGCGGCTGAGTCCGTATCAACACGTGGTCCTGAAACCAACCATGTACGTCGGCGCCACAAACGTGCAGACCCACGAACGCGCGCTTCTCAGTGTGCGGAAGAATGCAGTGCCAAAAACAGATGGGGCGGCGGCACCTGGATCCGAGGAGGCCACGAGCGACTCTGACGCGGAAGGCGACGCGGGGCCGGCGCCCAAGACGCCCGCGAAACCTAATGTTGAGCTTTCGGCTCGTATGGAAAAGGTGGCGTTTGTGCCGGCGCTGCTGAAGATTTTCGACGAGACGATCACAAATGCACTCGACGTTGCAATTAAAGAAGGCAACGTGCGCCTGATCGATGTGAAGTGCATCGGCAACACGGTGACCATCAAGAACGACGGGCTGGGGCTTCCTGTTGAGTTCCACCACGAAATCAAAGACGTCCGAGTTCCCGAGCTGATTTTCTCCCATCTGCACAGCGGGTCAAACTACGATGACGACGACGAGCGCCTTGTCGCTGGTCAGAACGGCCTTGGAGTCAAACTTGTGAACATATTTTCAGACACTTTTACCGTCAAATTGCGAGACGGCAAGACGGGCGACACTTTTGAGCAGACTTGGACGGATCGCATGTCCAAGACGACGCCGGCAAAAGTAAAGCTGGGGAAGCCCAAGAAAGAGGCTGAAGAGATGGACGAGGACGCGGATACCGTCGTCAAGAAGCGCGCCCCTGGTGGGTTTGTCGAAGTGAGTTTCTCTCCTATTTCGGAGCTGCTCGCGCCGCACGGCGCCATAGCCGGCACGGTTCTGGAGGAGCTATTTGCTGCGCGCGCGCTTGATATCGCGATGGCGGCGCCACCGGGCGTGCGAGTGACCTTCAACGGCGTCACGCTCAAGGTTACCAACCTCAAAGCATTCATGCACCTTTTTGTCAAAAAGGAGGATGTTATCGCGGTCGACGATCACGATCCGAACTGGCTGGTGGGCGTGGCGCTGGCGATGGACACGAGCGGCTGCGTGCGTGCACTGGTGAACGGCGTCGCTTCAAACGAAGGAGTGCATGTTTACCACGTGGAGCACAAACTCTACGCATCAGTAATCGAAGCTGCCAAGGCAAAAAGAGAGTTTAAGGACGTGTCGCTCAAGCCCAATCAGCTCAAGGCGCGCGCATTCCTCTTCGTGGTCGCGCGCATGACCGGGGTCACATTCAATTCGCAAACTAAGGAGAACTGCACGGGCGGCAACTTCTTGAGCATTTATCGCCCCTCGGAGCTGCTGGTCAAGAAGGTTCTTGGAAGCGACATCGTGGGCGAAGCGGCGAGTGCCGAGAAGACGCGCGCGGCGCGCGAGATCGCAAAAAAAACGGATGGCAAAAAGACGGCGACAGTCAGCGTGGAGAAGCTGCAGGACGCCGGGTGGGCCGGCACGGCGCGTAGCAGCGGTGCCTCGCTCATCCTGACGGAGGGCGACTCTGCGCGCTCGTTCGCCATCGCCGGTCTGCCGAAACTGGGTTTCGACAAGTATGGTGTGTTCCCGCTTCGAGGCAAACTGCTCAACGTTCGCGACGCTTCGGCTAAGCAGATCGCCGACAACGTTGAGATCACGAACCTGAAAAAGATTCTGGCGCTCAAGGAGGGTGCCCAGCACGAGGACGGCGACGGCTTGCGTTACGGCTCAATCATCATTTTGACCGATTCCGACGCTGACGGATCGCACATCCGCGGACTCATCCTGAACTTCCTGCACGCCAAGTGGCCTGAGCTGGCGAAGAGCGGCTTCGTGCGCGTCCTGCAGACCCCGATCGTTCGCGCTCAAAAGGTGCGCAAGCACTCTTTTGGCGCCAGTACGTTCCATGTTGGCAAGATTGGCGGTTTTATCACCACACCAATATGCGCGGTTTAACGGTCACGACTGACGCCAAAACACCAACTGCGCTAAACCAGGGCGCTTCGACCCGCGACTTTTACAACCTGAACGAGTTCAACGCCTGGACGGCCAGCGGCGCCAACGCCGGCTTCCGCGTCAAGTACTACAAGGGTCTGGGCACATGGACGCAGGCGGATGCCAAGGCGTTGCTGGTCGCCACGCCGTCCATCAAGCTGGTGGATGACGACGATGCCGACGAATCGATGGCGCTGGCGTTCGACAAGAAAAAAGCGGACGACCGCAAGCAATGGATTCTGAACAGCGTGGCGGCGCCGCCGGTGCCGGATTACACGAAAGACATGAGCATCAGCGCGTTCGTCAATGAAGACTTGGTCAACTTTTCGCGCTACGACACCGAGCGCAGCCTGCCCAGCATGCTGGACGGCCTGAAGACCAGCCAGCGCAAGATTCTGTTCACGGTGCTGAAGCGCAACTACATCGGCGTGTCTCGCGAGGTGAAGGTGGCGCAGCTGTCTGGTGCCGTGGCTGAGCTGACTCTGTACCTTCACGGAGAGCAGTCTCTGAACGATGCCATCGTCGGCATGGCTCAAGATTTCATGGGGTCCAACAACCTACCGCTGCTGTTTCCCGACGGCGCGTTCGGCACGCGCCTCGGCACACGTCTGGGTGCCGGGAAAGACGCTGCAAGCCCTCGTTACATTTACACGTACGCACATGAGGTGACGCGCCTGATGTTCAGGGCGGATGACGACGCGCTGCTGCCTCTCAAGAAGGAGGAGGGGTTCGAAGTCGAGCCGGCTGCGTACTGGCCAGTGGTGCCTTTGCTCCTCATCAACGGATCCGCGGGAATCGGCACCGGGTTCTCCACGAGCGTGCCCATGTTTTCACCGAAAGACGTCAAGAAGAACGTGCTGTGTTTTCTGGACGGCGAGTACATGAACAATATGACGCCTCACTTTGTAGGGTTCAATGGCGACGTGGTGGAGGTTGGCAGCGGCAAGTGGGTGGCGCGTGGCGTGGCGAAGCGTGACGACGAGAACCCGCGCCGCGTGCGCATCACCGAGCTTCCTCCCTGCTGGTCTTTTAACAAGTATGAGGGGTGGCTTGGCGAGGACAAGTCACCGGTCACGCTCGTGCACAACAAGAGCTCCGATGTGGCACCCGACTTTCTCGTGGAATACAAGAGCGGCGAGGCGCCCGACGACCTGGACAAGATGCTTAAAGAGCTGAAGCTGTTGGACAGCATATCTTCGTCCAACATGTACGCGTTCGACGAGAACGGCGCGCTGAAGAAGTACGTGAGCGCCGAGGCGCTGATGTTCGATTGGTGCGCGTGGCGTCTGGTCAAGTACGAAGTGCGGCGCGCGCACCTGGTGGCTACGCTGGAGCAGCGCGCGCTGGTAGCGCGAAACAAGGCGCGTTTTTGCAAGGCTGTCGCGACGCAGAAGCTGGTCTTGGGCTCTATGGAGGAGAGCGCGCTGTGCGCGCTACTGCACAGCAAGGATTTCAAGGAGGTGGACGGCAACTTCGACTATCTCCTCAACATGCACGCGCGCAGCTTTACCACCGACCGCGCAGCAGCGCTACAGGCATCGGCCGAGGCGGCGGAGGCGGAGGCGCAGCGCATGCGCGCGACGACGGCGCAGGCGCTGTGGCGCGAGGATCTGGCGCGCCTGGCCTTCTAAGTAAGCGCGTCTTTTCTTGCGTGAATGTACAAAATATCGACTCTCAGACACTGCATCCGGCAAACATGTCTTTGCTTGGACCACAAACTAACGTGGCCTTTGGCGCTGGGAAGCGCGCGCGCGGTGCACGAGGCAAGACGGATGAGCCGCTTGCAAAGGTACCGTCCGAAAGGGCCACTCCACCTTCTGCAAATGGGAACAAAACGTTCGTGTGCATTTCTAGGTTTTTATCACCCACTTTCAACTACGCATGGTTTGAGACATACTTTGGTAAGTTCTGGGACGGCTGGCCACAAGATAAGTTACCCAATCATGTTTGGGAACTTGATCTGATTGAAGCAAAGAAGTACCACGAAAGCCGTGAGTTTGATCGACGTATTGGAAGAGTTCCGGAGACGTTCTATAACGAGCCAGCTAACGCGTTCGAATATGGCACCCAAGGCGCTCCTCGCTGGGTTGATGACTCCAGGCTTTACAAGATGAGCGATGAGCCAGCTCTCATTTCCTTGATTAGAACCATTGACTCGTTCGCCGAACACATGACACGGCAAGTGGGGGTCACCTTTAAAGTTAGCCTTGCACGGGTGCGGTATGTCCGCGGAAATGACGTCCCAGAAACGGGCATGGGGTGGCACAAAGATAGAAGAGGAAACAACGTCCGCAACCTCATCGTCTTGCTCAGGGACGCGGTGGGATCGACTATGTTCCTCAAAGACGGTGTTTCGGTATCCTGCGCGCCGGACGCGCGAGGGTCGGCGACGTACTTTCACCCAAATGTGCAGCACAGTGCCCCGCTCACACCAGAGGGAGGAAGACTTTTCGTCGTTGTCACGCTGTTTGTGGCGCCGTGGGAAGAGCCTCTGCTTCGTGTTGACGAGATAGCCGCCGCCGAAAACTGGTCGGCGGTATGAGCCTTCACCGCGGTGTGACTCGGTTGGTCGCATAAAACTTTTACACCCACATACATTTCGCCGCCGCGCGCTACGCTCACTCCATCTCTCTTGCTCTCTTGCGCTCTCTCGCTTGCTTCGCACGCGCTACGCTCACTCCATCTCTCTTGCTCTCTTGCGCTCTTGCTCTTGATCTCGATCTCGGTCTCGCGCTTGCTCACTACATACCTGGAAAGTCGGGCATGCGGAAGCCGCCGCCGTAGCCTCCTTCGCCGACACCCATCTCCTCCATCACGCTGCGCTGCTCATCCAGGTTCACCGTCTGCGGCACGTTAGCCAGCTCGGCGCGGGCGCGCTCGCGGGCAGCCTCCTTGAGCGCCTCCGCAGCCTCGGCGGCCGCCTTGGCAGCAGCCTCGGCAGCATCGGCAGCCGCCTTGGCGGCAGTCTCTGCAACCTCGGCGGCCGCCTTGGCAGCAGCCTCGGCCTTGGCGACTGCAGCATCGCGCGCATCCTTCTCAGCCACCTTGCGTGCAAACTCAGCCCAGAGCGCGTCCGGAATCGCACCATCGCCAGCCGCCGCGGTGCCGTTGCCGCCGGCATCTGCGGCGCCCTGCGCCGCGAAGTTGGCCCAGGACGACGCGTTCTGGATGGTCACCTCCGTGCGCACGGCCACGTCGGAGATTATAGCTGTGGCTGTAGCCTCGGGCACAGCTGCAGCAGGCTTGTCGTCGTCGTCGTCGCTGCTGTCGGTGTCGCTGCTGTCAGAGTCGCTGCTGGAAGAAACAGGCATGGCCACCGTCACGGGCGGGGGCGCTGCAATAGGCGGGGGCGCGGCAACGGGCGCAGCGGCGCGTGCGACCACAACCAGCTCGTCGTGCGTGATGCCCATCGCAACCTGCCGCGACACGGAAAACACGTAGTCAAACAGGCGCCACAGCGTCGTGTTGTCCATCTGGTCCATGTCAATCTCAACCTCGTCGGCCTGCCCCCCCACCTGGTCACCCAAGATCTGCAGCACGCGCGCCTGGCGCGCGATCGGCAGGTTGGAAAGGCCAACGTTAAGCTGCCGCTTCCGCTCGAACGACATGGGTGCGCGATCCGACGGCGCCGGGCGCGCGGTCGCCGGCGTCGGGCGCGCAGGCGCCGGCCCCGTGCGTCTTCTCTGCGGGCGCGGCGCGTCGTCGTCGCTTCTCTCCGAATCTTCGCGCGCGCGTCGCCCGAAGGCGCGTACTTGATCCACCACCTGGGTAGCATTGACCACGGCGCGCTCTGCATTCTGGCGAACCGGAACCGTGTCATCGTCTCGCGGACGCCCGGCCACACGCACCTGCCCGCGTCGTGCGGCGACGCCGGTGTCGTATCTCAGCATATAGTTTTCAGGGCCTGAGCCAGTTGTCCTTGATTTGAACCAATTCAATAAAGCATTAGCAGCGATGTGAACGTTATTATTTACGTCCGTAGTGTACCGCATGCAGTTGCGAAACACCAGTTCGATATCAAACATCAGTTGGTGGTGGTCGGTGTAAACATCGCTAGTCAGATTGCTTACAATTGTGGTATAATCCATAGGCTGCTGGATGTGGTCCAAATAGTCAGGAAACAAGCCAGTGTTTACCGGCAACGCAAAAACGTTGGCAGACGGGTGGATCAAACAACCATTGAAAATTTTCGCACATTCAGTGAGGCCGTTGTTGACGTTTTCACGGGTGTACTTCGACACTCTCGCTTTCAAACCATCTAGAGCCTGAGTGGAAGCCGCGATGTGCGCGTCCGACTCAGCGGCGCCTAAACCAGTGGATCCGCCGTGCACGGTGGGGCGAACAAAAATAGCACATGGGGCAGGGCAACCCACGCCCTGCTTCCCCCGCGACGCGTGCGGCGTGGGCTCGGGTGACTTCGCCGGCGACGCGCCGGCAACGCCCGCGTCGCGGAGCGCCTGCAACTGCAACTGCAACTCTACCTCGCCGTCGCCGGAGGGTGGTACAGAGACGCGAGTGCCGGAAAGTCCGCCGGAGGCGCCCGCGTGCGCAACCGCGACACCCGCGCATGCACCCGCGAGGCCAAGATCGCCCCGCTTCGCCGCCTGGGCGTCGTCGGCGACAGCGTCAGAGCCCGCGATCAGCGGCGCAGCCGGTTCTGTTAGCGGCACGGTGTGCTTAGCTCGGAGCCTCGCCAGCTCAAGTTTCAGAGTAGAGATCCGGTTGTCCTGCTCCAGCCGGGCCTTGTGAGAAGCAGAGCGCTCTTCGTTGACGCGCAGCAACTCCTGCACCGAACGCGACGACTCCATGATCTTTTTTTAGGGTTTCGTACTCGTCGATCGATCAACTGTCGAAATTGCGCAAACGCGAGTGAACGACGACGCGGGGGCGGGAGCCGCGTGATTGACGGAGAGCGCGTTGAGAGCGGGGAGGCGAGTACCTAGAGGAGATGTTTTTCGGTCGGCGTCGGCAACGCAATCGGAGGAAAAAATACAATCGAAGCGAAGCGGGTTACAATCGTGACGTGACTCGGGAGGGCCGGTGATGTGACAGGAAGTGACGTCAGCGGTGCTGTAGAAGGGCCCTCCGGCGCGATGCCGGCGCGCGTTCTTCCCTCCCCCGGGCGGCGCGCGTGCCTCTCGCGCGTATCGTTCCCGACCCTGACCAACTCCGACCACCCGCCCAGTTTGCGTTTATGCTGGAGCGGCTGCGCCAGCACTTTTAGGGGGGCGCGTACTTCAGCGCACGGCGGCGCGCGTGTAAAGAACGCCCGCCGCTCAAAGATGAGCGTCATATCGTTTGGCCCCGATTTTCGGGAGGCGCTAACTGTGGGTGTTAAGCACAATCGCGGGCGGGGCGGAAAAAGTCGTTCCCGCTCCGGCTCACCTGACCCGCTTGGTGCCGCGAAAAGCGTGCCCGCCGCGCCTTCGTACGTTCCGCCGACGCCACCCTACCGTGGAATCAGGCGACACCTATCTGAGTCACCTGTTAAACTTCGGAATGCGCAGAGCGCGCCAGCCGCGTTTTCGGACGAACGACCGGCGCCAGCCGACCATGGAATCGCTTCCCCAGCGCCTTACGAAACTTTTGATGGTGAATACGAAGAATCTGAAAAATCCACGTCGTCGAGCGAGATTGTGTTTCAAATATTCGGAGTCGACGGCGAAGAGGATACTCTTAAGATAATATTCGAAGCAACCACAAAACCACCCAAAAATGTCAGTCTAGAAAATCGTGGACAAAAAACAAACATATCAATTGACAAACTCATGGAAGAGCTTTCTGACGAGTTCGATAAAATATGCGGTCAGATTGAACAACAGTTGCCAGCCGGGGCCACGCAGGACATTTTTGGAGTGCCGGGCGGAGCAGTTATTGGATCTATAAAACATCTAATAACATCTCGCCCGTGTGAGACCCTCGTTAACATTGGCGTGTGCACCTTCTTGTTGTATGCAGTGGCGTGTTTGCCTGCATCACAGTCCTATTCCTGGTTCGGTTGGGGCAAAAAAATTGCATGTTCTAACCTATTTCGTTTTGGACCCGAAGCGGCTTTCCGTTCGTATTTTAATTGGACCAACACTACTTCTTTTTGCACCACGGCCAACACCACGGTCAACGTTTTCGCTGACGATTGCGCATGTCAAATATGGCATGCTGTGTTTCTATCTCTGTACCCAGAGCGGTCGAACGGCAATAAAAACGCGCGTATAACAAGTGTTGCAGCTTCGGGACTCAATCTAGTGATGAGCCCGATCGGTGGATGGAAAAAAACAATGAAAAAAATACAGAACTGGCTGGTTGCCAATAGTTTGGGCCCGTTGTTGAGGACACTAAGTGAGCTCATATGCGGATCTTTGGGTCTCTCACGAAGCAAAGATGCATCGAACGCCGGAAATGAAGCGTCCGGCGGCGCTGGTCCTTCGGGCGTACAAACATCCGGGCCGGGCGCGAGGCAAGACGGCACCGGCGGTGTGCAAAACACGAGCGGTCGATCGACAACGCGACGTGAAACTTCGACACGCGCGCGCGCTGGGAAGACGCGTGGCGGAGCTGACCTGAGTTGATGGACGATTTCAATGATATCTTCAATGCTCCAGAAAACACAGTGCGCTTGACCGAGAGAAGTTTTGAGAAGGATGATATCGCTGTGTTCCTGATTCAATGGGGAAAAACGGGCAACCCCAAGAACGTCGGTTTCGTTCGAGGAACCCTTCAAAACGCGTCCCAAAAACCGAAAGTAAATACTATAGACTGGGATTGGGACAAAAAACGTTCCGCATGGTACGAAGAGGGTGAAGGAGTTTCACGGGAATATGATAAAGACTTTCGAGAGCACACGAATTTTGCAAATAAAATATTTAAAGGTAATAATTACATCAAAGGGCTCAATGACGGTTCTGGCATGTACTTCACCACCAAGCAGAACGGCGCCGGTGACAAAATCACGAGTTCTTACAACCTCATGGCGTGGTTCGTGTATGCGCCAGCAGCAAAACCGACATCAGGTGATCCGAATGCTGATAAGAATAAAGAGGAGGTCATCGACGAGCAGGCGAAGGAGGCCGAAGAAGAAGCGGATACTGCTGAAAAGGAAGCAGATGATGAAGCCAAGAAACCGGGTGCCAAACTCGCTGATGTGAAGGAGAAGCAAGAGTATGCCAGAGTCGCAAGAGCAAATTCGGAAAAACTCTTGGAGAAGGCAAAAATGGCTCACGAGTATGACAGTTTCTATACTGAATTTAACACACCTGCCACGTTTTCTGCTGAATTCATCAAATCTATGGATAAGTATCAAAGAAGATATTGGCACAATTTTGGATCATCATGGGGGGGCGTGGTTACCGATCCAACAAATCATGTGCATTACGTGGATGGCAAAACCCTGGTCTGGGGCATCAAGTACGAAAAAGAAAAGACTTATTACTTTGCAAAAGAACTAGCTAAATCGTTGAGCGTCTTCACACTTGGCGAAGAAGCTGCCGGTGATATCAAACCCGGTTGGGTTTTCCCATCAGCTGTCCGTTTCGACACCAGACGCAAGACCGCCTCTAGAACCAGTAACGCCTCGGGAACCGTACCGAAGACCGACGTCGAAAAGGGAATTCAATCACTGCGCGACCAGCTCACTGCTCTGACGCTTCGTTTGGATATTTCGAGCACTGCGAACAATAACGACACGCACACACAGCTAAAAAACCTGCGGGATAAGATCAAGCGCACGGCGTCTCTTATTGAACGCGATGCGGCGAGCCTGCGGCGCGTCTACGTATGAAGTAGTTGTACTGAGGTCAGATGTGTCAATAAAAGTGATATGAGCGTCATTCGCGTGGGCCCTCCTACGCTCGCGGCGTCGCGCCGCGCAGCGTCACCCACATCGTTCGAACCCGTCGATCCCTTTGTTCAATCGACTCGCAACGAGCGACCGCCGCCCCTCGTGCTCAACGGTGCATCCTATCAGCTCTCTGTCGATGCGCGCCATGTTTCTCTGCGCGGCGCGGGCGGTGCGTTCGAGGCGACGCACGCCGAGTTTCTCGAGGAGCTACAGGAAATGATGCGCGGGGCGGCGCACGCGCTGGTCATGCCGGGCGCCGCGCCCCCGTTCGTGGGCGTGCGCTGGTCCGCGCTGGCACAGTCCACCAAGAATGGTCTACGCGCCGCGATTCTCGGAGACCGCAAGGACGAAGCGATCGTGTCGGTGATCGTGCTCGCGGCGGCGTACGTGTACGAGCTGCGCAACTTTCCTCGGGCCGCCGCCGCCTACGATTCCGTCGCGGGCGCGATGCCTTCCTACGACGAAATCGTCGCCGCGCTGCGCTCCGGTTTTGTGAATGCTTTGGAAGTTATGGACGCGGCTCACGAGACTGAGGCGCTTGCGCTGGTCGCGCGCGCCGTGACGACCTACGCGGCGTTCAGCGCGGCGACTTGGGCGGGCACGCGTGTGTTCCGTCTCATCACGAGCGACCTCAACGTACCAGTAGACACGAGCGATCAAACGACGACGCGACGTGAAACTTCGACACGCCCGCGAAGAACGAGAGGCGGACTTAAGTATTGATGGATGATTTCAATGAAATCTTCAAAGATCCAGTAATAACAGTGCGATTGACCCAGAAAAGTTTTGAGAAGGATGATATCGCTGTGTTCCTGATTCAATGGGGAAAAACGGGCAACCCCAAGAACGTCGGTTTCGTTCGACACGCACACACAGCTAAAAAACTTGAGGGATAAGATCAAGCGCACGGCGTCTCTTATTGAACGCGATGCGGCGAGCCTGCGGCGCGTCTACGTGTGATTCATTTCAACGCGTCATAGTCGTCTCTCATGAGTTTGCTCAGTTTTGCAAGCTTGTCTTTGAGCTTCTGAGCGTCGTAAATGGCGGGTCGTAGAACCATAGTGGGCGCGTCGGGAGCTTCCGAGGCAGCGGGCGCCTTAGATGCGGTAGCCGCTTTCGATGCGGGGAACACCTTCGAAACCATTTTCAATATGAGGTTGGTGGCACTTTTTCGCACATGTGTCGCGGTTCCAGCAGGCCATACGGCTTCGAACGTGAGAATATGCGCCAAGTTTAGACCACTTGCGCACGCGCTCGACAATCTTTCCATCGCCGCCCTCAGTTTTCCTGCTGGACTAACTCTAGCTGCGATAAAGTACGCAGTCGCAACCAACGATGCCAAAACAACAAACACGATCGTTGCGGTCGTCGCAGAGAAAGAGAAACTTTCAAATAGCTTTTTAAGAGCCGATTGGGCCCATCCCAGTGGCACTCCAGGGATTTTCTGAAGACGTTCAGCTGCTTTTTGTGCCATGGCTATGAATGGAGCCTTCAAGTTCGAACTACTTGTGAAAACGTTCTTTGACGTTGCGTTTTGAAAAGTGACAGTCGTGTTACCGTCTTCATCAATGTGTATCCCCTCGATAGTAACACCGTTAAGCACGGTTACATACGCCGTATCGTATACATCGCCTGTTGTATTTAATGGTTTTATTTGTATAGGTTCCACTCTGACACCGCCATGCATTTGTTGAAGCGTAGCGGCGTATTGTCCGGGGTCCGTTTGATCTTCGGACAAGAGGTTATATAAAGAATCTCGCAACGGGCGTTCAGTTTTTTGCAGCAGCGCTACAAACAGTAAGCACATGTCACTCTGTCCGGTCACAATAACAGTACCCGGGTTGTTAAGAAGATGGCTAGCACAATCAAGGCCACCTCTGAACAACATTGAACGAGCTAATTGTTGACCTTCAAGGCTATCCAAGCTCATAGTAGCGGGGTCTTGAGTTGTGTAATCTAGGGCGGCGATGGCGTTCACGTCGGAAACTGTAAGATTACGCATTCTTGTGAGAAAATCGTGATAAACCATGGGGGCCGTGACATGAGCAGTTTTCATTTCACTATAGCCAATAACTTGAGTAAAACGATGCCATGAAAAAAAGGGAGACCCGTATATTGTTTTCGGGATGATTTGTCCGTTCAAAACGTTGTAATTGTATTCGTTCCCGGTCGGGTCGTTCCAATCTCGCATTTTAGGGGATAACGCTAACAAATCTGTAACGTTTGCCACGTAATTTTGAACGTTTGGTGGCGCTTCTTTGAAAAGATGAATCGCTCCAGATTTTACGCCGGTATAAATTGATCTAAAGGCTTTAATTATCAAGGGGTCTTCCCTATTTGTCGGATTGAAGACTTTATTGGCGACGGCCGTCATGTACTCTTCGGGGGGTTGCGTATACCTTGCGCGAATAGATGTAATGCCATCTTTTATTTTCAAATATACGGCGTCATGTTCTACCTTCCATGGTTCATACGCGCGTCTCCACTCCGGATACTTGAGGATATTAAAAATCGGTGATATCGGTCTTTTTAGGAGTATATCCTTGTATTCTTTGACAACGGCGGCGTTATCGGGGTTTTTTAAATATGATTCAAAATCTTTAATCACCTCAAATATAGTACTGCACGGTGTAGACAGAACATCCGGCGGCGCCGCTGCCGCCGCTGCCGCCGCTGCCCCCGCTGCCGCCGCTTCCGCGGCCGCCACCGCGGCGGGTGAATGCTGGACCCAAAACGGGTTTAGACACGTTGTAGGGTCAACCACATCATATTGTGTGTTCCAACCCAATGGTGGTGGTGGGGGGCGCAAGGCCGGGCTCGAGTAAAAATCGGGCGGGGACCAGGGTAAAGAGACCAAGCTCGAGTTTAACCCGGGCGCGGACCAGGGTGACGAGGTTGATAACGACATGGGTGCTCCCATCGTCACACCGTCTTCAGCCGACTCGACGGCGATTGCCAGACTTGTAACGTTCCTAATGTCATCAACAGTCAAACCGTACTCTCCGAGATTCAATTCAACTTCCGTATCAGACCCCGAGTAGTTTTGCAACATGTAAGCATCATAGTGACCATATCTACCGCTGCCCGTGTAGTCTAGAAACAGAGTGCGAGCCACTGGCTTTTTACCTTCAACTCCTACTCTACGCCACGTTCCGTTGTGTTTTAACCATATGATGGCGTTATATTTGTGAGTGGCTGACTGCAGCGTGTATTCATTTCCTTGACTTTCCTCAGCACTACATTCTCTAATTACATCGTCCTTATCAAAAGCCGTTGAACCTATAATACCACTGTAGATATCATCCCAGTTTGTCGATAAGTATTCGCAGAGCTCTTTCTTAATTTCGAGGTGGCGTTTTTGCGTTCCGTACATAGATACAGCCAACGCACGGAACAGACACTGCCCATCTCCTTCGACTTTAACCTTTATGTAGTATTTATCTACGTGTGACGCTACATTTTCTTCAGTTAAACTGATCTCAGAGTCTCTCAGGCCATCGTCGCCCATCTGCGTCGTTTGCTATATCCCGCTGTGAAGAGCAAGTATAGCCTGCAGCGCTCTTTGCGGCGTGTCGAGTCGCGTAACTGGGGCTGGTGTTTGACTACACGGCGCGCTGGCACACCAAGGCGGCTCGTCGTCCAGCATCACGTCAATGATGGGTTCGGTCTCGCTCGAGTGAAACGACGAGAACGACGTGTCGATGTGCGGGCGGTACCAAGAGGCTTCATCTACGTCATAAGGCGGGCTCTGCATATCGGCATATGAGCTCTTTCTTTCCTCGACGCTTCCAGAGTACGCGTAGCCGCCGTAGTGTGCGTTGTCTACGTAGCGCAGCCACACCACGCGCTCGGTCGGCGCGCCGGTTTCGGGCTCTCCAGAGACAAACCACTGGCCCGTGAGCACGGACCACTGCACCACACGCGCGCTGAGCTCGCGCGCGATCGCCACGATGTGCGGGTGCTCTCCCCAGGCGCCGTGCCGGTCGCTTGTTGCGAGAATGGCGGCGCCGCGCTTATTGTTTGCCAGCACGTCTGGATGTGTCTGCAGATACGCAAAAGCCCGCGCACGCAGCGCGGTGTGCTCGTTCTCGTGGCCATACAGCCCCACAGAAAGCGCTCTAAACAGGCAGTTGCCGTCTCCAGCCACGTCCCTGAACCGGTAGTGCGTCTCCAAGTGACGGGCAACCGCCAGCGGCGACTTGTGGTACGGCTCTAAGCTCAGCTCATATTCCAAGACAGCGCGCGGTTTTGTAACGTATGCCATCACAGCGCATTGCTTTCACACTCGCCGCCGCGCTTATAGAAGTACAGCCTTGGGCGCCTCTGGTTTTTTTCTTCGAAGCATGTACGGCTGGGTTGGCGTTTGTGGCTTGGAGGTTTTGTCGGCGCGCCACAGAAGCCCGTGGGCCACCGCAAGAGACGCCAGCATGGCGCCGAAGCACGCGATGAATATGATACGGTTTTGGACGTAATACGAAAACGCAGTGAAGAGCGCAGGAAGCAGGGCCACCAGGCATGCTTCGACGGTTGAGTTGTCGTGTGTCCGCTTGACGACGTATGATGCGCATTCGACAAGAATGACGCCACCGTAGAACACGGCTTGAACGGCGACCGACATTTCGAACGGGACCAGTCCGAACAGCACGGTCAGTGCGCAGCAGATGAGCACCGCGTGCAGCGGCGCGGCGTCTTCGCGCGGGGCGCGCAGCCAGCGCGGTGCCAGGCCGCGCGATGCCATGCTCGCCAGTATGTATGAGGCGTTCTGCACGTTGCTGGTGATGATTTGAAAGTTGGTCGCGAAGGCATTAGCCACGATGGCATCGCGCAGCCGCGGGCCGGACACGCGCGCCGCCACCACAGCAAAGTGGCCACCGCCCCAGGCTGACGCCGGGTCTCCAGCCCCAAAGTATGTGACGAATGTGGTGACGAGGTTGACGCTGGTGACGACGACGGTGATGATGGCGATGGCGGCGGGGATGGTGCGGTCCGGGTTGCGCGTCTCGCCGGCATACGTTGCAGCGCCATCCAAATAAATAGCATTAAATATCAACATGTCCACCATGGACGCCCAGCTGCGCGTGTTGGCCGTTCCAGGCGGTATGATGGGTTCCGCCACCACGCGCATGCGTCGCCCCGAGAAGCCCAGCAGCGCAGCAAACACGCCAACCGTAAACCCGGTGATCAAAGTGAACGAGTCGCCTGCGCGCTTTAGCGGCATCGCACACACCGCCGCTGCGACCACGGCGAGCGCGCACACGAAGCCAAACTCGACCCATCTGTCGGCGAGGTGTTCGTTTTCAATCTTGAGGTAGTCGGCGATGTTTTGCACTAGGCTCGAGCTGTAGGCGCAGTTTGCTAAGATCCCCCAAACACCGACGGCCGCGCCCCATGTGCGCCCCAGGTGGCTCTCCGCCCACAGCGCGTAGCCACCGTTGTGCGTGACGCCTCGCGTCAGTTCTATGGCTATGACCGCTTGTGGTATCGAGAAAAGCAGCACGGTCCCCGCCTGACTCAGCATGGACAGCCATACGCCGACGGAGCCGACGATGGCTTCCAGACCGCACGGGCCCGCGCTGGCTTGGCTGAAGAGGAGCATACATAATGTAAACAAGCCGATTTTTTTCTGCGGTGGAACCGGCGGCGAGGAAACTCTAGCCCCCGCCGCGCTCTCGTCGGCGAATAGCAGCGGCTCCGCGACATCGTCATCACGCCGCCGCATCGCACCGGCGAGACTCTTTTGAAACAAGTCGAGCCGCTGTACATCTACAAAAAGGCCAGCCGAGCTGGGCCCATGCCCGACAAACGACGCGTCGTGACTTGTACAGGTGCAATCGATGGGGTGTGAGCAAAAGCGTGCCACGTCATTACTGACAAGTCACTCACCGCCGCCCTCCCCTCCCTGTATCGATTGCCTCTCTTCGATTGTAGCGGTTCGATTGAAACGTTTCGGTCGGTCATGCATTCCGTTCGGCCTTCGATTGTATCGGCGTATGCCTCGTTCTTGAACGCGCTGGAAGGCGCCGACGCGCGCACCGTCATGCTCAAGATGACCGCAGCAGGTCAGATGTTGGGCGTATCTGATGCAGAGCGAGAGGCTGCACTCGGCCTCGTCAATACGTTTGGTTCTGCGCCGGCGCCTGTCAAGAATGCTCCGCCGAAGCGCGGACTCAAACGCAAGGCGGTCGACCCACGACCGCCCGGAAGCAAGTTTCTGGGCAAATACGTGCGCGTGTGGTGGGACGCCCCTTACAACGCCTTCTTCATCGGACACGTGGTTGACTACACACCCGGCATCGGGTACCGCGTGGTTTACAACGAAGGCACTCCGGGAGAGGAGAATGCGCAAGAGGACCTGGAGGCTATGCCGCCTTTGAGCTGTAGGGTCGTGCAGATTCCAAAAAACGCTTCCAAACCTCTCGGGGTGTACCAGCAGCCGATGAAGCGGCTGATGACAACTCCGGCGGTTCCCGTCGGCGACACCCTGGAACACTTGGAGTATCGAATCGACCAAGCTCGCAGCCTTGAAGAAATCAATTTGATGGCCAACGAGCTGGACGCTCGAACGGCTAAGCTCAAGGCGATGCTGGAAGCGCTTGGTCCCGAGTCTGACGACGATGACGACAACGACAACGACGATGACAAAGAGAAAGATGACGATGCGGGCGCGGGCGCGGGCGGTGACGACGTGGTCGCCCTGCTCGCTACGAAGGAGGCGGCGGAGCTTGGTCTGGACCTAAACGAGACGCTCTGCGAGGCTGTGCCGCTCGCCCACGCGTCACCCGAGACTGGCGCGCACACACCACGAGACATGGCCATCGTGCCGACTATGTTGCAGATGGCGACGCCCATGCAGCCGCCGCCCGAGACGCCGACGAGCGCCCGCGCGAATGTGGTTCCGGAGGCGACACCCGAGCCCCTGCGTGTGTGATTCAGCCAAAAAATGCTCACTAATTCGCGCGCTCCCAAACTGTCGCTCGCCACGATTCGATGCGCTCTTCCGCTGACGCTTCTCGATTGCGCACCCCTGAATTGAAATCGATGAGCTTCTCGACTCCCATCGGCGACACGTTTGGCTTTGCCACCGAACGCCAGCGGCTCTTGCGCGAAAACGCCGAGCTCAGAGCGCGCCTGTTCGTCTTGGCTGACGTGCCCATAGTGAAACACATGTCTACCGTCGAGGCTGACATGTTGCAGTTGATAAACATGAAAATGAACGTGAACAGCATCTTGCGTATGCTTGATCGCACTGTGGAGCGTCTGGAGCTCTTCGAAAAGGTTCTGGCCCCGCTCGCACGCGACGAGCGGATGCGGGTGTTGGTACCCGACGCAAGCTCGGTGATTCAAAAGCTGACGTACGATGTCATGTCGGCGCGTCGAAGCACGGGGGACAGCGTGGAGATGCTGCGCGTGGTGACCAACTGCGGCCGCTCGCCCGAAGACGCGGATAACGAAGTGACGAAGCTCATACGGACGATGACTGCCGCCGAAAGAAAAGTGTGATTGACACAACCCGCCAGCCGCCACGTCTCCCTACCCACCTATGACGTGGCAAGGTTTCCCAGGGAAATTACTTTGCGGTTGGAATACGGGCTTTGTGGTTGGAATACGGACTTTGCGGTTGGAATACGGAGGGCATTTTGCGCGGAAGGTGTCCCTAGGGCACCATGACCGCCCCTGTATTCCACTCACAAAGTCCTTATTCCAACCACAAAGTCCGTATTCCAACCACCAACTGTACCGGACTACCAACGTGACGTGGCGCGATTACCCTGGGAAATTACTTTGTGGTTGGAATACGGACTTTGTGAGTGGAATACGGACTTTGTGAGTGGAATACGGCGGGCATTT
>Ga0208599_1000072_pt1 | contig 33408 bp, 34 predicted proteins | sample LakMenEpi17Aug12_FD_150706 | JGI IMG/M metagenome (GOLD analysis project Ga0208599, IMG submission 150706) | Freshwater microbial communities from Lake Mendota, WI - 17AUG2012 deep hole epilimnion (SPAdes) | ecosystem: Environmental > Aquatic > Freshwater > Lake > Epilimnion/Euphotic zone ... | reverse complement strand
AACAAGCAGATGGCTTTTACCCGTGAGCCGGGGACGTCGAAGACGTGCGACCGCTGCGGCGCGTGGAATGCCGCCCTCGGTGGCTCGGAGACGTTCACGTGCCGCGCGTGCGCCTACGAGGCGGACCGTGACCATCACGCCAGTCGCGGCAACTTGCTGGCGGCGCTCGGAGCGGCGATGAACGTCGGCCCTGACGGCGTGGAGCGCTGAAACCTGCTCTTTTGGCCCATGCTGAGGGCGTAAGCCGTGTATCTTCATCACCGGCATCAGCAAGTACGGCACTTTATACTCGTACCCCCATCAGACCCCTCTCAGACCCCTTCAGCCCTCTTACCCCTCTGATTTATTGACTTATGGTCGTGTTTGGTCGCTTTTCCCGAGCAGGGGACCAGCGGCATCATTACCCCGATCACGTCAATTTCGCAGGCCCCGGTGGAAACGTTACGTTTCAGCACAAGTGACACAGGGGAAATGAAAGGTCTCAGACAGCGATTAGGAAGATCTACAAGTGCTTTTGTGCTTGTTATTGAAAAAGATGGAAGAAGCCCAGTTTGTCCAGCAGGTTGCGGCGTGTCTTGAGGAGGTTACTCGTGGAAGGTTGGCCGAACAGGTCTTGCCGCGCGTCGCAGAGCCCGACTTGTCGGCTGCAATCGCAGATGAGACCCTTCGTCTCATTGCGTGCGACGCGTCCGGGCTGACGCTGCTGGAGCGACTGGCGGACGCGCGGCTGTCTGAGACGCACGCGGAGCGCCTAGACGGGTTAGGCGTGGTATCCACTCTGATTGGCCAGTATATCGTCTACGGGTCGAAGCATGCCGCAACCGCGCGCGACGCTTTGAAGAACTTGACGAAGGAACAAAATCAAGCGGTGTTTTCAACCACAGATACGCTCGCCGTGGTGAACGAAGATGCCGACCCACTGCAGCGCGCCGTCATACGCACCCTCTCTGAGCCACCAAGCGACGCCGCCGCGCTGGAGGTGGCACACGTGTTCCTCAACCGCATGCCCGCGAGCGACCTACTCAAGAACCTAGACAACGCGCTCACGTTCTGTGAGGAGGTTGAATACCTGGCGATGGATATGCAGCCTGTAGCAACTCCCCCCGACGAAGCCGCTGACGATGAATACCATGCGAGCGACCCCGTTGAGCTCGGCATCAGCGCTCAGATTCCATCATCTTCGATGGGAACTCCCGTCGCGGAAACCGCGCCTTTCCCAGATGAGATTCGCAAATTTATGCTACCCACGTCGTTCAGCGATCTCGCCATATCGGAAGAGGGCGCGGAGCGCTCTTCAAGCCCGGCGGCGGTCGCACACCCCCTTACACCGCCAAAGGACGCCGGCGCACAGCTTCATTTGTCGCAGGAACACACCGTCGAACCGCGTGGGCGAGACAACCCTCAGACGACCACGAAAAGCAGTGACCGTGGGACATCGATGAGCCCTGAACGCGTGAAGGGAACTCATAGCGTTTTTTACAATACGGCGGCTCATCCGTTCGACGACGGCGCGCAGGTCTCGCCGGAACGGTCTTCTGAATCGGTACCCGACGTGGTTGATGAAGTGCTTACGTGCGTAGACGCCGACTTTGCGTCGCCGCGTATCTCTCCGTCATCGGCTAGGTCTCCGCTTCCAATAGTCTCTTCAATCACCAAGGACGCTTCATTCACGCAGTTTTCAGCCTCATCCCCTTCGGCGTCTGGCGATGAACTGTTTTCGAAAATGTACTCGGCGTTCATGTCTTCGCGACGCAATCCGGCCGCTGCTTCTTCTATGGCGGCGACTGCGGCGGCGACAGTCGCAGCCCCGCTCGCGGGTTCGCGCTCCGACGGCGGTGCACGCACGGTTGCATTTCGATAAGGATCTAACGACATCTGAAGAGAAAAAGCATCCGTTTCACGACACGCATCACCGCTTGGGTGGTTAGAACTCGTCGCCTGAAGACGCGGTTCCGCCACGAGCGATTCGCATGACGGCTTTTCGTGTGAGTTGGTATGGCGGAGTGAAGAACAGAGCTCCCTGAACAATAAATGCAAAAAAGAATGCGGAAAAAACACGTGAAGAGTACCAGAAAACAAGCGTCATGAAGTGAATGATTCGGCGCCAAAACAACAAGATGAAAGTCACGATAGAGCAGAAGGTTACGTAGTCGAAAGGTGTAAAAACAGCGCGGGTGAGATGTTCGCCGGAGAACGACATGACGGTGATGTGCGCGAGAGCGTGTTACGAGTGCGATGCGGAGCGGCTTGCGTCAGTCACTGATATAGTTGTGGTTCTTGTTTATAAAAATCAAGAGCTGCCTTGCGCGGAAGTGGCGCACCGTATGGTCTGCTCGATTTCCATCGCCGCGCACATTTTGCGCGGCGACACTATGAAGACTCGACCGAAATTAATCTTTGCGTCTTTGAAGAGGTTCATAAATGGTTCGTCATCCGTGAATACCACGGTCGTTTCGGAGCTGTTCATGCGTATTTCCAAGCGCCCCAGTTCAAATGCCAGCGCCAGACTGACGCCATCTTCTTGAACTGTAATAGAGCGTCTGGGCATAACTTTCAAAACTTCAGCAAGTTTCGTCGCCTGCTCAGAGGTGAGCGTCCGTAGCTTTGAACTCGGCGTTTCCAACACACACAGGTCGATGTTGCTTGTCTCAAAGCAACATGCTTCTTTCAGTATGTGCATGAAATTGTACAGTATGCATGGGGTGGTGTACGACACACCATCGGTTAGTATGTAGCATCTTCTTGAGCTCCACATTTTCGTGTGTACTGAACACCGCTCGCCAACGATATATATTCTCCGGCGGCACGCAAAGCAGTTCGGTGTCGCTGACTTTAGGGGACGTGCCTGCACGTCGCGTGCGCGTACAAGTAGTAGCCGGCATCGCGCCTCTATTTGCAATCGAACGACCGCCAGGGAGGCGCACCCGCCCCGGCCCGGACACCTCACGGCGGTCACACTGAACCCCCCCCCACCCCCACCGGTAGGGCCCTTGCATCGATTGTGGAAGTCGTTTTCGATTACCACCTCCGATTGCGGGGTGGTAGTTCGGGCTTCGATTGTGGGGTGCGGGAATAAGGCGACATGGCGTTCTTGACAACCGTCATCGACGGGGCGCGACAAACGAGCGACGCGACGCTTCAAGATGGGAAATTCGTGGTCATCACGATACCGCTTTGTATTTTCGAAAACGCAGGTAAGGGGGCTGCTGGGGGGCTGCGCCCCCCACACCCCCGCCCGCGGTTGTTTGCACAACTTTGCGAAGCAAAGTTGACTGACGCGTCCCGTTCCCTGGGGGATATGGGGGGCTTGCCCCCCACCAGGCAGCACACAGGTTCACTTCGGCAAGCTCAACACCAACAACGTCAAGCGTTCACATTACGCCAAGCTGATTCAATACGCGTTTGATATGGAGGTCATACGACGAATCACACGCGAATGCCCGAGTGCGGTGGACAAGGTTTACTTGCAGCGCCGCGGAGATTACATCGTTTTGTTCGTAGTGTTTACTCATGCCGGTCCGGCGGAAGCTGCAGATGTTGCGTCTAACATGATGGCCTTCAACGGCGGCAAGTTGAACGTCGATGGCCATCAGGCAGATGGCACCCAGCAGCAGAAGAAGCAAAGGAAAAACGAAAAAGACCAGTTCAACGCACCGCTGTTCATCGCTGCTCGCGAGACCGCCTTAGCGCGCACCAACGGTGCTGGGAACGTCAACACCGCGTGTTTCCCAGCCGCATCCTTCAACAAGACACCTGAAAAGCTAGCAAACTACGCCTACCTCATCACTTCCGAAGAAGACATCTACAAATTGTTCAATATGATTTACATAGACGCCGGCTTCGAGCCGGTCGAAGACGGTGGTGGCGGCGGCGGCGGTGGTGGAGGTGGTGCAGCAACCGGTGGTGGTGCATCGGGCGGCGGTGGTGGTGGTGGCGGAGGCGAAGCGAGCGACGATGACGCCGCTGTGTATGGCGCCGGCGTCGCTGGGGTAGGCCGGGGCGGCGTTGGCCGGGACCACGACGACGATGACGACGACGGTGTGGGAGGCGCTGGTGGTGGCGGTGGCGGAACGCAGCATCTGGGTGGCTCCAATATCGCCAGGTTTCGCGTTCAGGCGCCGAGGTCGCCGGATGAGGAGGAGACCGACGACGCGGGGCCCGCGACTGAGGTTTTTAGCGTCAAGCTTACGTGGGCCGACCTGCACTCCCTGGACAACCCCGCACTGAAGCATTTGGGTGTGGTGGACGACGCGCTGGTGGCTACCAGGACGCTGAGGACTGGAAACGGGGCCGGTACGCTGTACGTCGTAGACGCGACGTTCCACCTGTTCAACTCGTTCTACAATTCAGTCGAGCCATGCGGAGACTTGCTGAAGCAGTTTGAGATTTTCGCGCGCGTGTGCGTGGAGAACGAAACGCGGGCGGACGAGCAAAACCCGCCTGGTGACCTCACGATTCTCAACATGTTTCGTCACTCGGAGTTTGGTCGTAAGTTTATCGACAGAGAACCGTCGAAAACCAAGATGCGCGAAGTTGCGGACATGGTGTTTAGCCGCATCAGCACCAGCGACGGCCTCCCGGAGGCGGTGGCCGACATGATGCGTGACGTCAACGACCTGTATCGCCAGCGAGCAGGTAAGGGGGCTGCGCCCCCTTATAAACCCCCAACCTGCTGGGGGGCTGCGCCCCCCACACCCCCGCCCGCGTTTGTTTGCACAACTTTGCGAAGCAAAGTTGACTGACGCGTCCCGTTCCCTGGGGGGTATGGGGGGCTTGCCCCCCACCAGGCGTGCTTTACAGCGACAAGGCGCTGACCGAAGCCGAGGCTGTCGGCCCTACCATTCAAAAATACTGCAACATATCCCCGACGGCGAACGTTTGCCTTTTTCTGATGGAAATATCGGAGCTGCAGGATGCTACGAGCCTGCACCTCATGGACCTCTTGCTCACCATATCCATGCTCAGCACGGGGTTCCGACCGGGCGTGACGAAAAAAAACGGCGTAATTATCCCGGACGACATGGCGCTCAACATGCTACTGGGCGGCTCGCAAGGCATAGGTAAGAGCCAAGTGCAGAGCCGCGTGCAGGCGCGTTTCCCTCTGCTCTGCAAGAGCGCCAACGTCACGCACTCTTCGAAGCTCGTCGACACGGGTGTGCAAGCCACCAACGACCAGGTGAGGGGGCGATTCCCAAGAGGACTGCATCCACTTTTTGGGCACTGACGGGCGGCTTGCCCCACACCAGAGCAACCACGCGCCCGAGTTTCAGGACGAGGCCAAGAACCACATGCTGGGGTCTGACGAGCACAAGATGTCAGCCGACGAGAAAGATCGCGTCAACATCAACAAGGAGAAGATGGCGCGCGGCGAGCTGGTCACCCGCCGTCTACAGGCGGGCAAAGAGCCTGGCGAAGGAATGAAGAAGGTGGTCACTACTGCCAAGGTGTATCACGTGCCGCACGTGCTCAACACCAACGACTTTATCAGCTGCACCAAGCCGAACCCCAGCCTGAACCGCCTCTGCGCGTTCTACCCGTTCACGCATCCGCGCATGTACGACAACTGCAGCCGCACGCTGGCTAACAAGTCGCAAAGCGAGAAGATGCTGCACAAGCGCGTCGAAGCCGTTTCTTTTGCGTACATGGTTTTTTTCCTGATCGGTAAGCTGCAGGAGATGGGCGTCATTCCGTGGCCGGACACGTCGGTGCTCAACGCCTTCATGCACGACTTTGAGGCGATTGCCAAGTCGAACCCTTTCCTCACGTGCCGCATGTTCAACACATCCAGCCGCGAGTACGGCTTCATTCGCGTCGCGTACATCCATCTCATGAACTTCTGCCTGGTTTTGTCGTTCTTTGTGGACCCCAAAGGCAAGTTTACTGGTGACCGGTTCGATATCTCGCAAGTGCTGGAGCTGGCGCAGTACATGTACGTGGGCGACCCGCAGGCGGCCATCTTTGCCCTGACGTTCAAGGCGCACGAGCTGGTCAACCCCTTCATCTGCGAGGTACGAGGCCGCATCGTGCGCCGTGCGGCAAAGGCAGACGGCGTGCCGCGTTTCTCCATCACGGGCGTTAACCGAGACGGTCTCGATATTGACCGGGACCCCGTTTACGACGCCCTGCAAGAGCACGCGTTCAAGAAACTCGAGAATGTTGACACAACCCTCAAAGAAAAAATCGAGGGACTTTACGTCTTCATATGCGAGTTCCCGTTCGAGAACAAGAGCTTCAACATCACGTTCCGAGACTATTCCAACGCGATGAGCCGCTTATTCGGAAGCACAGACGCGCATCGCAAGATGGAGGCGAAGGACATTGCAGAGGTGCTCACCGACCTGCAGACCATGTCCCCTGCGTGTGGCCCCGACCAAGGAAACCAATACCTTGTCGTCAAGCCGACCGAGAACCACCAGGTAAGGGGGCTCCGCCCCCTTATGAACCCCCACTGGGGGGCTGCGCCCCCCACACCCCCGCCCGCGGCTGGGGGGTATGGGGGGCTTGCCCCCCACTAGGCACTGACGCGTCCCGTTTCCTGGGGGGCTTGGGGGGCTTGCCCCCCACCAGGGCCTTTTCGCGCTCAAATCCTGGATCTTGGAGGAGTTGAAGCAGGAGTGGTCGTTCAAGGCGATGGTGGAGAAGGCGCTGCTCGCCAACAAGTACACGCCGGACGGTCGCTACTTGGTGCCCGATCCGCTTCGAGTCGGCGACTGGGACACGCAGGCGCCGCCACCTGAGAACCCCGCAGTCGCCGCTCTGTTCGCAGACACCAACGCGCAGGCCAAAAACAAGTACGTACCCAACGCGCTGGCGTTCGTGGACATTCCTAGTCACGACCCGACCTGCCCCCTGGCCACCTCTGCCTCGGGTCCGTTTGGCGCGAGCACGGCGCGTTGGCGGAGAACTCTGTCGAGCATCGAGAACGAGGTGTCCAAGCCGACCTGCACGTGCTTCCGCTCCAAAGGCAAGGCGACCATTTGCGGCAACGAGAGGTTCGACTGTAGCGTCGAGACGATGGCGCAGATGCTGAACCTGGACATTCGTATTAAGGAGAAGGAAGTCCTGGTTAAACTGTACGACGTCAAGCCGCCACGCTCTTGGGGCGCTCTGGGCAGCGCCGTGTACCCGGACAACCTCATCGAGGAGATCATGGGCGCCTCCGCTGGCACCATGCGCGTCTTCTCGCCATCAGATGAGGTGGCGGGACGCGTGTACAGCGACGCCGTCATGCTGGAAGCGGACCTCCAGCTAGCAGACCTGCAGGGGTAGGCGCACGCAGCCGAACGAAAGATGAAAGTATAATAGCAACCAACCCAGTGTTCAGTAAAGCGCTGAACACACACCCTCGAACGCGCAGCAAAGCAAATCGGTCGCCGCCATGTCGGGCTCCATGGGTGGAATTCTCAGCGGCGTCTCCGGTGCAGGCGCCGTGCCGGGTACCGGAAAGGGATTCGGTTTTCCAGACTCTACTTTCTCGACCGGCTTGAACCTGCCCTTCCGCAACGACACAGGCGCTCCGCCCGGTAGCAACCTCACCGGGCTTGGCTTGCCAGGGTCGCAGTTTTTTGCTGCTCGACCCGCGAAGTATATCGATGGTGATTTTTTCTTTCTTCTCTTTCTTTCCTTTCTCTACTCACTCCCCACTCTCTTCGCGCAGGCCTGCAGAGCTTTCTTTCGATTCCCGCGCATTTTGTGCTACTCACCGATACCGCGCCCAACAACACGAACAGCGGCCACCTCGCGCGACGCCTTTCAGTCGGCATGTTAATTTTTGCGCGCAACCACCTTCGCGCGAGCACCCGTGCCGAGTGCCGGCCGAGCTACGGCGTCAGTGTAGGGAACACGTGCGCCGAGATGAAGGAGCTGTTTCAACTAAATCAGTTCCTTTTCGAAAACTCTCACCTTTATGCGACGGCGAAAGCAGTCGCAGCCGAGTGGCCACTGCTCGGAATCTTCAAGAATGAGACTAGTAACAATGCAAGTTTTTGGCTTTTTTACCACACTCGTTTAACGTTTACTGACGCATCGTCTTTTTCCCGAACAGGGAACCTGGAATAAATCATACGGCGACGCTGCTCGTTCGCGAATTATCAACGTGATTATCAGCCATCGTGTCAACGCGTTAAACTATTGGATCAACTACGAACTCATCGTTGGTCAGCCGCTTTACGTCCTCATTAAACGTGATAAGAAAGGCTACTGGCAAGTGAGCCCTTGGGCCGACGTGAACAAAACCCACCCGATGATCGACGACCTCGTTTACACGTATGAGGTCGATGGCGGTCGAAGCATCAAGACAGAAATGGGACTCGCCGTTCACGTCGGATTCAGCGGCAACGATCAAAATCCCAGGGATATGGGCCTCCCCCACGGTGCTCTCGGCGTGACCAAGTCGCTGATCGACCGCGGTGTTCTTTCTACTATCGATGTGCACCTCAGGCTCGGAACGCACGTGTAACTCATTTTTCATTCGTCAGTCCACTACCGCCCCGCCACGTCACTCTCGCGCGCCCCCCCCCACCCCCCATGCATCGATTGCCGGCCCACATAACGATTGTGTTCTGACGGGCGAGACGCACACGCAGGCAACACTTCCAGTGTAACAACATTCACTCACTCGCTGTCCGAGAGGTCCGTCTCGTCGCCGCTCGGAACACCGTGCATCACGACAGGCAGCTCTGCGCGTGTCTCTGCGCGCTGCTCCACACGCGCCTCTGCGCGCTGCTCCGCCGGGGGGTCGCGTCCATATGCGCTCCGTTCTCCTTCGCTATACTCGAAATTTGTAACGGCCATCGCGCCGCGGTGCGCCAGCGCGCACAGGTCGTACGCGCGTGCGGCCTCCTCCGCATTATCAAACGTGCCGAGGTAGCTGTAGCGCTTCATCGCGTGATTCCCCACGTGGCAGCGCGCTTCAAAGCCGTCACGCTTGCGTGAAACACCGATGAAGCCGCTAGAGCTCACGTTCAACGCAGCCAGACGTCCGTCGCGCATCACGCGCGCGCGCACAGAGGCGGCGCCCTCCGCATACAAGACCTCAGCCTCGTGATGGTCGGCCGGGAAGTTCAGGTTCTTGTGCGCCGCGCAGCCATAAAGAGCGAGAACCACGCGGTCGTGCGCGGTCGCCGCTTCAGCAGCGGTGCCGTACGAGCCGCAGTACATCTGACGGCCGCGACTGCGCCGGCCCGGCGTCACAGGCGCTGCATCGGCGAGCCAGACACACGCTTCAAAACGTTTCGTGTTTCGGTTGAGCGTCACGCCTTTGAACACACCCATATCGCAAAACGACTTTTTTAATGTTTTTGGAAATGTGTGATTACTCTTTGGCGGCGCCGATTCGGTCGCAACGCAATCGAACCGCCTCTGCAATCTTTGCGTGCGCGACACGGCGCTCGTAGGCGGCGCGCTCGGCAACTGACCCGCCGGCGCCCATGTACGCGCCCACCAGCGCGTCTATGACGTGGCACGGGACGGGGCGGATGCCCGGCGGCTGCTCGGCGCGGCACACGGCGCACGTGCGCCGTGCGGGCGTGAACCACGCGGCGAGGCAGGCGTGGCACGAGGCGTGGCCGCACGCCAGCACGCGCGCGCTCACCGTCGGCTCCGTGCACATCGGGCAAGCCAGATGTTCGAGCGCGCTTTCTCGCGTCACGGTTTCGGCGCGCGGGCGCACGCGCGGCCTCGTGATCGGCGGGTCTTTGGATGACCACAGAAAACAGAGCGGGTTCATGGTCGTGAAGCCGTCGTCCTCTATCGCCTCGCGCCCGAAGCGGATCACGTCGCCGTCGCGAAGCGGTCGAGGGACGTACGGCAGGAGACGCACGGTGTTCACGAACGTGCCATTTGTGGAAGAGACGTCCATGATGGAAACCTCAAAGTTTGCGTCGCACGTCAGCGCCGCGTGCACCTTGCTCACCTCCAAATTGACGCGTTTGTGGTCCTCGATGAGCATGTCGTTCGAGCGGCCGCGGCCCAGGAGGAGGAAAGCGAGCTGCGACGTGAGCGTGCTCTGCCGCGCGTTCTCGAAGTGAAGGCGAACGTCATAGAAGGCGCTACCAACCTCCTCGTCCGGGTCGCTCAGAAGCTGCGTCAGCGACATGCAATCGAACCGCGGGGGGCGGCGCAATCGACAAAAGTTCGATTGCCCTACAACTCGTAGGGAGGGGGTGTCAGTGTGGGGTCAAACCACGGCCCACATTTTGGCGGTACGGTCATTCGATCCGGTGGCGATCGTGGTTCCGTCTGGGCTGAAAGCAACGGCCCTCAACCAGTCGGTGTGTCCCCGAAGCGTATCCGTGTTCACGCCACGCGCCACGTTCCACAGTTTGGCGGTGTTTTCCCACGAGGCTGTGGCGAGCGTGGTTCCGTCGGGGCTGAACGCCACGGAACTCACCACCGTGGTATGTCCCCGAAGAGTCGCCGTGATGTTGCGCCTTGCCACGTTCCATAGTATGATGGTGTTGTCATGCGAGCCCGTGGCGAGCGTGAGGCCGTCGGGGCTGAACGCCACGGAACTCACCCAGTCGATGTGTCCCCGAAGCGTCGCCGTGATATTGCCAAACGCCACGTTCCACAGTTTGACGGTGTTGTCATTCGATCCGGTGGCGAGCATGGTTCCGCCAGGGCTGAACGCCACGGAATACACTGCGCCGGCGTGTCCCCGAAGCGTCGCCGTGTTCCTGCCCGTCGTCACGTTCCACAACTTAGCGGTTCTGTCAAAAGATCCCGTGGCGAGCGTAAGGCCGTCGGGGCTGAACGCTACAGCGCTCACCCAATCTGCGTGTCCATGAAGCGCCGCCGTGATTAATCTCGTCGCCACATTCCACAGTTTGACGGTGGCGTTGCCGTAATGCATCCCGGTGGCGAGCGTGAGGCCGTCGGGGCTGAACGCCACGGACTCCACACCGGAGGTGTGTTGAAGCGTCGCCGTGTTCTCGCCCGTCGCCACGTTCCATAGCTTGACGGTGAAATCCATAGAACCGGTTGCGAGAGTGGTTCCGTCAGGGCTGAACGCCACGGAACTCACAAAACTGTAGTGGTCAAACGTTTTTTGCCTCCGTCCGAGGACGAACTGACACTCTTCACTGAACTGCTGCTTGTTGCCTTCTGAAAGCGCCCAGACGGAAGGACTCGTGCGGAAACGAGCGGCGTTCGCTACGCTTTCCTGGTGTCGCGCTTTGTATTGTTCCTCCCAGAACCTTTTCGCGCTGCACACTGTGCGGTGCGCCACGTCTGTAGCACAAACACTGAACACATCTTTGCACGGTAAATTCTTCAACACGGTTTCCCGAGGGATATCCTCTAGGTTCGCCGGCAGGAGTTCCCGTATGACGCTCATATCGCTTTATGCTGTCGCCGCTGCGAAACGAGTTGTATTGTTTATGGCGTTTTCCATCACATACAAGTGCTTCGTGTGGTCGTTTCGTCAGACCAAAGACGCGCTCGGGACGGCGGGTGATGAGGGTGTTAGTGGTGCTGCTATCAGCTGGGCTCACGTGGTGCGGGTTGGTCGTCGGTTTAGCCGTCGGCGTGGCTTTCGGTACTCTCGCCAGTCTCAGCACGTTCTTTATTGCCGTGCATCAGCCAGAACTTAGACGCGCGCTCGTCGAGACCGCGGAGCAGTCTGCGGTTCATTTCATCGCGCATCCGAGCCACGCAGCGACTGCGGCGTGATGCAAACCGGGCAGATGAATTCTATGGCTTTTTTCATCGCCGCCGCCGTGAGCGCGGGCCAGACTGTACGCGCTCGGTGGCTCGTATCCGGCGCGCCTGAAACCGACTGGTCGGACTGGGAGACCATCGCCGGCGTCGGCGTGGCCGGCAGGTCCGCGTCGGCGGGGGGCGGCGCCTCTGACCTAGACAATTTCACACTCGTCTTCGAACGCGCCGTCGAAGAGCGCGTGCAGGCGCACGTGCAGGAGGGGCGGTGCGTGCTACAGTGGGTGAAGCAGGGGTCGCCTATTGAGATAGTGGCGGCTTCTGCCATCGATGTGGTGGCGGAGACACGCGGCGCAAGCTGCACCATCGCACTGCGTGACCTCGGAGACTGCGAAACTGTACAAGCGGGTGGTGGAAACAGGCTTTGGGACCCGCGGGGCGGGTCGGTCTGACCGGTCGACCCGCCATGTCACGACCCGACCCGACCCGCCGTGCGATGGCGTGTAACGTGACCCGACCCGTCCCGACCCGCCACTCCGCGCGCGCTCCGCCCCCTGATCGGCAAGGTGTTCGGGCGGGGAGAGGGGCTGACCAGGCGGTCCCTCCCGTTCGGGAGGGATCGACTCATCCCCCTCCCCCCCCGTTCCCAGCCCGCTGCGATTGAACCACGAACCAATCGGACCGGAACGGTCGCACTGCCGGCACTCGCGCGCCCTCCTCGTCATGTCAGCGTCACGTGCAAACATAGTCACCGTGTGCGCGGCGCATATCACCACTGCCGCTCAACATGACGCACTCGTGTACATGATTCGGTCGTACCTCGAGTCGACCGTCATCTTCCCGATGTACATTCGTTTTTCCGGCACCCGGGCGCTGTACGATTCGCTTTCAACTCGGTTTCCTTCCGTGCATTGGATGTACTCGAGCATGCGGTGCTCGCAGTTTGAGCACTTTCGCGCCGTTGTGATGGGATCCTCGCATACGGAGATCGCCCGTGCGGAGTGGATACTGTTCGTTGATGCTGACGACTTGGTTTCGCCCGTTCGGAATGAAAGATTCGAACAAATCATCATCTACAAGGCCGAGCCGGAAACTCCTGCGATCTTGTTTGGTTCGTATGCGGACCAAAAATCGCTGGACGACAGCGGCGCGGCGTGGCCGACGACGTGGAGCCAGTCGCTCGCCTGCGGGAAACCCGTCGACGTGGATCGCATGACCCCGGTTCCCATGTACAAGTGTGAAATTTGGAAATTCGCCATTCGAGGCAGTGTCGTAAGACAGTTCTTTCAACAGTGCCAGCCAACCGTTCTTGCCGAACCGTTTTGCGACCTGTACTTCATCCGCTTCGTCTGCTCAAACGGAGACAATGACGCCGAGATGAAAATGGCTCATACGTTCACTCACGAGCCGTTATATTTTTGGCGATACTCCAACAAGTTATCGCACGCTAGCAAATGGTATCACCCCAGCAACTTTCAGGATGAGCTTTGCTCGTCGATCTTGTGCTCTATCAAGATGCACGCTTTTCGGAACAAAAAAGCGGATTTCAAAGAAGAAGTTAAAAAGTTTTACCAAGGCGAACAAGAGAGCAAGTTTCTGAGTCAGATTCAGTGGGAAGTCTTCCCCATGTCCTTTCCGCTCATGGCGGAACTTGCTCGTGCCCGCCTCGGTCCTTTGAAAGAGAATCAAGTGCAAGCCATGCACAAGTGCATTCGCGAGTGCTTGGATCTCGCCGAGATGTATCCGCGCATTGAGACTGGCCGCGCAAGTGATGTTTAAACAAGCTGAGTCCCGAGCCGTACGAGGGTGCGTGCGTCTAGAAACTCTTCGCGAAAAATGTTGCACAAGAGAGAAACTGACGCAAAACACGGCGCTTTTAATCCCCTCGAAACTCTGAATAGGTTAAGCCCTTGTAAATGGACCTTTCGCGCTATTGCGTGGCGGCGCGCGTGGATCCCACGTGCGTCAGCAACGCGCGTCGTGTGCTCATGTTCGGCAGAGCGACCGCGCCGCGCGGGTTTTTCCGTCTGCAGGAGGCGCCCTTGTGTCTCACACCGTACCAAGCTGCGCGCCTGCTGCACTATTGCGTCGATAATCGCCCCAAGGAGGCGGTGGGCGCCCTTCTGGAGACGTGCTTCGCATACGCACGCGCTGGCGACGAGTCGGAGTCGCCGCACGCGGCTACGCTTACAAAACTCGTGAAGCGCGCGGGTGTGACGGATCAGCATCGCGCGCGCGGACTCGTGCACGCTATGACGTGGTCACACCGCGTGGACGCGGCCGAGATGTTGTACTTGGCTGGCGGGAGCGCGCCGTATCCGCTACTCGTGAAAGCGATCGAGGCCGAGACGGCGCACGTGCGGCGCGTCTCTTGGACACAGGTTGTCTAAATGACATTTTTTTACTTTTTCACATTTTTTTGAGCGTGAACACGTACTGCAAAAAACCGTCCGGGGCCGCGACGACTATGCCATCTTTGTCCACGCGTCTATCGTCACAATTAGTCACTTTATAGAGGCCCAGGTATCGAACGTTATGTTCACCGCCGTGGTCGGTGGAAAACACGCGAACAGGCTTTGAGTCCACCTTCGACCTAAGGAGCGCAGCGTTGTTGGGATTATCTAGGCTCTGGTCAGCCGACGTCGTTTCGTCCTGCGCCGCAGTTCCGTTGAGGCCGTTCTGCGCGATGTACTTGATGTGGTTGATGTTCACCACGTTGTCTTTGTACATCTCGTGTTTGATGGAATAAAAGACACTTCCAGCGTAACTTTTGTCATCATACGACGTGCGGTCGATGCCTGACTGGAATGAGCCGATGTTGATGAGGCCACACGCGTAGAGAGAGGTTTTGTTCACGAGCTCTTTGGGAATCCCGCTGATATCTCCAACGATGCTTCCGATTCGGTTATTGATTTTGCCGCCGTGCGCGGTGAGAAAGAGATTGTAACGCTCGCCGGCGTTCCCTTCGTATCCGTTGTATGTATCGTAGTAAATTTGGCAGTATTCACCCCACAAGTTGTTTCGCGCACGCGCAGCCTCCACCTTTGCTTCAAAATTCAAAGGCTTTGCCGGTCGCGGCTTCTTGCGCGGCTGGTGGTGGAACGGAACGATATCTACGATGACCCTCATGTGCGCACAATCGAAAACAATCGAAAAACGCCCGCCAAAAAACGCAATCGAGGACGTGAGCGACGGGTGAGGGAGGGCGTGAATGTGAGTTTCACCAAAATCGGCTCAGTCTGCGCAGCGCCGATCTCGCGAGATAGCGCGTTCGCCGCTCAATGCACGTTGCGAAAAACGTGCGCCACCCCGTGAGATTCACACGAACAACATACGTCATCTCGGTGGTCTTGGGACCTACAGACCGAAACGTGTACGTCTCCAACGTGCGCACGCCCGACCCTGTTCCCTTCATCACCAAGGGTGTTCCGCCAGTCACCTCATACAGCAGGTGGGTTGCGCCGCTCGTCGGCAGACACAGGCAGCACCCACCGAAGGGGGCAAAATCGACAGACACGTCGTACACATCAGGCGAACCGCTGGTGGAGTCGCTGGCGCGCACGAGGCGCACGCTTTCTGTACTCGCATCCCAATATCTCAAGTTCTTCAAGTCGGCGACAAAATTCCGCACAGCGTCTGCTCGTGTGTGGATCACGGCAAACTCGACCACTTTGAACTCAACGGACCGCGTCATTGTCTTTTGCACTCACCTGCCCAGTTTCACTTTTATTGTACCAAGTTCAACAGACACCGCATGCCTTTCGGCACTTTTCACTCATGAACCCTGCGTTGCGCACACACTCTCCCTGTTCCGCCCAGTCGTCGCACGCTTCCACCTCATCTCGGCACACCTGAGGTCCATCGGGTGGTAGGCTTTGCGGGTGAAAAGGAGCTTGGCGCATCCATATCGGCGCGCTGAACTTGACGCCAGTCGTCACGTCGCAGCTTCCATGCGTGCTCCCTGGATCCTCGGACCCATCTGGTTTAAGCGACCAAAACAGCACGGCGTCGCCCTTGTTAGGACGCACGGCCAGGTTTCCTTTCGTGCATCTACTCACGTTGTCCCATGTCGCCTGCTCGGGAGACTCGCCGACCAGCGGGAACACGGTCTCTCCGCCTTCAAAGTCAACGCCATATCCGTTCAGGTACATCAATATGGTCGCTATGCGCTGCAGCCCGTTTGATTCGCTCTTTTCGACCGGTGTTGAAAAGTAATCAGTATGCGGGAGATAGTGCTGCCCTGGCTCGTAACGAAGCACTTGCATGTCCTCCTGATGCGAAACGGGCAGCATGCTTATGTTTGCGAGTCTGTTTTCTATGCGCGTGATTATCGAATCCGAGCGACGACGCACAAACATACCCGCGCTGTTTCTAATCGGATCCACGACACCGCCGCCGTGGCCGTCAACTACCGTGCTGCGCGTAAGTTGCGGCGTCGCTATGCTCATCACGTGGTCACACTCCTCTTCGGACAGAAAGTTTTTAATCAAGAAGATTCGAGGCTCCCAGCTTAGCGGCACCACCAGTGGGTCGGGCTCGGCAATCGCCAACGCTACGTTTTCGGGCGTTACCGTTGGATAATGCGACCCGTCAGGCAGCGCTGGTGACCACGCCACCAACGAGGGGGGAATACGCAACGCACGCGCAGTAATAAGAGACGCCGCGAATGTGGCGGCAAACACAAGCCGAGCCATTTGCTTGTTTTTAAAAGTGCCCTCAATTACAGATGGATTTTTACGCGCGTTTCGTATTCTCCAGCGGCGTGTGTCGCATAATTTCGCACCCGACGCACCGCGCGCGCGCCCACGGTCGCTGCGTCATCCGCACTTTCTTCGTCGTTGTCACCGCCGCTCTTTCGCCGCGACTTTGCCGCATAAGGCGAATTGTTGCGTTTGGAATACGGCTTGGTGGCCACACACGTAATGAAGCAGTACGCCAACACAAACAGCAGCATGACGCCGACGAGGGCACCAAACGCGATGCCTACCCAAAGTAGCACGTTAGGGATACGGTCGCGGATCGTCGTCTCTACTGTGCTTGTGAACTTGTTGATTTTGCCGTCGAACCCGGGCACCGTGGTTGCTTTGACGTCCGGCGGGAAGGGTGGTGGCGGTGGGTGCGGCGGCGGTGGCGGAGGGCTCGGCGGCGGCGGAGGCGACGCGCTGATTGTCAGTCCGCTGACGAGACCCATCGCAGGTGCCGGCGGTGAAGCAGCAAAGCCCAAGGTGGCACCCTGCGGCAGCCCCCGCGCGGTGGCGGTCCACTCCAAGGCGGCGCCCACGGTCGCGGCAGGAGCTGCAAACGAAGATGAAGTGTACCATGCCGCTAGCGTCCCGCTGGGCGTCGCGTGCGTCGGCTCGGCGCACGGAGATGTTCCAATAACAGCAGTCGGTCGATTCGTGACGGGATTAAGGTACGTGTAGGCATAAAGCGTGAGACCGGTGGCAGGCCACGTTTGTGAATAAATGGGGAACGTCGGGATCGTGTTTATTAGGTCGCCAACCGCCGATTGCGGCGGGCAATCGGCGGTTGGCAATCCACCAGAACGCGCGCTCGCCGGGCACTGCACCCCACTAGCATCGGTGAGCCCGCACGTCGATGCGCTCGTCAAAGCAGGATTGAGCGTGTACACGCCGCAAGGCGCTGTCCTTGCATTCGGGCTGCAGTTTGACAAGGTGAGTGTGTTTCCGTAGACTGGCGCGGCGCTGACATGACTTTGCAACAGACCGAGCGTCACGGCGAGCGCACGCGCGCGAAGGCTCAGCCGCATTTCATAGCTGCTTTGAAAAACTTACAATAACACGTCTTGTATTAACGTATTAATTTTGAGCCCCTGCGGCCAGAGGCACAGGCAACAGCGCCTGCGCACCGCAACACGCTCGCACGTAATTGTTGCGCGTCTTGACGTCCGGTAGTGTCGCACAGATCGTTTTGAACTCTTTCTTGTTTGCGTTTGCAAAGGCGTACCACGACGCAGCCACGGCCTGGTTGTCGTCGTACCCGAGAAAGATGCAATCGGCACGCTTCAGAAGCGATCCAATTCTCGCTTCCCACTTGCCGAGGGCTTTGTGCCAGGAAACACCGGGGACTCCCGGCGCGGATTGGAGCAGCACGTTGCCCTTGTCGGAACAGTTTTCTCCGGGTGTCAGTGGCTTGAGCACGCGCGCTCGATTGTCCAGAACCTTTCCAGCGCCGTGGCCGCCGCAAAGGCCGTCTTTCTGCGACTGGCCAACATCACGACCCATAACTTTCAAGTGCAGAAAGCTCAGTTTCCCAGCAAAATCAATCTCAAGGTAGCCCGATTTGGTGATCTTCATCCTCGGCTTCGAAAGCATCATGTGTTTCGCGTAGAAATCGTAATTGATGACGAACACGAGTTGCAGGCCGAAATATCCGACATAAAAAACAATCGCGTCGATCGCGGCGTCGAACGGCACGATTCCTGTCATGGCAAACAGTTGTTTGATTGTGGCGGCGTGCGCCGCAGGAAGCGCCTCCATCGCCGCGTCGAGATCTCTGTATGCAAAGTACGTGTTCTTCGATTCGCGCTTTGCCGGTTTCTTGCGTTCGCGAGGCTCGTACATCTTCGCGTACGACAGCATTTTCTCGACGCTCGAGTAGCGTTTTTCGTAGCCCAGAGGACGCCACATCGCATGTTCGAGCAGGTACTGGCGCACGTCGGGAGGCACAATTTTAATTTTTGTCACATCAATTGCAAACAAAGCCTCCGCTTCGGTATCAACCGATTTGGTGGTAACCCGCTTGTTGTTGTACCCCAGGACGCCCCAAAACTTACCGGGTCTTTTCAGAGGCTTTGATTTTTTGCTCAGAAGGTTCACGCTTTGCGGAATCTTCTCGAGGTTTTCGATGTTGAAGTTCAAAGGGTTGTTATCCAAATGGCCGACAACAAGCGTGTCGTGAGGATTTTCGGCGAATCTAACGGTCCATCGTTCGCGCGCCTCGTCGTCAGACAGGGTGTCGCCTAAGATTCTATGAATCGGTTGGAAGTTCCAGGCCACATAGCCGCCGGTCGTTAGTTTCCACTTTTTGCGATGTTCGTACGATTTGAGGTTCTCGCGCTTCAAAATGTCCACCGTGGTCGGGAAAATGTGCGTGGTTTTAACGATGCCGTCGTCGTTGATGAGCACCAGGCCGCCGTCAGCCGTGTCCTCCACTTTGAACGCACTGCCCTTCTGGCGCTTGGCGACAGGCTCGTCAGCGTTCGTTTCGTTTTCAACCTCCTCACCAAAGTCATCCTCGCCAGTTTCGGACAAGTCGTCGGTTTTCCGCGGGGAAGCGAAGTGAATGCCTGCTAGGGCGTCCTCTTCGTCCCAACGAAACAAAATCTCCCAGTCCTTAACACTCATGGCGCCGCGATCTGGCGATCTATCGGGTCCCCCAAAACGCAATCAACTCGGGGCAATCAAACTCCGCGCGGACCGACGCGCGCTGGGGGATAAGGGGTGGCGGGGGAGGGGGTTGCTTTCTGTGGCTCACAATGGACGCCCCCTCCGGAGACCCGTCGGGGTCAGCCCTTGTCGATTGCGAGCCGCCACCCGGTTCGATTGCGCCACCACCCGGTCCGATTGCAACCGCCGAATGCGCAACGCTTCGCCGCAGCCTGCGCGCTGTTGCGCCGCGCAGGACCGGATGCCCGACGTATGACGACGTGATGCAGGTGTTTAACAGCACTACACTTTCTCATTTCGAGCGCCATCAGCTAGCTGGTGCGGAGATTCAGACGGCGTGCGAGATGAACGGCGGCATTGCGCGGCGCGCTTTAGTGGCCTTGTACGAACTTCAAACGCCGGGCGAGAAAGCGGAAGGCGTTTCCAGCGAGCACAACGGCCGCGGTTTCGACCGCGAATATGGCCGCATGGCGTCTGAGATCGCCGAGCGAATCCTGGGAGGCGCCAGACTTTCTAGTCGCGATATGGAAAAATTGCTGAACATCGTGCAGCGATTTCGCGTTCAACTCGTCGTCCATTCGGACCGCGAAACCTTGCGCTGGGTCTTCGAAGACGAACATGACGAAGACGACGAAGACACGCACGACAAAGACGCCGCAGCCGCAGCCGCCCCAGTCGTCGAAGACGACGAAGACGACGACTTTGATGAGGAAGACGAAGAGGAGGAAATGGACGACTTTGTGGTGTACAGCGACGACGAAGATGTAGAAGACGACCCCATCAGCGATTTCGAAGATGTTCCAACAACGAGGAAGCGCGTTCGTCTTACAAGCTCTTCGGATGACGACGGAGACGAGGCTCGCCTAGCGGTTGCGGCGCCTGCCCCCGCAATTGCGCCATTGGCCGCGCCGGCAGCCGCGGTCGTGCCGGCACGTCGTCCGCCCACGCGCGAGAATGCGCACGCTGAAATGACCGTCACCGAGTTTGGAATTCGCGGTGCAATGCTGTTTTCTGGAGTCACGGAGGCGTTGTTCCAGCGAGCGCTGGCAAAAGGCGCCCGTTCGGCAGACCAAGTATACGAGTTCATGCGGGGAGTGCCTGGTCTGCGAGTGAGCGACGTCCACGTACGGCTTTGGCAGCTTCGATCGTCGGCGGCAGGGCCATCCACGATGAAAGACCTCGTTGTCGTCGTTTTCATCGACGGCGCGTTCCGACACGCGCTTGTCGTCGAAGAGAGCGGCAGTATGCTGCGCCTGAAGATGCTTGCGTCGCCCCTCGGCGAACTCGTGTGGGTGACGATGCATGGGGGGCGCACGTTGTTGTACGCCGATCCATAATTCGCCGCCCTTCCCCACACCGTGTAACCATATCCGTCAGCGTTTGAAACGATCGATTGTTTCATCGCGTGCGTCAGTGCGCCGCCATGGAAACCGACGTGCTCTGTCAGGTGCTCACGTCCCACGATTTCGTCACCGTAGACCAGCCGCTGTTCGGCGCAATCGATTTATTCACGAATACGGTGGGCAAGTTCGCGCACATGCCATCCTTTGTCAAGGTTCAGTTGGAAGCGGCGCGGCAGAGCGGCGATCTCGTCGTCAAGCGCGCCAGCTGGCTGATTTTGCTGGTCATCCTGCCAGAGATGCAGCAGTACACTCTGTCGGTCGGGCATCCGATCAAGACGCCGCAGTTTCTGACATGGTGCACCGCCGAAGCCGAAAAACTGTTCAATGGGACATACCAGTCGCAGCACGGCGACGAGTCGCTTAGCGCGTTTGTAGCAAATGCATGTAACGCTTACGAATCCTTCTAGTTCAGCGTCTAGACACGCGCGTGCACGCGATTCGTCCGAGCGGTGTTTTGAGCATGGAGGTGAGAGCGGAGTGAACGGCCTCTCTGTCTCGATATATGACGATATCGTGTTCTTTTTTCCCTGATGCGACTAGTACCACTTTTTTATGTGCTGTTTTGAAGAGTATACATGTTACACTACTAGCAGAGTCACCGCTTTGGCATATAAAGCATTCGTTCGTTGGTATATCGCTCAAAATATCCGACACCCCTACGAACGACGTCCTTTTAGTTACTTTTCGCATCTCAGCGGCATTTTCGTCATTTATGACATCATAAACTTTAGTTATTCTGACACGCTCTCTCAAAAAGTCATGAGCGGACAGCGCAGAGTCCAGGTCTTGGTGCGGCGTGCATCGTAAATGGTCGTCGTACATTGCAGAAGCTGCGACTTGCGAACGATTCATGACGTCTCTGATTTTTGAGTCTTCGACGTCTAGCCCTACGACGTAGGCGCAGAGGAGGCCCATAAGACTCATCGCACGCCTTTTTAACAAACCCGTTCAAACTTGAACTAGTATGGAACATCAACCGCACTTTTTCGACGCGCGGCCGAACGGATGGAACCGTATATTGGCCTTGTACGCGGCACGTTCAAACAGACATGCTCACTTCATGACCACGATCAGTTCGCGTCAGTGGCCAACGAACCTGCTATCGTGCTGCGCCTCGCCTGGCGGTCTACCGCGGTGTTGCCTGGCGTGCTGGTGCCCCTGCCTGAGCTATGCAGAATTGCTAAAGGAACAAGAGTTGAAGGGGTACTGCTGCTACAATGACCGCATTTCAGCCTGTGTGTCGTACGCGCTGCTACAAGCACTCGGGTTTTTCCCAGCAGCGGCTTTGCACGCGGGCGCGCGCAGCGCGTTGCGCACCGAACGAAATTACAGTGGCAGTCTGTCCGAGGACTTTTGCGCAACTGCGTGCTGTAGCACATGTGCGCTCGTGCAAGAGTTGAACGCGGCGGATTTGAGACAGCAGCAACAGCAGATGTCGGCGGCACCGATCGTTGGTTTGCCGCCTAGACCTGTGCGCATGACGACAATGAGCGGCGGCAGGCCCGTCGGGGGCGCCGTTACGCGCGGGGGCTTGAAGCCCCCGTTCGGGGGCTTCAAGACCCCGCCGCACGCCTCTCCCACGCCAGCGCTCGATGAACTGGCCGGCCGAGGCCTCGTCCTGTGAGGCTGATGTGAAACGTATTAAGAGCTTTGACGGTGCCACGTCAAAGACCCGCATTCATTTGACAACCCCCTCCCAAACGCGTCCCCCCTCTAGCTCAACTGCGAGCCGCAACCGCTTTCGATTGTAAAAGGTGCGCCACGTTTCGATTGTAAATGGGCGTTTTTTACTGTCCGTTTCCTTGGGAAATCACATTGCGCCGCCCCCGCCACGCAAATTTCCCTGGGAAAACACACGCCTGCCTCGGCGCGCCGCACACGTCATCCAGACGTTCCCTCTCGCGACCGGCTCACAAATTCGCCCACTTTACGCACGCCCTCCTCCGCCACTCACGACTGACCCGATTGTGTACGGCACTCCGATTGTCAGTTTCGATTGCAAATGGCCGACGAGGAGGATGTCAAGTCTCTGGACACGCGCGCGCCCGCCGATCACGACGGTGACGCGGATGATGACGCCAAGACGAGCAAGAAGACCGGCGCGGCGACCACTACCAAGGTGAAGAAGTCCGAAGAGAAGGCTGGCGGCAGCCGCCGCAAGATGACCAAGCCGAAGAAGCACTCTCAGCTCAAGGGCGGCGCGGCGGCTGGTGGCGAGGCTCGCAAGCGCCGCTTCAAGCCGGGCACCGTGGCCCTTCGGCAGATTCGCAAGTATCAGAAGTCGGTAGACCCCCTATTGCCCCGCTCTACGTTCAAGCGCCTCGTGAAGAGCATCACGGACGAGCTCACCGCTGACAACACTTACTTTGACGGTGGCGTTCGCTTCAAGTCGGACGCGGTGGATGCGCTGCAGGTGGCGGCCGAGGACGAGCTGGTCACGATCTTCAACCTGGCCAACGCAATCAACATCGACATCGGAAAGAACATCACGCTGGGTTCCAAGCGGTATGGCAACAAGGCTTTCCGCCTCGCCTACAACCTGCGCCACGCAGATTATCGCCTGAACGGCGGCCTGTCGGTGACGGAGTGCAACCCGCGCGGTGGGTCCCTGCTGCCTTAAGCGCCTCAGGGGAGGGCGGGTAGTGTGCAGATCAAGACGAGTACACGTGACTCTGTGTGATGGGTGGCAAAGGGGTGTGTGTGTGTTTTTGTGTGCGGGCTGGGTGCAGGAAACTCTTTTTCTTTCTTTCGTGGATAAGCGCATCGTCCAAGTGTCCCATGCGCCGTCGTGGCCTTGTGAGCGTCGAAGAAGGACTCACATATCATGCGGCTTCTGAACGTTTTGCAGCTCGCAAAAAAGACGAGAAAAAACGACAGACCGTGAAGCGTGCGACGCGCGTTACCTTGGCTCTCTTCGCGGCACTGGCGCTGGCGATGTTTGCGTGGAGGAGAACGGTGTGCGCGCTGCGCGTCCACGCTGCAAAGAACGGCTTCGCGTGCGCCACGCCGGCGGCGCTGTGGCGGCGCGCGGATTTCGCAGTGGTGGTTTTCGCCAACTCGAGCCTGCCGACGTTCATATATCCTCGGTATGAGGCAATAAGCGGAGACTACGTGAGGTCCTATGAGACTTCGCCACAGTGTCCGCAAAAGACGAGTCGAATGCGACACAAGCACGTGAGGGCGTGGGTGCCGATGGGCAAAAAGTCAAACCTCACAGGAACGGACGCGAGCTGCTTACAGCACTACGCAGACGTGTGGAAAAACGGGCAGTGCTAGTTAAAAAGTGCCGAGATTGTAATTTCACAGCTGAGCGCGTGCAAACGCCAGGATGTGCGCGATCGCCACGACGCCGAACAGGACAAAGAAGTTGACGGCGGTGAAGCTCGTCACCTTGAACAGAGGGTTGCTGTTCTCGTCGTAGATGAGCTTGCCAGACGACTCGTATGTGCCGATATACGAGAGCTTCGGCAGAGTTCCGCCGTACAAGGCAGCCGCGGCAAAAACGGCGACCGATGAGCAAGTCAGCTTCAACATACGCGCCAGGCGCGCGGTATCGAACGACTTGAAAAAATATTTCAGAAGGTAAAGCACAGCAGTCACGCCGTTAGCAACCATACCAAGCATGGCCACGACGAAAGCGCGGTCGAGCGCGGCACGTAGCAGCGTCGCCTTGGCCTCGTAGCCGCTTGCGGGCGAGAGCTTGCGCGCGTCCTGAATAACCCACACCAAATATGCGTTGATCCCCAGCGATGCACCGAAGAGCGCTGCCAGCAGGAACATAAGAATAGAGATGAGCGTTGCATTGGCGGTGGTTGCGGCGGCCGAAATGTTGCTGCGGACGAAGAATTTACCGTGCGAGTACAGAGTCTCGAGCGCACAAACGCATCCGAGCGCGATGGAGCTGCCGACGAGGAGCTTGACGTTGTTGGTGCTGTCAACGTTGCGGCTCTCGTAGAGAACGCTCCATTTAGGCGAGAAAGCTCCCAGAAGGATGGCGGTGGTGAACGTCGAAATGGAAGACAAAATCAGCAAAAGCACGTTGCCCTTCACCGTCTGAAACAGAGCCACCATGCGGTTGCCTTTCTTATTGTCGCCGCTCTCCACACGCCCGAAGCTCCAGGCGGCGCCGGCGATGACGCGGCCGACGAGGCTGGGGATGAGAACGAAAATGAAAGTTTTTAGCGCATCTTCCATCTCCACGTGCTTGCCGTCGTTTGCCGACTTGGCGATTGCCGACGCAACCACAACCTGAAATAGCTGGCCAAAAAAAATGACGACGCTGAAGAGCATCATGATTTGACCTTGCGTCTCCCATGTCATCATAGACTCAGACGCCTGTGGCAACCCGCTCATAATTGGAACTACCGTGGCCATGGTTTCTGAGCACTCACAGCAGGCTCTCTGGTTTTGCTTACTCGAACGTTTCGCGGTTTGTACGTTTCGTTAAAAAAGGATTCCTTTGGTTTCGCATCCAAATATGATGCACGCCGCTCCTATGTGCGTGGACACGGCGTCGTCGTTTACGGCGCGCGCGTCCCTCGGAAATACGTGCGCGATCGGCGGCGCCGCTGAAATAAACAAAAATAACATCGCGAACGACGCAAAGGTGCATATCTCCGCGCGGCGATTCGTCTGGCACAGCGCCCTGTGTGCAATGGTCCATACCACGGCGTACACGTGCCCCACGTTGGTGACGTTCGTCCGGAAGCCGACGACGAAAATAATGACAAAAAAAAAGGTGAAGCACAAGCCCAGCCATCGTTGGCGCCTGAACATCTTCTCTTGCACGCACCGCAACAAGAGCGCCGTCGTGGCGACCGTGGCTCCGCACAGAGGCCTCGCCGGCATGAGCGCCGCGGTGAGAAGGTTAGCCTCCAGCGCCGGTACCAGCTGAAGTGCCAAAACGGTCGACCAGTGCACCCCGCGCCTCAGAAGCAGTACCAAACACATCTGCTGCACCGCCAAATTGAACACGATGATAGCTACGCTGGACGAAGCATACACGGCCAGAAAAGGCCGCCACGGCTGCGAAGCGTACAGGTCGCCGATGTTGCTGAGAATGGTTTGCCGTACGCGACCGCCGGGTTCGTACGCGTGCATCGACAACACACCCACCAGCACCTGCACGTGCATCTCCGCAACGAACGTCAAACATATCATTGGACGCATCAGTGCGCCCTGCAAGCGTTCAGGCTCGTCCGACGCCGGTGGAACGACGCCGACCCACAGCAGCTGTTCGCCGCGCGAAGGTGGTTCGGCGATCGAGGCGCTCGGTGGCGTCGCCGCCACAACGGCGAGTTCCACATCACCGGCGTCGTCCGACGGGCACACCGGTCTCAGTTCGGCCAGTGTCAGTGGCGCCTGTGTGTTCGGACAAGAGGGCTTATGCCGCAGCCACAGCGTGATGCACTCGCGGCAAAACACCTGATTGGACGGTGTGCGCACGGCGCGCCGCGGCTCGGCGATGCATATGCTGCACACATCATCGCTCATCGCGTTTTACAACGTTGTCAAACCGAGCTCAATACGCGCGCGTGGTCATTCTTCGTCTTCGAACGGGCATTCGTCCAGGCGCGCGCGCACGCTCGCGGCGATGGCGCGAAGAGAGTCTTCGACGAAAGCCATGTGCAGCGTCAGCAACATGCGACCGGGAAGAAACACATTGAACACCGGACTTCCGAGAGAGTGGCCTCGAGCGGGGACCGTAAAGCGTCCCCGGGCGATGCTTTGAATGCGTGGGAGGTTGCGCGTCGTGCGCCAAGACCCGTACACCCAGAGCTCGACGTTGTCGCCAGGAGAAAGATGCAGGTGAAGGTCGCGCTTCGAGAGGAGCTCGTACCAGCCTTTTGACTGCAGCGTAGGCGCCAGCAAGCACGGCGCGCTCACCACGTGTTCTCCAACTTCCAGTCGGATGGTCCAGATGACCTTCTCATCGGGCGCCTGCAAAACCCACTCCCGATCCAGCGGCGTCATCTCATCCAGGAACTCTATTTCCGGCGCCATCTCAAGGTTGCCGTTGCCGACGTCGCGCACGCCCACGCCCGCGCCGTGCATGAGCGCCGTCCACTTACGAAAAAATTCGCTGTCGGTATTGATAGGCGCGTCACTAGGCGTGGACGCCATGTTTCACTTTTAAAGACACGCGAACAATCGAAAGAATACTCTTCGCGCGCGCCTCCCCGGCCGGCCATGGGCATGCAGATTGTCGACCCCGATATCGATTGCGCCGTCGCAATCGCCAAAGCGATGTATGCGCGCGGCGTCCCGGGGTTCTATGTGGAAAACGAGCACACGAGATGCGGTATCATGCGTGTCTACATGGGCATTTCGGCACAAGACGGGCGTCAAATTTTGTACGAGTTTGACCGGTCGCGCGCACACGAACGCCCGATCACAGGGCCGGCGGCCGTGCTGAGCGGAATCGCGGTGTTGTCGCCCTACGCGCCGGGGTGGAAAGTGCAGGCGAACTGCGGTATTGGCTGGCACTAATCGATTATAACGATAGGATTTTGCAGTCGCAAGCCTGTACACGGGCGCTTCGAGGAGTCCTCGTCTCCCGTCTCGCAGTCTGCAGTTTTGTTCTGAGCATCTTCGCGCGTGCGCTTCTGCGATGACTGCTGCTCCGTGGCCACAATTTGCTCCGGGGTACGCAAGCTCGCTGAGGATCCCCCCGCCGGCGGCTGGCCAGCAACCATAGGCGGCGGCGCCTTGTTGCCCATCGCAAGCAAGACATCCGCTTTATGGACCTTTGGCAACCCGTTCGTGACCAAAATCGAGTAGCCGATGATAGAAGCACGCTCCTTGATGCGTTCGTACGCGCCCGCCCGTGGCGCATACACCTCCACCGGCGTAGCAGGTGCGCCATCCTTCACCTTGCCGCTGTGTTGAAACTCAACGTTCAGTTTAAACATGCCAACGATCTCGAGGTAATCGTCCCACTTTCCGATGTACGAGCTACCGCGCACCGTCTCGTTGCGCATGTTGGCTATCTGCGTCTTGCTGCGGTCCATCGCCGCCACATCGTCGATGCCCTTCTGCTCCAGAACGCGCAGCAGGAGCTCTGCCAGACACGTTATCGACGTACCCTTTGGGTCAGTGTCCTCGCGCGTCTTGGTAATCTTCACCTCGTAGCGGCTGTCCCAAACAAGCAAATTACGCAGGCGGTGCTCAATTACCCGGGCTGGGCTGGGGAAAGAATCGTACAGCCTGTACAGGAAGTTCATCTGCGAGTTACTCGTGTTGCGCGACAGCCTGTCCAGTAACCCGCGCCATTTGAATTCTTCGATTTTAAACAAACTGGAGCCTGTGTAGATGAAATTGACCACGCCGCCGTCGATTGACACGGGTGCAATCTTCTGGTATATGACGCCGGCGCACTGGGCACTCAGTTTTTTTGTCTCGCACACGCCATCAGAAAAAGTGGCAATGTGCCTAAACAGCTTGTAGTAGCAAACACCGCTGTCTAGAGCCTTGCCCTGCATGGAGGAACCTGAGACACCTGGTTTATTAACGCGTTTAAAATGCATATATAGTTGTGCGCGTCTGCCCCATGGCCCACCCAAGCGTGACGTGTCATGGGGCCGTTGCTTGTTTTGAATTACAAAATTTGCAAGGTGGCGCCTAGCGCCACGTCATCAACAACGCCTTTAGCCCCCTTCAGTACGCGATAAAGCGAATTAGGACTGCTCTTTGCGGCATTTTGCCGCCAAATAACCTCCCTCCAATGTTCCGCATCATCTTCGATGCGCTGACTCGGCTTATCATACATGCTGAGGCACTGCAACGCGCACACGAGAAGCTCGGTGCAGAAGAAGCTTGTGCGATGTGTCAGCAGCTCGTTGCGGAACTGGCGCGTGCCGATGCCTCCAGGAACAAACAGGTTCGCGTAATACCCGTGATTGTTAAAAGGGCCGTCGTTTTGCGTGGCCAGAAACTTTAAACACTTGAAAATAGCATCGCGCGACGCGTGTATGGTGACGAAAATATATTTTCGAGCCCATTCAGCGGGGTCTGTGCGCTTGAGGAAAGACCCCATGGGCACGTACACATCTTTCCCATCCGGGGCCTTATGACTCCAGCGCTTTTTGATGACCGACCCTTTCACGTAGACGCCCGGACGGACAGGAAGGATGATTTCGGCGTGCGTAAGACACCCCGCTGGCTTCTTTTCGCCAGGTAAACGAGTGAACCGCGCGGCATATTTATTTAGGTAATGTTCATGTTTCTTAGACCCCAGCGTGCGAAAAGCGACGCGAACTGTATGACAATCGGTAAACTCGTTGTGGACAAACTCGTCCACGACCGAAGAGGTCAGTCGAATCTTTTCAAGGTTCACTCGGGGCGTTATGGCACTCATATCGCTCGTTACACGCTCAAGAGAAGCCCTATTAGTACCGTCCACGCGACCCGAAGCTTGCTGGTGCTCGACGACACCGTCACCACACTCGGACTCATCGGTGCGACGACGGGCGGCTTGGCCAGCGGCGGCGGCGTAGGTGGTGCGTTCACCGAGGCAAACACGGACGCCAGCCACGCCGCGTTGTCTGCGTTCCCTATGGCGGTGTAGATCCCCGGCTTCACCGCTTGCGTGCACGCCTTGGTGGACCCGCGCGATACGAGACCCACCACGGTGTTTGTAGAGTCGAATATGGGTCCGCCGCTGTCGCCCGCACACGAATTTGGGTTGCTCGCGCTCACTGAGCCGCACGGCGGCGCGTACCCGAAGCACACGTCCGGCCCGACGATGGATGCGGGCCACTCGGACTCGTAGTCGTAGTCCGCTTCCGTGCGCACACACGAGTCACCGACGAGCTTGGGCACCCCCGCGCGTTGCAAGTCTGGGGAAATGCACCCGCCGTCACACGTCTGTCCGTGACCGACCACCGTGTAGAGCGTGCACTCCGGCGTGGCGCTCAGTGTGGCGGTCGATTTGGCATAAGCCCAAGGCGATATGTCGCCGACGGGCACACCGAGGCGAACCACGGCAATGTCGTTGCCGTAATCTCTCGCATCATACGACGGGTGTGCGAACAGCGCTTGCGCCTGATACGATGGTTCTGGTCTGAACGGAGAAACACCCGGTAGTTTGTTCAAATACACGTAAAATTGAGTAGGTTGGTTCATTGTCCATGTTTTCGTGTCCTTCACGCAATGCGCCGCGGTGACGACGTGTCGTGCGTCGGCAAGCCACCCGCCGCAGATGAAAGAGCCCGTCGACGTGGTGTAAAGTAGCGTCGCAAAGGCTGGGTACGACCCGAGCGACACGTTGGTGCCGGCGTTGACGGCGTGCGCGGGTGCCACGAACGCCAGCAACGCAGCAATTATAGTAGGTAGTAGTAGACGGCGTACTGTAGCGCACTCGATAGCAGCGTCTCCCGGACGTCGCGATCGACGCCGTACGCGTCCGGCATGTGCCATCCGGTGGCGCAGTCTGCGATGACGCCCGCCACGGCCGCCACGCACGTTGAGGCGGCGGCGCGCCCTGCGCGCCTGGCGATGCGCCGGCGGCGCGACGCGGGAAGAACTGCTCGACCGTAAGCTATGACGCGACGGGCCGTCAACGGACGCAGCAATTGAACCATGCAATCGAACCGGAAAGTGGCGCGACGCGGCAGGGGGAGGGGCGTGTTGTGAATGACATGTGGGTCACACCCTCTACGCGCTCCTCTCTCAATCGCTACTTACAGATTACGATTCGATTGCCCAAGTAGACCTTCGATTGCTTTTCTCATAAACGTTCCACCTCGCGCGCGACGATGGCGTCTATGCGACGATCCAGAAAACTAGTTCTGATTCGGAGCTCCGGCGGCGTGACGCGTGCTGTGAATGGAGATGTGGCGCCGGAGCCCAGTACGCTGCGAATGCCCGCCGACTCAATGTCTCTGTCAGAAGTTTTCATCATGCGTCGGCCACCGCCGAACCAAGAGCTCCTTGACGCCGTGAGAGAGGCGCGTCGTGAGATTTTCTCGACGAACAAGAGTGGAGACGTCAACGCGCTCGCGTCATATGCGGAAGAAGACGCATCGCCTCGGCCCCCGTCGCCGCAACCTTCACCGCCACCTCCGACGCCGACGCCTCCCACAGTGACGGCGCACGTGCAAACGGCACAGGCGACGACGGATGCCGCCGTCCGAATGTTTGTGTTCAACGAGCACAATCTAACGCCGAGATGTCTGCACTGCAACGTGTTGTTCGTCACGTTCGCTTCTATAGGCTGCAGACACCTGGACGCGTGTTTTGCATGTACGTTTTGGCTCACTTTTTTCGTTAAATTGGGAGGTTCTAAGCAACACCCTCTTTCGCCGCAGGTGCACACGTCAGAAGCGCGTGCTCGACCTGCGGCCTGCGCTCCACGCGCAGGCAGCGCATCGCCGTGATGGCCCCGACCACCTTTGCACGCTAAAGCGCCGGCGAGGTTGGCGGTGCTGGCGGAATGGTTTCGAGGACGGTGGCAAACTTTGTCGGCGCCACCAGAAACGTGAATATGCGCACAGCGAGCGCGATTGAACCTAGCGCGGCGTCCGCGGCGCCGTCGCCCAGCAGCTCGCACGTGTGCGCAGCGCTGACCAGGGCCGTAGTCGTGTAAGAAAGAAACAGCGCTGCTGCGGCGAGCGAAGCGTTGGAATCGCTGTCACCCGGCGCGGTAGCGCTCAGCGCGGCGCGTGCCGCGGCAGGCACGCATCCGGCGGTGGCCACCGCCAAGGCTGCTAGCAGCGAAACGCCGATTTCGCTACGCGACTTGAGTCGCGCGCCGTACGCGCTCAGCATGCACGCGTAAAAAAGAGAGTGTTGCGCCGCGAGAACGCACGCCGCGAAAGCCCAGGCGCACGCCGCCGCCGCAGCCACCGTGCCCGCGTCTCGCACGCCCGTGTGCGCGGTGAGCATGGCGGCGCTGACGCCCAGTGCGAAGGCGAGGTCCAAAGCACGCGCGGGGGTGGTCTTTTGAACCAGACACTCGTAGCACCACGAGCGCACTCGGTGGGTGACCAAAGGTGCAGCGTTGGCCAGCAGGCCGACGCTGAAGGACATCAGCGCTAACGTGCGCGTCACCAGCACGCGCTGCGGCAGCTCCGTGGTCACCAGGATGCGAGGCATGGAGTCGGCTGTGGCGGCGCTCCACGGCAGAGGCTTGGTGAGCGCGTGCGTGAGCGCCAAGCCCGACGCGTTTCGTTTGTCGGTCAGGGCGCCAAGGACGCCCAGCGCACACGCAAACGCAAAGAAAGCCTGCGTGGCTTGGAACTTCTGGGGCATCCCCCAGCGCGTCGGCCGCCGACGCCAGAAGGGCGTCAAGTCATCGGGGTCTACGCCGCCCAGGCTTGCCGCCTCGCGAAGCGCTGCATGATTGGCCGCGGCGCTCGCCGAAATGGCCGCGGACGATGACCCGTCACCACCACCGCCGCTGGCCACCGGCACGTCTATGACGGCGCGGCCGTCGTCGCCGAAGCTGACGAGGTTCAGCGGCTTGGGGCTGCGCCGGGAGAGGACGGACATTTGTTCTACAGCGGTATGGTTTTTTTGTTAACTACGGCCGCTCATCGTCCCTCGCGTGATTCCACGCGTCGCGAGGGCTGCACGGAACGCCGTCGTCAGTCGCTGTCGTTGGCATCGTACGCGGCCCACATCGCCTTCGCTTCCCAGGTGTGCTTGCTGGCTGCGGAGAGCGCGTCCCACTTTATCTCGACGAGGGCGTCCACGTCCTCCATGCGCCGGAGGCGTTTGACCTCCTTGGTTTCGCGGAACGCTTGAACTCGCTTCATTGCCGTGCAAAACATTTTCTTGCCAGCAGCCTCGCGCGTGAGCGGAACTTCGGAGCTGGGCTCCTGGCGGCGAGAGCGCTTCAGGTGCTTCACCAGATTGTCGATGGAGTCGGTGATGTTGTCCAGTTTGTCCAGTTTGTCAAAGCCGCTATCCATACGATCGCAGATTTTCTCCAGCTTCGAATCAACCGCGCTAATCAAACCGTTCAGCCCTTCGAGTTGATCGGCAATTTCCATGACGATCGAACAAACGCCCTTCAATTTACAATCGAAAAAACAATGACAATCGAACCGTTCCCGCCGGAACGGGGTAGGGATGGCGCGAAATTGTGAGCCAGACGCGCAGCCCCTTGTGGCTAAAATTGCACAGGTTGTACTAAAACGATGCTCTCGGTGTTAATAAAAAGATAAGAGCGCTTACTGAGCTCTCTTGGTCACCATGAGTACTGTATTCGATGCAGGTGAGTTGCCTTAATTACCGTTTATATTTATTACCCGCGCTAATATCATGTTTCTGCGTTCTTTTTTTCAGGCTACTGCCAGGTGCGTTTCTTGACGTTAGCTTGGAGTTGCGACACATCTAACTCGCTTTCTGCGCCTTTTAATAGTTCGAGAAGCGCGCCCCCGTGGACCTCACCATCGCGCGTGAAATCACAGGTGAAATCGCGAATCAGCGTGAATCGCAAATCGCCGACTGATCATTCGCGAATCACACAGAGTTCCTCAGCGAATTCACCGGCACCATGCTCTTCGCCTTCTTCGGAGGACTTGCTGGCATCGGTACCACCGGCGGCGCGTGGGCGGCTCTGGGCAACGGCATCGCTCTGGCCGTTTTGGTGTACTGCACGGCAGCCGTCTCCGGCGGCAAATTGAACCCCGTCGTCAGCATCGCTCTTTTCTCTCTCAACGCGCAGCCGTTTGGCATCGCTTTCATGAAGCTATGCTTCGAGCTGGCTGCCCAGATCACCGGCGGCTTGGCTGGCGGCGCCCTCGTACGCAAGCTCGCCTTCGGCATCGCCACCACCCCCGGATGCTTCCTGCCTCCGTCTGGCACGCCGCAAGACGTCGTGTTTGGCCTTGAGACGCTTTCCACCTTTCTCCTGGTCATCACCGTCCTGTCCACCGCAGTCGATGAGTCCGGCAACGCTCGTTTCGCCACCGTGGCGCCCCTGGCCATCGGCTTGT
>Ga0208599_1000068_pt1 | contig 33924 bp, 33 predicted proteins | sample LakMenEpi17Aug12_FD_150706 | JGI IMG/M metagenome (GOLD analysis project Ga0208599, IMG submission 150706) | Freshwater microbial communities from Lake Mendota, WI - 17AUG2012 deep hole epilimnion (SPAdes) | ecosystem: Environmental > Aquatic > Freshwater > Lake > Epilimnion/Euphotic zone ... | reverse complement strand
AAAATTAATATAAGTAATATATAAAACCTTTAAATCAAAATATTTTTATAATATGGTTCTAAAATTTGTTCCATTAATGATAATGGATTAATTTTATCATTATTTAAAATAACTGTTAATAATTGTTCAGAAAATCCCGAAATTATCGATGTATTTTCATAAGTTGTATCTATTGGATAATTATTATATTTACCACTTAAATTCCAATAAATTAATTCAGGTATTTCTAAATTATTATTTTTAAATTTATTAATAAATATATTATGTATATTTCTATCTTCATTTACTACATCAAATTGCATATCTGTTAAACATATAATTTTTTTATATGAAAATGATATATCTGATAATGATGTTTCAATTATTAAATCAGCAACTTTTAAAAAATCAGTATTTAAACCAAATGGTGTGCTTAAAATTGATTTAATTCTATCTCTTAATGTTTCACCTTTAACATCAATAAAATGTGGTCTTTGTGAAAATGTCATAACTTTATTATGCAAATATCCAGAATTTAATTCAGATATTAATAATCCCAATGCAACTGATACATATATTGGTTTAACTTGGGATGAACTATCAAACATAGATCCAGATACATCAACAATTGGAATAATACCATTAAAATTATCTGTATTTTTATATAAATCAACAAATGCATGCCATTCTAATTCTAATGTTTCATCAATTTCTGTTAATCTTGAATCATAATATTTTTTAATAATCTCATGAGGTAATAATCCAGATATTTTTAATTTAGTTTTATTATTAAATACATCATTTAAAAATGATTGATAATTATCATTATCATTTCTAATAAAACATTTTTTATATATACTTAAAGCTTTTGCTGGAACTTTTGAATATTCAATTTTATCCCAATCTTTATTACATAATTTAGTTTCTATAATATCTAATTTTCTGCGAAGTGGAGTAATATATTCTTTTCTATATCTTTCCTGATAATTTTTAATATCATCAAATAAATATCGTGCAATTTTTATTACTTGTTTATTATTAGGACTAATTATCCATTTAGCACATAAAGAAATATTTTCATCATTATCTAATAATTCTTTATCTTTTTTAAGTTGTTCAGCAAATAATTTATATTCATAATTATGATTTTTTGATTTTTTAATAATATAATTTAAATCATTCCAACAACCATATTCATTTATATAAATATTTATATGGTTTTTATAAATATCATTATGAAATATTTTTAACCATAATAAACAAAAATTGCTAATTTCTTTTTCTTTTTTACCTTTTAAACGATCTCTAGAATTAAAAATAATTGCAAGAGTTTTTATTTTAGATAATTCCCACGATTTATCTAAATAATTTATTAAGTCATTTTTATTTATTCCCCTAACTAATTGTGTAAATAAATCTAAATTTGCATTATTACTTGAGTTTAATAATTCATTCATTTAATAATAATAATTAAACTATTTTTTATATAAAGATAAATTATTAATTAATTAATTAGAATACTTCATAAACAAAATTCTAATTAATATTTTATTTGTGAAGTATTCTCATTAATTATGCTAACAGCAAAAAAACTTAAATGTAAAGAGCATAATGTTATTATCTTGTTAAAAAGATAAATACAGCAAAGAAAATTAAATTAATGCTATTTATTTGTTTTTATTTAATAAAATAATGTAAGTAATTATACTAACAGCAAAAAATAATTATAAAGATTTAAAAAAGTATAATGTTAATTATTTTATTTTTATTATTTTATCTATATTAATCATAGGTAAAATAGGACAACATTCCCATAAATGATTTTTGAATAATGTTTGAATTTTATATTCTGATGGATATAAATATTTTATACCAAATGATGTATCAGTCATATATTTTTGCATTGATTTTTCAATTAAATCAATACTATGAATAGGTAATATTAATAATAATTGTAATTTTGGATCTAAAAATTCTCCATATAATTTAATTGATTGTATTTTATTTACTTTTAAATAATTACTAATATCTTTAACAGTTGGTGGATAATTATATGGATAATACCAAGTATAATCTAAATCAAATTTTTTATAATAGTTGTATGTCCAATAAATACCTTTGATATAATTATTACTGGCATTTGATGCACTATCTGAATTAATATTAATATCAAATAATTTTTTATAATAATAATATCTCCATTTTTTTGAATTATTATACATATCAATTAAAACAGGATCTTTATTTTTAATTCCATATTCCTGACTTTTTAATGTAAAATCTCTCGGTTTTTTTTCTATTTCTTTATTGATTAAATCAATAATTTCTGTATCTTCATTTTCTGAAATTAAATTAAATATTTCACTTAATGTTTTCTGATTTATTTCATTATTTTCAACCAATGGTCCATTTGCTCTAATTGCTATTTCTGTAATATTAATTAATTTATCTAAACCTCCCGATTTAATATTTAAATTTAATATATGAGGTATAAAATCATTTCCTAAAATTGAACACATTACACAATAACTTTCAATCAAATCTTTTATATTTTCAATACACCATTTAGTTTCTAATTCAGTAATTATTGCTAATTTTAAATTATCAATATTAACATAAGTTGTTTGATCTTTATTCTCTCTCATTAAATATATATTATTTTTTCCTGATATTAATGATAATATTATTAAATCTGCATCTAAACCATTTATTATTATTGTTTTATCATTATTGTCATCATAATTATTTATTAATTTAAATATTTTATGTTCTCCCTCTCCAGCTTCATTACTACCACTAAATATATATTTATCTTTATTATTTTCAATAATATAATCATTTAATTTATTCATAAATTTAGTTCCAGGTGATATTGCATTTGTATCCCAAGTTGAAACAATCTTATCAATTTTATTTTTATAGAAAGTTAAATATCGTCTTTTTCTTTGTTGAATAATCTTAGCAAATGGTGCAACACCATCTATACAAATTAATAATTTATCTGGTTTATATAAATCATTATAAGAATTTATTTTATTCCATAAATTTATTATTAGTTTTTCTTCATTTGTTTCATTTGCTGCTTCTGGATGAATTATTCCATTAAAATCAATTGCATATATATTAATCTTTTTTGGCAATTCTCTTACAATAATATTTGAATATTTTTTTGTAAGATAATAAAAATAATAAGGTATTCCCATTTTTATAATTATTTATATTAATTTATTTTTATATTAAATCATTTTTTTATTCTTTCTTTTCTTATAGAATAAGAAAAAATAATGGGTTTTTATGATGCTTTCTTTGGTTCCGAACAATCACAATATACTGCTTATGCAATTGTTGCTGCTATTATTGCTATATGTATTACCGTTTTATTAACAGCAACTGACATACCTATGAACAACCGTTTATTAATAGTATTCTTTGTTATAATATCATTAATTCCATCTGTATTTTTAACATTATTTGAATTAACTTGTATTGTAACTGGTGGCACAGAACCAAATAAATGGTGGTGTTATGCTTTCGCCTGGATATTAGCTGCCTTTATAATAATATATTGCATATTTATAGTTATTATATCGTTAATTTCATTATTTACTTATAATAACGCAATTGATAATCTTAAAGAAACAGAAAATAATTCACGTTTATCCCCAGAAGTTTCAAATAATTATGCAAAACAAATAATTGCAAATGATGATAAACATTCACAACATATTGAAAAATTTTATAATGATACAAATGATGATATGATGTTAAAACTTAGTATGAACGAATTAAAAAAAGAACCATCTACCGAATTTAATCCCGAAATGGCAATGCCTTCTGTTGCAAATAAAATAGAACCAGAAACATCTGAAAATAATAATCCTCAAGTTTCACCATTTGCTAATAAAAAACAAATAGCTAATTTTGAAAATTCAGTATCAGCAGTAAAAGCTAAATTTTCAAATTATTCAGAACTTTCTCCAACAACAGAAGATATAGGAAATGCTGAATTTTTCCCATATGATAAATTTATTGCTAATTAATTATTTAAGAAAATATTAATAATTATTAATTAATGGAAATTAGCTAATATATGAAAATATTATCAAATGATAGATTTAATTTTAAACCACATTTATGTAGAAATTGTGGTTTAACTGGTCATATTTATAAAAATTGTCCTCATCCAATAATGAGTTTTGGTATTATATGTTATAAAATTGAAGAAAATGAAACAAAATTTTTAATGATACAGCGCAAAGATAGTTTATCATTTATGGAATTTATAAGAGGTAAATATGATTTAATTAATTTAGATTATATTAAACAATTATTACTAAATATGACTATTAATGAAAGAAATATGATTATTACAAATACATTTGATGAAATATGGAATTATTTATGGTATCAAAATGATAATTCTAATAATAAAAATAATAAAGAATTTTATGATTCAAAATTAAAATTTAATACATTAAATGACACTAATTTTCTTAAAAATTATATTTTATCAATTAAATCAATATTTAATGAACAAGAATGGGGTTTTCCAAAAGGTCGCAGAAAAATAAAAGAAAGTGATTTAGACTGTGCTGTTCGCGAATTTTATGAAGAAACAAGAATTATTAATAATGATATTGAAGTTATTAATGATATCTTACCTTTTGAAGAAATATTTTTTGGAACAAATGGTATTATGTATAAACACGTTTATTTTGTTGCTAAATTAAAAAACAGTTCAATTAATATTAAAATTGATAATAATTGTTTAGAACAAGTAAGAGAAATTAGAGCTATTAAATGGTATTCATTTAATGAAGTTATATCTCATATAAAATGTTATAATACAGAAAGAATATCTTTATTTAAATATGCAAGTAATAAAATAAAAGATTTCGAAAAAAAAAAATAATTATTTTTCTTTTCATTTCATCAATTAGAAATGCCATTAAAAAAAATTAAATCATCATCAGATTTATCTTTAATTAAATCATTGAAAATTAATAAAAAAAAATCATTAACTCAAATTTGCCAAGAATGGTATCAAAATAAATTAAATAATCCATTAAATCCAATAAATCCAATAACTGAATATACAGTTAAACAAAATGGTCCTAAATATCGAGAATTAGAAAAAATGTGCAAAAATGTTAAAATTATTATTAATGATAATGATATTCCAGTTATAAATAAAAAAACTGTTTTAGGACAACCATTAACTGCTGAATTATGTGAAAAATGGATGAAAGATAAATTTAAAAATCCTATAAGCAATTATACAATAAGAACAACTGCTGCTATATATAAAGAATTAGCATCAGAATGTCCTCATATTTTAGCTAATGCTAAAAAACCTATAATTGATAAAAAACCTGAAATTAAAAAACCTGAAATTAAAAAACCTGAAATTAAAAAACCTGAAATTAAAAAACCTGAAATTAAATATGATAATGATAGATTTAATGAAGATACTGTTTATTATCCTAGCATAGAAGATCCTGAATTTGCTAATAAACTAATGTCATTAAAAGAAATTAATGTTCATTCTATAAATAAATATGATGATATAAATTCTATTAATGATTTTGAAAAAAAAGCAAATGAATTATGTAAAGGTTTTGATAAAAGTTTTTTTCAATATTTGATGGGTCATTATCTTTCTTATCGTATGCCCTATAAAAGTATATTAATTTATTATTCTGTTGGTGTAGGTAAAACTTGTACAGCTATAACTATTGCAGAAAATTTCTTAATATCTCATAATACTTATGAAGAACCTAAAATATGGGTAATTATGCCTCAAGCGGTTGAAGATGGATTTAAACAACAAATATTTAAAAGAAGTGATTATAAAACAATAGCTAATCAATGCACTGGAGATCTATATGTTAAATTAGCTCAAATAACTGAAAATATGAGTGATATTGAAGTTGATAGAAGAATTAAAAAATTAATTAAATCAAGATATCATATTTTTACTTATGAAGGTTTCGCATCTTTTTATGAAAATAATTATAAATCAAAAGGTATTGTTGCATCTGATAAAATAATTATTGTTGATGAAGCTCATAATATTCGTCAAGGTAATAGTGAAGAAATTAAAAGAGTTTATAGCACACTGACTGATATAGCAAAAACAGGCATTAATAATAAATTAATATTATTATCAGCAACGCCTATGTATAATGAACCTTCTGATATTTTTGATTTATTAGAATTATTATTATTAAATGATAAAAGAACTGATTTTAAAATACCTAAAAATATTTTTGATGAAAATAATGAATTATATGAAGATGCAAAAAAATTTTTAATTTCTGTTTCTTCTATTTATATTTCTTATTTACGTGGCAAAAATCCTTTCAATTTTGCATTTAAATTATCGCCAAAATTAAGTAATATTCCTATTTTAGATAAAATAATACCTTTAACTGAAAATGGTAATCCTATTGAAAATATTGATAATAATTGGATTAATAAAGTATCAGATGGAATAGTTATATCAAAATTAGGAACAAAACAATTAAAATATTTAAATGATAAAAAACTTGTAGATGCAAATATACAAAATAACTTTAAAGGTTTGCAACCTATGAATATTGTTTATCATAATAATATTGGAAGTAAAGGATTTTATACTATTTTTAGAAGAAATGATGATATAAATACAGATACATATACAATTTCTTATAATCCTAATTATAAAAATGCATTAATGCCCGATGATAAACATTTAGGATTATATTCAGGTAAAATTTTAAATATCTTAAATATTATTGCCAATACAAAAGGTATTACTATTATATATTCAAAATATCTTCATTCAGGTATTATACCCGTTGCTATTGCATTAGAACATTTTGGATATTCTAGATATGGAACTGATAATATCTTAGAAAATGCTACAATCGCTGAAAATGCACCTAAATATCAGGGAATTAAAAATCCAAGTTATTGTATTTTAACAAGTGATAATAATAATAAAATTATGGGTGGAACATCTATAAGTAAATTAATTAATATTATTAATAATCCTAATAATATTAATGGTGAGCAAATTAAAGTTATCTTAATGTCTCCTGTTGCAGGTGAAGGTTTAAATATTTTTAATGTTAGAGAAATACATTTACTTGAAGCTTGGTATCATTTTAATAGAATTGATCAAATTATAGGACGCGGAATTCGTAATTGTAGTCATAAAAATTTACCTATAAAATATAGAAATGTAACTGTATTTATGCATTGTGCCATTGGAAATTATGAAAAAGAAACAGCAGATGTTCACGCATATAGAATATCATCAAGAAAATTATATCAATCTTTTATAGTTGATGATATAATAAGAAGTAATTCAATTGATTGTCGATTATTTAAAAATATTAATTATTTTCCAAAATCTATGTTTAAATTAGGTAATATTAATATTTCTACTTCTCAAAATATTAATATTGATTATGAATTAGGCGATGACCCTATTTATGAACCTAAATGCAATATTAAACCTTATAATATTGATGATAGAGGATTTAGACAAGATACATATAAACATCTTTCTTTAAATACACAAATGAAACTTAAAAATATATTATTGGATTTTATTCATAATGATAATTTTTTCATTAATTATATTAATATAAATAATTTTTTTCCAAATATTGATAATGATATTCTAATGTATGCTATAAGTTTAAGCATTTATCCTAATATTATTATTGATGGTTATATTATCATACCTCACGAAGATGGATTACATATTGTTAAAGTTATTAATGATATACCACTAAAAATTGCATTAGTTAAAAATGATAATTCTGAAATTATATTTTCAGATACTGATATTAAACTTTATAATGATTTTGAAAAAATAATGGAACAACCTCTTAATAAAGCAATTATATCATTATATTCATCATTAGATAATATAAGTTTTGATTTTATTATAAAAAAAATATTATCATCATCAAATAAATTATCCGAAATTGATAATTTTATTGCTAATTGTTTATATCGCGAAGGAGTATTAATTGCAAATAAAGAAATTCCTCAAATTGGATTAAATGATAAATATATAGGTTTTATTAATATTTTTAATGATGATTTTGAACCCTTATTATTTAATAATGGTAATTATAAAGCTTTAACACCTAAACAATTAGATACATTAAAATTAAATAGAAAACATATCATAATACCTGATATGAAAAAAGAAAAACTTCATTGGGGATTGTTTATTCCTATTTTTACTGATAAAGAAAAGAAAAATAAAAGAAATACATTTAAACTTTTTACACCAGGCGAAGCACATGGTAAAAAAACAGGGATTGTTTGTACATCATTACATAAACCACAACATAGAAAGATTATTAATGATTTAAATATGGTTGATGGTAAATTTACAAAAGAAAATTATTGTTTAAATATTGCAACCGAATTATATAGAATTAATCGTATATCATTAAATCCAGAATGGAAACCTTTAATTACTAATATATAAATTTTGTTGTCTATAAATTGATTTAATTTTATTATTAGGAAAAGGTTCAATCATATTATAATTATAATTAAAAATAATCTTACCTTCACTATCAATTAATTGAATTTTTGGATCTTTATTTTTAGAACTAAAACCAATATTTTTAAGATTATTTATGAAATTCTTAAATTCAATTTCTGAAATTATGCGATTACAATAAAATTCTAATGTTTTATTAATAAAATTAACATCTGATTTTGAATGAAAATTATCTTCATATAAAATAGCAATCTTGCTTATATAATCAATATTATCAGGTTTATTTTCTAAATTATTATATGAAATTCTACTTATTTTTTTATTATTAACTGTTAAATCTTTTTGAGATGTACAATTAATTCTAATTTTATAATATGACATTCATTATTTATTTTTAATAATAAATCTTTAAATATATATTTATTTTTCATTTAAAGATTTATATTATTTTAATAATAAATATGGATAAATCAATTGATTGGGTTAAGTATAATGATAACACTTATTATACTTGGGATGCCACTATTGGTAATTATGGTGGATTTTATCATAAAAATAAAAATAATGAAATAACAACAGAAGAAATTAAATTAGCTAATATTGGAGATATTAGTAAATGTATGCCAACAGTTATTTATTCCCATATTAATAATTGTATTGGTGTAAATAATACAACTATTGATTTAAGTCCTGAAATTCCAAAAGGTTCTAAATATGGATGGGATAGCACTAATTTATCTTGGGTTTATTATATCAATAATGATGTTTATCCAAGTTATTATGCAAAAAAAATGATTGATATAACAAATTTTTAAAAATATTATTATTTCTTTTTTATTTTATTTTTGATATTATTTTTATAATATTCATTCATATTTTCTTTATCATATTCAAATACAATTATTGTATTTAATTTTTCATTTATAATAACTTTTGAAACTTTTCGAATAACTCCAAATTTTTGTAAAATATATCTTAAAATATTCATTATTAAATTGCAAAAATAATTACTCATTTTTTATTATAACTGAACCAAGATAAATTACAAAAAATAGCACCATATTGTACACCAAGTTTTATATTTAAAATTCATATTTATTTATTAAATATAAATATAATGTCTTTATTATTAAAAATATCCATATTAAATTACAAAAATAGCACCACATTGTTCCCCAAGTTTTATATTTATAATAATAATAAAATGATATTGATAATGTTATTAATCCATATATGAATGGTATTTTATTTTCTTTCTTTATTAATGGGTATAAATAAAAAAAACAAATAATTATTAATAATATTCCTGGTAAATCAGCCCAATGCCATATTAAATGTTTATTTTCTCCAACTTCCATATCAAATTTATTATTTTTATAATTATAAATCATACAAATAGTTGCAATTATAATTATAATTAATATTGCAATTATTCGCTCATTACATCTTAAAAATGCGTAATTAATTAATAATACTTGCAACAAAATTATAAATGGTCCAAATATACTTAAATCGTGAATTATTTTTTTATTATGAATATTTTCCCAAGCAAAATATTCATATAATTGCATTAATGATATTGATAATACAATAAATGCATTAATATTAGGATACCTATTAAAACTTATAACAATAAAAAAAGATATTATTGCAAATATAAATGTATTCATAGAAACTTCTGCATTCCAACACATTTTATTTAATATTATAAAATAAAAAATGCCAAAAAATTAATATTTTTTAACATATATAAAAATCAACTCTCTACATATCGATGTTGTTAAATTCTTCCTTTAACTTCATCAATATCTCTTTCCTAAACATCAAATTGATTTTATAATTTGTTCTAGAAACTCTAAAATATTCTTTGCGTTGTTCTGAATCAATATATAAGAAAACGTTTGTGCTTAGATCTTCTTTAATCTTAACACGCTTTTTTTCTGTATCTTTACCATTACGCAACTTCATTTTTAAAGCCTAAATTTAATATTAAAAATAATCTCATTTTTATTTATAATTTAATAAAAATAATACAAAAATAATTTTATTGATATAGTGTTCGTAATCTTTTTCTTAAATTATTTATTTCTTTTATATCATCTATATCTAAATTTGTTTTAATACTACTATCAATTTAAATATTAAATTTTAATTCTTCATATATCATTATTTTCTCTACTAAATACTTTAAAGCCAAGTTTATAATATATATAATGTGTTGTCATTGCACAATCACTATCATCATCTAATTATATTTTAGTTAAATTATATCCAGATGCTTATAATTTAATTATATTATATAATAATAATCCATAACCATATCCTGTATTTCGTTCATTTATATCATTTAACATTAATATATTAGCAGTATTATTATTATAAGCATAATCTATACTTCCAAAATCTTTATAAGATCCATCTGATTGTATTCTTTGTATAGTTATAGAATATATTATTGATTGTTTTTGAAGATATATTTATCTATAATTTAATATTAATCATATATAAAAAAATGAAATCTATTTTATAATTATATATATAAATATGGATAAACTAATGAATATTTTGCCTGATAATCATATTTCAAATGAAACTTTATGGATTTATAAAGATAATATTGAAATATTTAATAAATATAATCAGCAAATAATTCATACCATTAAAAAAGAAGAACCTAAACCAGAAACTAAACAAGAACCTAAACCAGAACCTAAACAAGAACCTAAACCAGAAACTAAACAAGAACTTAAACAAGAACCTAAACCAGAAACTAAACAAGAACTTAAACAAGAAACTAAACAAGAACTTAAACAAGAACCTAAACCAGAACCTAAACAAGAACCTAAACCAGAAACTAAACAAGAACCTAAACCAGAAACTAAACAAGAACCTAAACCAACAAAACAAAAAAATGAAAGTCCTGTTGATTTGATTCTTAGATTAACATTAGTTAATAAAATTATGAAACCGGATATTAAAGATAAATTAATCGAATTTATATCATTACCTGAATTTTCAAAAGTGTTTGGTATGAAAAAAACAAGTGAAATTATGACTGCTATATCAAAAGAAAGTTGGAACCAATCTATATCATTATTTATATCTTTCTTATTAAATAAAAATATTATCTATAAAGATAAATCTTATATTTATAATAAAGAAAAAGTAATATCACAACAAACTATTATTATCTCATAAATTATTTACTGCTGATTCTTCAGATTAAAGTTATTTATTTAAGTTTTTTATATTTTATTTGTTTTTTAGAACCACCTGCAAAACCAATACCTCCTTCGACATTTGATATTGCGTTATCAATTTTATTATATAATATTCGTCCAATATCTTCATCACTTGCTGCACCAGGTGCTATTGTATAATCTGGTAAATCAATCAAAAAGAAACATGTATGAGATTGTGGTAAATGTGTTGGAGATAATCCCAAATTTATTTGAATTTTATATTCCTCATTTGCTTTATAAAACGATGAACCTGACCAAAATTTAAGTAATTTATCAATGAATTTAAAGAATGTTTCTTTTTCATTTGGATTTGGATTAGTTAAAATATGTTTGATAAATAATTCCGTTAATTTCTCATTTTTTGTTTTTATATCACCTGATAACATTCTAATTTTTCTACCCATTGTATTTCCAAAATTTCTTATTAACCTATTAACTATTTCATCAGTCATTGTAGGAGTAACTAAATAAGAATTTATAGAATTTATTGGTAATTTATTAAAATAAGTTTTAATAATATCAGGTATTCCTTTACTTAAACGTTTATGCATTTTTTCTGATTTTTTTATTAATGTTGTCATATCAGCTTCATTAGTACCTTGTGGTATATCAATATCTTTTCTTAATATTGTTTTAGTCATCATAAACTTAGAAATTAATATTAAATATTCTTCAATATTTTCTTTATCTAAATCTTTATCTTGAGGTAATAATTGATAATAATCATTAAATCCGATACATGTATATTCTATATTATCTGGTGCAGCCATTAAATTTAATATAGATGTTGCAAATTCTGGGAAATCATTTAACATAAAATAAACATAATCATAATCATCCATATGATCTCTTGAAATATAATTAAAATTTGCTAATATATATGATGATAAATTATGTTCAATTCCACAATCATTAACTAATATAAATGATAATAATAAACCTAAAAATTTATAAAATCTTTTTATGTATAATGGATCAGTTAAAACATCAAATCCACATTTACTTTTAACAATATAATGAAATTCTTCGTCTGGTACATAAAATGGATTTAAATAATATTTCTTTGTTCCCTCTCTTGTTATAAATATTTTCTTTTCAAATAATTCTGCAGTTAGTGCAGTTATAAAATCTCGTCTTAATCCTCCTGCATCAATTCCCGCTTGTCTTATTTTTCTATATTTCTGATGTAATGGAGTTGTAGGGTCATCATTAATTTTCTCTAATGTATAATTGACAACATAATATTTTCCTAAATCATTAAATTTTATATCAGAATAATACATATATCTTGCAAATAATGATGCAATTGAATGTCCAACATAATTTTCAATTGAATCTACTCGTGTCGTTGGTTCATCATTATTAAATTGTTGATTAAATTTTAATTTAAAGTCATTAAATATTAATTGTTTATGAGCATTTACTTTAAAATCTTTACTATATAAAATATATTTATCTTTTAATTTATTTAATAATGATTCAGATGTATTTTTATACATATTATCAGCAGTATCTAAAAATGTTCTTGTATATGTAGCTTCAGCTCTTGGATTAACATCAAACATATCATCCATATTTGCTACACTAGCTACTATAGGTGCCCTACCAACAGGTATTGCTGTTCTAGTAGGTCTTGTTGCAACTGTTCTTGTAGATCTTGTAGCTATTCTAGCAGCTCTAGCTGCTGCTCTGGCATCTCTTTGTGCTTGTATTGCTTGCTCTCTTGCTAATCTTGCAGCTTCTCTAGCTTGTTGTCTTGCTTGTTGTCGTTGTTGTTCTGCATCTCGCGCTAGTTGTCTCGCAATACGTCTATTTCTTTCTCTATAAGTACTTAATATAACTGATATATTAGCAGATGTAATTCGCGATCTTCTTTGTCCTGCTAAAATAGTTTGAATAGCAATAGGTTCTGATACTAATTCAAATGTTAAAGGATGTAATTGTCGAGGTACAGGTCGATTTATATTATATACAATAATATTTGGAGGTAATGTTTGCTGAGTATTATAATCATTAATAATACGTTCTAATGAACGTCCACCTCCAAAAACTAATAATGATGTATTAATTTCATTATATAAAGTATTTTGTATTGTTAATAATACTCTAAATTCATCAAAATCATTTGATAAAGTACTTATAATATAAGTAAAATTTGTAATTGCATCATACATATTAAATATAATAGTTCCATATTCTCTTTGTTTTACAGTTATTTCTTGATCCTGAATATTATATAATTTAATTATTAATAATAAAAATATTTTACATAAAGTTATAGCAGCTTGTAATATAATTAATGTATGTTTTCTTATTTCATCAAATGCTTTATCATCAAAATGTTTTGCTATTATAGTAGTTGTTATAGAATATAATTTAGCACGTCTATCAGTTAATTTAGCAATAGTTTCATTAATAGCACTTATAAGTATATTTTGAGATGGATTAATATCATCTCGAACATTACTTAAATGTATTATTAAATTAGTAATAGTTAATTTTTCATTATTTATAGATGTTGTTAATTCACTTATTAATGTTCTTTTAATTTCTTGTTTATTATTAACTAATACATATTGTAAGTTTATTTGTTCAAGAAAATTTACAATTTGACAATAATAATCAATATCATATCTATATGGTAATGTACTAATATCAGAATTACTAGGTATATTATCAATTATATTTTGACATATTTGATTTAATTTATCAATTGTTGGTATACCATATGCTAATTCTAATTTTCTATAATAATAATTTTCAGTTATGCTATTTCTAGTAAAATATAACATCTGATCAACATTTAAATATGCATATATATCTTGACTAATATTATATAAAGAACTTACATTAACATCCATTATTTGTCTGGCTTCAATAATTTGTCTTCGTCTTGCATCTATTCTTGATGATCTTGCACGACCTGTACCTAATACTGGTGGTGGAATATTATTAGCTGCATTTCTTATTCTCTGAATTTCTTCTTCTAAGTTTTCAGTTATTCTTGTTGTTTGAGCAGCAGCTATAGAAGCACGTGTTGAATCAGTAAAATTTGCAACAACATCATTCGGACCTCTTCTTGGAAATGAAGCTGCAATTCTTGCTTCTCTTGCTCTTAATAACCTTAATCTTTCATTTTCTGCATTTACAGCTCGATTTCGTGCATCACTTTCTGCTGTTGCTGCTCTTAATGCAGCAGTTTGAGATCTAGTAACAGGAGGCATAGCTTAATTTATCTCTATTTATAAGAACTTAAAAAAATAAAAATTATATAATATATTCGTCATGAGTTAAATAACTTTCAATATTTGCAGTTAATTGTTGTTTTTGAAATTTTTTTTTTAATAAATAAAATTTCATACTTGATGAAATCTTTTGTTTATTTATAATAATTTTATTATTATCCAAATTTAAATTTTCTGTTATATTTTCATCTTGTTTATCTTTGCTATTAATACTATCATTTAACATATTACATATAACTTCATATTTATTAATTTCATTATGCGATTTAATACAAAAATTAATATAATTATCTATTTTAATAATAGTATCCATTCCTAACCAACTCAAATTAATAAAAATTCCATTATTATTTTTACTATAATTATTATTATTTTTATAAATAATTTTAAAAATTTCTTCTATTTCATTTTGACTTAAATTTGATATTCTTGATTTAATATTCTTACATATTTCTTGTCTATCAAGATTTTCCATAAATATAAAAAAATGATTATATCTTTATATAAAGATTTCTTTTATATCAATTATTGACAATATGAATGAAACTGAAGATGATATTTGGACAATCATGGATGATTTAAAAGAAGAAGAATATGTTAAAGAAAATGGAGAAAGAGAAACAGGAATTATTTGCTCTTGTGGTTGCTGTGAATTTATAATTGAAGATGCAATGCAAATATGTACTAAATGTAGTTCAATATGTAGTAAAGTTATTGATAATACTGCAGAATGGCGTTATTATGGTAATGATAGTAAAAGTGATGATCCTTCTCGATGTGGATTGCCTACTAATACATTATTACCAAAATCATCATTAGGTTCTATGATTGGAGGTAATAAATATGGTAATAATTATGATATTAGAAGAATTAGAAAATTTATTGCGTGGAATTCTATGCCATATAATGAAAGAACTTTATGGTTAGTATTTGATATTTTAACAAGTAATTCTTTAAATAATGGAATACCACAAAAAGTTGTTGATGATGCAAAAGTTTTATATAAAAATGCATCTGAAAAGAAGATATCAAGAGGAGATAATAAAGAAGGTTTAATTGCATCGTGTATTTATCATTCGTGTTTATTAAATAATATCCCGAGAAGTTCAAAAGAAATTGCTAAAATGTTTGATATTAATCCTGTAATTTTAAATAAAGGAAATACAAGATTTCAAACATTATTACAAATTAATGTTATTAGTTCATCTCCAATTGATTTTATATCAAGATATTGTTGTCAATTAAATATGAAATTAACTGATATTGATAATTGTAAAAAACTTATTACATTTTTGGAAGAAAATGAAATTATGAGTGATAATTCACCTACTTCTAGTTGTGCAGCAATTCTTTATTATTATTCTGAAAAAAATAGTTTAGGTTATACTAAAAAACAATTTGCTGATATTTGTAATGTTAGTGAAGTTACTGTTATTAAAGGATTTAAGACTATTTCAAAATACGATAAATTCATTAATAAAAATTTTCAATAAGTATTAAAGAAGATATAATTAAATATATATAAATATGTATAATAAAGAATTATTTGATTTTATATGTAATGGAAATATTGAAAAAAGTTTATATAATACTTGTATTTTTTTAATCGAAAATTCGAGAATTGAAATTTTAGAAGATACTCTTATTTATACTTGTTCTTATATTGGAACTTTTATTACTATTTATAATATTTCTAAATTTAATAATATTATTGAATCAACTATTTCTATTATTAATAGTGATAATATAGATGTTGTTAAATATTTAATTTTAATTACTAAAATGTGTATTTTATGTGATATTCATATTAAAAATCCTACAACTAAAACTGGAACAATACCAATACCACAATTAAGACAAAAAGTTTATAATGTTTTTGATAATAATATTAATTTAAATACTGCTGGTTTATCTAAATTTGAAATAATTATACCACCTAGAGATAGTGAAATATATACATTAACTTTAAAAATAATTACATCTTTTATTCAATTATTAAAAATTCTTGAAAATGTTAATTGTGATAATACTGATGAAATTTATTCTATTTCTATTTTATTTCGTGACTCATTTGATTATATTATTAGAAAGAAATATATTATACAAACAAAATTTTGTTTAAATGAACATGATCCAATTTATTTTTTATGGGGTTTTATTCATTGTTTGTTTTTTGAACCATTTATTTTAAATTATTATAAATTATTTAGTCATAATAATTTAACTAATAATAAAACTTTAAAAAATCAGAGAATTGGATTAATTCATGGTTGTGCAGTTGCAATTATTTATAGTTATAAAAAAGATATATCATCATCTTGGAATAATAGTGAAAAATTAATTTTAAATAAAATTAATGATATTGCAATGAATTTATTTAAACAAATTAAAAAAGAAGTAGTTATTAATAAACCAGATGATAAACCAGATAAAGAAGAAAAAGAAAGAGAAAAATCAAAAATAGATGGATTAAATTATTTATATGATTATATACCTAAAATATCAACTACTAATATTTATGAACCATCAACTGATGTATTTGAAGATGAATATAGAACTATTATTAAATAATTTGAATTATTTTTTAATAATAACTCCTGTTTTATCATTATTTATTTTTATAAAATCATATTTTACATTTATTAATTCTAAATATTCATCTACAGCACGTCTTTGACCATCCCAATGATAATAATCATCAAATATTATAAGTCCTCCAGTTACTACATTATTATATAATTGTTCTAATTCAACTTTGCTTGATTCATACCAATCAGTATCTAATCGTAATATTGCTATTTTATCAGGAATATTTTCTTTAATTTTTAATGTTTCAATTGTATTACCCACAATAAAATGTAATTTTTCCATTGGATATCCAGTTGAATATAAATTATTCTGAACTTTAGTTAATGGTGCATAACACCAATTATTTATATTTGGTGCTATAATTTGTCTTTTCCAATATTCATATGTTTCACTTTGATTCATTTTAAATATTTTTGCATTTTCACATGTATAATCATATTTTGAAGGTTCTACTAAACCAGTAAAAGTATCATATAAATATATATCTCTTATAATAAAATTTTTATTGATTATTGTATTTATCCATTGTTTTTGTTGATGTCCTTCATGTACCCCACATTCTACAAATGCACCTTCAATATTATTATTTAATATTTGATTTGTTATTAATTCTAATTCATCCATTATATATATATATAATAAATCTATAATATTACTTTATATATTATTTCATTATCCTCCTCTAAGTCTTAATACTAAATGTAATGTTGCTTCTTTTTGTATATTATAATCTGCTAATGTTCTAGCATCTTCTAATTGTTTGCCAGCAAATATTAATCTCTGTTGATCTGGTGGTATACCCTCTTTATCCTGAATTTTACTTTTTATCATATCTATAGTATCTGAACTTTCAACTTCAAGTGTTATTGTTTTACCCGTTAAAGTCTTCACAAATATTTGCATTATTTCTATTTATATTTAAAGAGATTAATTTAATTATTTAAAGATATATTAATTATTTATAACTAGTAATATATGTTAGAAAATTTTATAGGAAAAAATTGGAGACTACCCAATAACTGGTTTAATATTATTAATGTTAATGATTATAAAGATAAACCTATTAATTATTTAGAAATTGGTACTTTTTATGGAGCAAATTTATTATATTGTGGAAAAACATATGGATTACATGAAGATAGTAAATTATATTGTATTGATCCATGGGAAGATTATGAAGAATATTGTGAATATAAAAATGAACAACCACAAATTTACGAAAGTTTTATGAAAAATGTTGAAAATTCAGGAATTAAAGATAAAATAATTATTAATAGAGGATATTCACATAAAGAGGTATATAAATTTCAAGATGATTATTTTGATATTATTTATATTGATGGAAATCATGAACCTGAATATGTATTAGAAGATGCTGTTTATAGTTTTAGAAAATTAAAGAAAAACGGAATAATGATTTTTGATGATTATGGATGGGGAGGTCCTGATTTAACTCAAAAAGGTATTAATGCATTTCTATCTGCTTACAGTAAAAGAATATCAATATTAGCTTTACAAGATTCTCAAGTATTTATAAAAAAAATATGATAATTTTTTATTTTTATTTATATAATTCAAATATGAATGAATTATGTGAAATTCTTATTGACAATATCAATTTAAATTATGATATTAGTTTCTATATTAAACAATCTGGTGAAGATATTATTAGTTATAATTGTGAAGACCCATATGATACAATTGATTATATATATAATCAATTAAATGAAAAAATATTCGAATATAATTATGATATTATTATTGATTATTATAATTATAAAATTACATTTTTATATAATGATAGAAAATGCACTATAACTAAAAAAACTTTAAATAATAATTGTTTATATTGGATTTTATATATAGATTTAATATAGAAAAATGATTTAAAGATATCATCAAATAACCCTTAAATAGTTTTATTAAATAAAAAAATGATTTTATGATTATATTAAATATCAATAATGCCTAAAAAACCTATTCAAATTAAATTAAAAAATATTTTAAATCTTTCAAAATGTAATCATAAAAAAGAAATTATTAAACAATCATATGATATTAAAGACGCACATATTTATTGTAAAGTTAATCAATTATCGGGACAAATTTCAGGACCTTTAATTGAATATTACATTAAAAATAAATATAATATGATTAAAAATAATTCATCATTATGTATTGGAGATGTTAAACATAATAATACAAATATTGAAATTAAAATTTCAACGGGTGGTAAAGAAAATAATAAATTTAATTATGTTCAATTAAGAATTAATCATAATTGCGATTATATTCTTACTGCTTATTATATTTCTAAAGAAAATTTAAAAAAATTAGGTGAATTATTTATTTTTAAATTAAATAAATTTAATATGAAAAATATTATTCTCAAATATGGCACTTATGCTCATGGAACTATCCAAAAATTAGGTGGTATCACTAAAAAAAACTTAGATGACCCTAACAATGATAAAGAATATGCTATTCGCCCAAAATATGGCGATAAATGTTGGAATGAATTATTAAAATATAAAATTGATGATATTTAAAGAGATTTCAAAATTATCTTTAAATCTTTTTAGCGTTTAATTATTAGTTTTTTTATAATTTTTTTCATATAAATGAAAACTCTTGTTATTATTCTTGGTGAAACAAGAACTCATGAATTAACTTTTAATAATTTTAAAGAAAATGTTATAAATGTATTAAATGCTGATTTATGTCTTTGTATTGGTGTTAAATATAATTATGATTATTATAATCCATTTTATAAATTAGCTAAATATAAATTTTTATATAATGAAGATGATGATTATTCAGGAGCTTTTGATTATGCTTATAATATAATTATTAATGAAAATAAAATTGAAAATGTAAATGAAAAACATTTACATTGGCGAGAGTTTTTAAAAATCAAAAATCAATTTATGGGAGGGATTAAAGATAAAGATAATGAACATCCTGGTTCAGGAGCTATACAAATATTTTATAGATGGTTTTTATTAAAAAATTTAATTCATCATAACTTAATTGATAAATATGATAGATTTGTTATTACTAGAAGTGATTATATTTATCAATTACCATATCCAAATGTTGAGAAAATGAATAGTAATAATATTTGGATACCTGATTTTGAATATTGGGGCGGTTATACAGATAAAAATGTAATATTATCTAAAACCAATATTATACCTTATTTAAATATTCTAAATATGATGGTATTAAAATCATATGATTATTTTTATAAAATGAAAAATTATAATTATTGGAATATTGAACAATTAATTAAATTTCATTTACATGAAAATAATGTTTTACATCTTGTTAAAGAATTTCCATATATTATGTATGCTTGCAGAAATCATAATGGAACAACTCGCTGGAATGTAGGTATTTATAATGAAAAATTAGGCTATTATTTAAAAAGCGAAGATGAATATAATAAATCAATAGAGTATTTAAACAAATTTAATAGTTCAAATTTAACTATTGATGAATTCTATAAAGATTTATACGATTAATCTAAAAAAGATATTTAAAGAAAACTTTGAAAATCTCTTTAAATATCTTTTTATTATTAAAGAATAATATAATGAATAATGTTGAGTTATTTGAGTTTATATCTGATGTATATAATTCTAAATTAGATATTATAAAATCTAATACAAAAAATAATGAAATTCAACAATTGCATACAATTATTAATGAATTACGTCAAAAAAGAAATGAAGATTTATATAAAGTTATAAATAATCCTGATATTCAAATTAAAAATAATGATAATTCTATATGGAACAAAATTGATAAATATAATGAATATGAAGGAATTTTATCCGCCGTTTTAGATTTATTAAAAACTATTTAAAGAGATTTCAAAATTATCTTTAAATATATATGTTTAAAATTAAAATAGATTGCACTGATATCAAACAATTATATTATAAAAATCCAAATAAATTTAAGAAAAATACTAAATTTGATTTTGATTTTAAAGATATATTTAAAGATATAATTGAAAAATGTTATGTATTAGAAAGAATTATTAATAAATCTAAAACTAATTCTAAATTTACATGTAAATCACTTGAATTTCATATAAATAAAGAATTAGATATTAATGAATTACGTCAATTTATTACAATGTTGCAAAATATAGGTTTTAAATCTACAAGAAATACAAGTGTTCAATTAATAGATATTAGAGACAATAATAATCATAGTTATTATGAAAAAATAAATTATAATAAAAAAGAAAATGATAATGAAAAATTAATTTTATCACCATTTAGAGAATTAAATAAAAGACCATCAAAATATAACCAAATTGAATTATATACAAGAAAAACTATTTAGATCCTTAAAATAATATTAAGATTTTTATGATCATTAGTATCTAAATTAATTTTAAAGTCTTCTTCCTTAAATTCGGCATTATAACGATTATTATTTATATTAGTCATTGTTATATAATTTATATTTCTATATTTAGCATATTCATATAGATTTGATAATATTATTTTTTTAATTAGTTTATATTCATTATAATCTAATATTTTTTCTAAATTATAATTATATAACTTATAATCATTATCTAATAATTTTGGTTCATCTATTATAATTTTATTTAATTGTATTTTATTTTTATTCATATTAAAATTAATATTAAATTTATTTATATTATATATCAATTTATTATCCAATAATTTAAACTTATTATAATAATATTCATCTTTATTATTATGATTATAATCATTGTTTATTGATAGATTATTGATTTTAATATAATTAAATTGCTTATTAACTTCAAAATCAATATTAAAAACTTTTAATTTAGAATTCCAACATTGAATTAAATGATAATTTTTATATCCATAATCAAATTTTATATATTTCAATAGATACATTGAATTCATTTATTTAATTTAATTAAATTTAATTATCATTTTTTAAATGCATTATATAAAAAAAATGATTTATAGATATTTTTAATGTCTTTTTATGCTAAAAAAAGATGGATTTTTATATTAGTATTGCTGTTGGTATCACTCAAGCATTTATTTTTAGTCCAATTGATAAAGCAATTTATAATAGCATTATCAATAACTCAAAGTTATTTAAACGTGAAAATTGGATTAAACCATTCGCCGGTGCATCAAATAGCATCTATACTCGTATTATCACTAGTGGATTATATTTCTATTTGATTGATTATACCAAAGATATGAATGTCTATCAATCAGCCCTTACTGTAAGTGCTGCAACTGCCATTACACTGAACCCATTAAATGTTATTAGATATAAATCTTATTACAATAATATCTCAACCTACAATTCATTGATTTCTATTTATAGAAAATATGGGTTAAAGTTTTGTATGATTGGAATGGAGACACTGATAATGCGTGATTTTATTTTTAATGTTATTTACATTTCAAATAAAAAAGAAAATAATGATTTCATTCATAATTGTGGTGTTATTTGTGCAGCCAGTATTATTTCTTCACCATTTCATTATTATCGAAATATGAAATATCATGAAAATGAAAAATATCTTAATATTACTAAAACATTTTACAATAATTTTAAAACTTCTGAAAAGAAATTATCATATATTATTAGACAATTTGCAATTGGTCATGGAACTGCAAGAACTGTTATTGGTTTATATACTGGTCAAGTTATGTATTCAACACTGAAACAAATGGCTCATTAATGATATTATTTCTTATTATATAACAAAATTAAGTTTTTGTTATTTCAATAAAAATAAAATGATTTAAGATTTATTTCATATATAATTATAAATTATTTTTATTGGAAAAAATGGCTGATACATTAGATGATATTATTAAGATGGTTTATGATAAATGCGAAAATGGCAATTATCCTAACACTCTTATTAGTATCTTAAAACAAAAACATTATTGGCCTGTTATTAAAGTTAAAAAATTTAAAAATAATAATAATTTATGTCTTCTTCATAACTCATATAAACGTGATGATGTTTCTGAATTTCAAGATTTATATGATAAATGTAGAAGTGTTGTTTTAGATTTCTCTAAAAGTATTGGTAATAATGTTGTTATTTCTATTAGTAATAGTATCCCAATTCGTTTAAATATTGCTAATTATACTAATAATATTTATGATGAAAATGATTTTTGTTATAGTGCTCTTGATGGAACTGTTGTAACTGTTTATTATCATAATGGCATTTGGCATTTTGGAAGTTCTAGTTGTCCTGATATTAATTCATCTAAATTTTCTAATAAAGATAAAACCCATGGATATATGTTAGATGAAATTTTATTTGATATGTATAAAAATCATGTGAATATTAGTGATCCTAATATTTCAACTGTTTTACGTAATCTTTTCACATCAAATTTAAGTCCTTTATATTCATATGATTTTGTTATTATTCATTCTGATAATATTCATATTATTGATTATAGTAATATTATGGGTGATAATTATAAACATCTTTTTCATATCAATACAAAAAATAGAATTACTCTTATTGAAGAAAATATTGATAATCAACCATTAGTTTATTTAGGTGTTAAATATCCAATTAAATTTACATCTCCGCAAGAAGCAATTACTTATATTAATAATAATAATTATGGTATTATTGTTAAGAAAAATAATAAACTTTATAAAATCAGTGATGATCGTATTTTACATAAAGAAGAAGTAAATGCATTTAATTATAATAAATGGTATAATATTTTATATATTTATATGCTCCAAAAACCTAATTATAATATTAATGAATTTATTACTGAATTTTATTCAGATAATATAGATATTCCATTAGATACTTATAATACGATTGATTTAATTTTTAATATTATTAAACAAATCATTTATAATTTATATATTTCTACAACAAATTATTATCCTAAATATAATCGTTTTAAAGTTGATTTAAATATGGATAAAACATTAAATCCACTTATTAGATTTCATTTAGCTCAATTAAGACATCAACAAACAACTATTTATAAGAAAAAAATAATTAATGAAAATAATGTTTTTAATTATTTATGTCATTCTAATAATATTAAAAATATTCAAAAATTAATTAATCATTTTGCAACAAATAATTCTTATAATTTAACTCCTGATATTATTACTATTCTAACAACATTATCAAATCTTCTTGAAAATAACCCATCTATTCAAGAAACTAAATAATTTAGAAATAGTATTTGTTTCAAATTCTAATAATGATTTTTTATGATCATCAATTCTCCAACTTTCATATAAATTATATTTATTTTTATATATTTCATTCTTATTATCATTTTCAAAATCTTTTTTTATTTTTTCATAAGTTTCTGAAAATAATTCAGTATCTTCTAATTCTAAATCAAATTCTTTTGCTTTTTTAATTAAGAAATCTAAATTAACTAAAAATTCTGTAATTAATTTTTGTGTATTTTCAATAAATACATCTATTTTCTTATTATAATATTTTTCATCTTTATATTGTTTAATTATTGCCCATACTGGGACACTATAATCTTCAAAATCTTTTCTACCTTCTATTATTCCAGTTTTTGATTCAGATAATGCTTTTTCTACACTTGAACCATCCATAAATGTTGCAAAGAATAATCCATCTTTTTGTAAATTATCACTTACATTTTTTAAAAATTGTTCTAATTTTGTTTCATTCTCAAAGAAATAATGAATTGCAAACATACATGAAATAACATTAAATTTATCTTTTCCTTTTCCAGCTAATGCTCTTTCATATACATCCAAATTTTGTTGTCTCTTAACTGGATTCATAACTATCTTTAATAACTCTCTACTTTCTGGATCTATTGCTGCTTCTCCTGTTTTAATATTTAATGTACAATCCCCAACTGCAAATGCCATATCTAATAATGAAAAATTTTTTCCATATTTATTATTATAAATTAATTGTTTTCTATGTTCTCTCATTAATCTTGAATATGAACCTTTTGATGAATATATATTACTTTTAACCAAATCAATCCCTAATACAAATGTATATCTTGAATATTTCCAATTATTTAAATCTCCAGCTTGACCACACGCTAATTCTAATAAAGTTCCTCTTACTTCTTGATTTCTATTAGGTGGTTTAAATAATTCAGGTCTATTATATAAATGACTTTTAATTAACATATGTAATAAAAGCATTCCATTTGATATCTTATTAAATGGCACATTTCTTTCATAATAAATATCATCAGTTTCTAATACATTATCATTTATTATTATATCATCTGATTTATCACTTTTAACTTCCTCAACATTTCCTATAATCATTGATGCAGATATCATATTATGAATTGTATCCCATGTATCTAATGCTACTTGAACAGAATTTGCAGTTTTATCAAATACTCCTTTATTAAATATACGCGTTTTATCTGTTCTTACTCGAATTGGTATCCATCTTCTTTCTATTAAATCATATCTAAATTCAACAATTGTATTATTATCAATTTTATCATTATTCTCTGCTCTTACGTCACCTTTTGTATTTACTTCTATAAATGCAAATTCACTATCATTTATATAATATTTATTTGGCACAAATAATTTAAATATATCTTTTTCAGTTGTTTCTAAGAAATTAGTTAATTTATCTATATTATTAAGTTTATATCTAATATTTAATACATTCTTAATATTATAATCATTTAACATATTCTTATCAGTTACATATAAACCATATTTACGATATTTTAAACCATCCTTCTTAATATCACCTATAAATTTAATTAAGAAGTCAATCGTATTTTGCTCAGGTGGTTTCCATTTAAAAACACTATTCCACGTCATATCTGTTTTTATTTCAACTGGCATTGTCGGATAATATGAATATACTGCCAATTTAGCTGGTGTAAATATTAAACCATCTATTTCATATGGTAATTTCTTATGATTTGTTAAAATATTCTTATTTTCTTTATATATATCTTTACTATAATTATGAACTTTAACCATAAAATCTATTGTGCTTTTTTTAACATCCAATAATTTATTAAGTTTTAACATTTCATTATATCTACATTTATGTTTATCATCCATCAATGGTAACGATGTTAATTTTTCACCATTTAAGAAATATATATCAAAAGAAGCATATAAATGTCTTTTTACTCCATCTATTCTTTTATTACAATGAACATATTCACCATCTATTAAAGAATTAAATGCTTCTTTCTTTGCCTTTATTCCTGTTCCCTCAACACGTTTTGAACTATCAATCGTAAATACATCACCTTTTCCATTAATATATAATAATAATCTTTCTCCATCTGCCTTTTCAGTTACTGTATATCCCCGTAAAATACTTACAACTCCATAATTATCAGGATTTTCTAGATTAATTTTCTTTAATGCTACTGGTTTTGGTGTTAATAAATAAACAGTTTCATCTGATTTCCGATGTGTAGCAATATTTACTAAATTACGATAATCTTCTAATATTAATGCTTGTTGTTTTTTTGTTAAAACTACTTTTGATAAAAATAAAGCTTGAATTGTCTTAATTATATTTATTAAAATAACATCCATATTTATTATTTTTAATTCAAATTCATAATAAATCTGATTTGTATTATTAATACGCGATTTTTTCATTGTCGCATAATTTGTAATACTATCCTTAATTATTCGCCCAATTACTATTACACCTTCATCAATTTCATATGAAAATTCTTTAATTAATTTAAATCTTTTTAAATTATCATCCCATTTTTCAGGTTCTATTATTGTATCATCTATATTATAAATATTCATATTAATATTAATATCAAATAAATCATTAATTTTTTCTTCAGTTATTAATGTTTTTTTATACCATTTATGTTCTGTTGCTTTATAATTATTACTATTACAATATAATAAAATATTTTTTATTTTATTTATTATTAATGTTATATTATCCACATTTGTTATTTCTAAATATTCATCTTTAATTGTCTCTTTATAACCACTTGATTTAAAAGTATTTACAAAATTATTAAATTCTGTTTCACTCCATGAACCATTATCATTATGAATTTCAATTATAAAATCATCAGTTGTATCCTTAATTAACTTCTTAATATTATCAATTGAAGTAAATATTGGCTCATCCTGAGAAATTTCCATATTTTTAATCTATTTAATATATATAAATAAATCAATTTTTTATATAAATAAAAAACTGAAATATTTATATAAATATAAATTAAATAATGACAACTGAATTATTTATACCGATTAAATTTAGAACAACAATTATATTAACTCCTTCTGAAATAACTAAAGATTTTGAATCAACCATTTTAACTAAACTTAAACTTAATTATGAAAATATATGTTCTAAGTATGGTTATATTAAAAAAGATACTATTAAAATTATTAAAAGATCCGTTGGACAATTAAAAAAAGAACATTTTAATGCTAATATGTATTTTGATATCATTTGTATTGCTGAAATTTGTAATCCTGCACAAGGTTCTATCATTAAATGTAAAGTAAAAGCTAAAAATTCATTAGGTGTGTTAGCAGAAGGTTATTATGATAATATTCCCATTTTACAAATTATTATTCCTAAAATTTCTGCAGGTATTCAATCTGAAATTAATATTGATACTATTGCTATCGATGATGAAATTAAAATCGAAGTTTGTGGTAAGAAATTTTCTTTATTTGATAAACATATATCTATTATTGGTAGAGCTATTAAAAGTAAATCTGAATTTATTAAAACTGCTATACCAGATGCAACTGATGATGATGATAATGAAACTACTGAAAATCCGGATGAAATAGAAGAAATTTATAATGAAAGTGATAAAGAAGAAGAAGATGATGATGATGATGAAGAAATCAAAAAGCCAAAAAAAGGCGGTGTTGATGATGAAGAAACATCTTCCTCTGTTTCTGAAAGTGAATTAGACGAAAATGATATTGATGATATTGATGATATTGACGATGAAATTGAAATAGAAGCAGATGAAGATTATGATTAAATATTTTTTTAATAATCCTCGAAATTTCTTATTAAAATATTTTGAGATTTTTGAAGATTATTTATATCAATTAAAGTATCTTTTTCATATGCTTCTATTATAAATGTTTTTAATTCAATTAAATCACTTAATGATATCTTCTTTTTTTTTGATATCATATCATTAAATTTATCATCAATATTCATTAAAAAACTAGGCATTAGTTATTTTTATTTTTTTTTTAATATTCATTTTTTTTAATATTTACATTTAATATTTATCAAAAAAAAATGATTTTAAACATTTCATTTATATTATTATCTATAATGAAAAGCAATAAAAATCCTTGCTCTAATATTTCTACTGAAAGTTATACTGGTAAAGAACAATCACCAAAAAGATTTGGATTATCTGCAGAAGGATTTGATATTAATTATGAAAAAGAAGGATTTGATAATCAAATATGGTCAGTCCAAATTAGAAATGGTCGTAAAGTTTGGGCTAAAAAAAGTAATATGTCTAAAATTACTCACGAAATACCATTATTATCATCTAATCAAAATACTGATGATATTCAATTAGATAATTTAAATAATGATGCAATTATAAATGATACATTAAAAGATACTTCAACAGAGACTTCTCAAGATATTACAATTGATCAATCAAAAGAAGTTAAAATTGAAAAAAAGAAAACTGACTATAATATCTTTATTAAATATTATCTTGATAAATTAAAATCAGAAAATAAAGATAATACCCCTCATAAAATTTTATTTCAAGCTGCTACACTTGAATGGAACAGATTGAAAAAAAATATTGATGAACTTAAAATTGTAATGGATAGTATTAAAAAATAAATAATCTATTTTTAATATAAATATAAATTAGAATATGCAAGAACATAAAATAACTAAAGAAAATGGCACAGATATTAAATGGACCATTGCAAATAATAGTAATTATTTTTGTTTATTATATAATGATAATAAACAAAAATTTAAATTTACTCCAACAGAAAATTTAAATTGTGAGTTATTTATGATTGGTGGTGGTGGTGCAGGTGGTTATTTTTTTGGTGGTGGTGGTGGTGCAGGCGCTGCTTATATTAATAATAATTATACATTCAAAAAAAATAAAACTTATACTTTTGAAATTGGTACCGGTGGTATGTGTGATATTGCTGATATTAAAGAATTATTTAAATCTGGTTTAACTCTTAATATTTATAATAATACTAATATTAATCTTTTAAATCTTAATTTTACTAATGATGATTATTCTTCATTAGGTATTCAAAATTCAGGTATGATGCAATCTTTTAATGTTAATAATATAACTTTACCATCCTCTATTTTTCATAATAATACTACATATATTTGGGATGGATATATTAAAACTAATTCAACTGGATATTTTAATATTAATATAAATTCTAGAATTAAAACTATAATATGGATTGATAAAGTTGTTTTTAATAATTCTAATGCTCTTATTGAAGGTGATTATATTAATAATGTTAAAAATATTCAATTAGAATCAAATCGATTTTATAATATTAAAATTATTGCTTATAATGATACTAATACTAGTAATAATTTTAATATTACTTTTGAAGGTTGTCAATTCTTTAATTTTGATAAAACTGGTGAAAAATATATTTATGAACCTGCAACTGATACTGTTTTAACTTATCGTAATGATGATAATACTTTCGAAACTATTAGATGTAAAGGTGGTGGAAATGGTGGTTGTGGATATTATAATAAAAATACTAATCTTGATGGAGGTTGTGGTGGTGGTAGTGGCATAAATAAAATTAAAGGCACATCAATTATTGGTGCTATTTATAATGGTTATGATGGAGCTGTTGGTGATTATTGTGGTGGTGGTGGTGGTATTATGTCAACCGGTAGAAATAATATTGGTGGTGATGGAAAAATAATAAATTGGTTTAATGAAACTTTAATATTTGGTGCAGGCGGCAATGCTGCAAATCTTTCTGAAACTAGAAATTTAGGTTATGGTTGTGGTGGTAATGGTGGTGAATGTTGCTATTATTCAAAATTATTAATTAATAATAATGGCAATAATGGCTGTATTTTAATTTATGTTAGAACTTCTGGTAATTCTACTCCTATTATTGAAGGTTTTGCTAATAAAGAAACAAATATGCTTCCTGATAACTCAATTGCAAAAAAATTAATTGAAAAATCTTTTGCATTTCCAAATGATGAAATAACTACTAGCGCAAATACACCAAATAGAAAAACTTTTTTTGAAAAAACAATTGATGATGTTCCATATTTAAACTTAATTTATAATTTACCAGGTTCTATTTCAACTGATAATTGTAGAACTGGTATAAAATTAGATACTTTTTTAAATGAAACATTTATTTATGATATGTTAGTTATTAGCAAATTATATGCAATTATTTATAGATTATATTGGTACCAATTTACAAATGTATTTAATGGTGATTTAGTAAAATGGAAAGATTTTTGCACTAATGCACAAATAAAATTTACAACTGGTGCTAATTTAACTAAAATAGAAGGATATAACGTATATATAAATAACTTATTTAACCTTACTAATTTAAGGCTAAATACTAATTTAGGTTTGTCTGATTATAATAGTATATATACAACTACTGGAAATGAATATATAGCAATGGATACAACTTTAATAACTACTTATCACAATAATTTTAAAGATGGAGCTAATATACCCAAAACAGCATATGTACCATTATATCATAATTTAGCAAGTAGTGATGGACCAATGTTTAACTATTTATCTACTTTTTATAGAAATGAAATTGTAAAAAAAAAATATTATAAAATTATTATTGATAATATACAAAGTTCTCCACCTAAAACTATTGTTAATACAATTCCAGATATTAATAATTGTGATAATAATTCGAATGAAGGTGCTACTACTCTTTATATAAAAAATGAGCTTGATTTTGTCACCAGAAATAATTTACAAACTTATTATGATGCTTTAAAAAATAATGACTTATATAATAAAAAAGATATTTATTTAATACAGCGAGCATATTTATATTTTGAAGCATTAAATGTAATATTTAATACTGATAGTACTAATATTTTAACAACCTTAAAATATAATATGCATTATTATAATTTAGTTGTATATAATGCTAGTATTTTATATGGATTAGTTTCTATTCAAAATAATCGTTTAAATATAAATACAATAGATTCAGCAAACGCTATAAATTGTTATACTAAAAATTCTGAAACTAATGCTATAACAGCAGGTGCAAATACTGGAACAATTGAATTTACATTTAGTGGTGGAATAATAACGTCTAGTGGTGCACTAGACGTTTATGTAGCAACAATAGGTGCTGGTAAAATAACGGAAATAGCAATTAAATCAGATACTCAAACTAATATATATTCGAGACTACCAATAGGAAATACTTTGTCTACTAGTGGAACTCCTGTAACTTATACTTTTGCAAATAGTGGAACTATAACAGGTGGTACTGCAGCAGTATTGGGTTCTGTATCTGTCACAAATCAAGGCGGAAATGGTGTATATCAACCAACTACTTGTAGTGGTGATGGTGTTATAACAGGAACAACATATAATATTAGTGATACTAATAAACCAGAGGAAAATATTGATACTTTAGCTAATGATTTAACATATATAACATCAAATATTACAACTATTAGCGATATTTTTAAAACCCCGTCAGATTTTACAAAAATTACATCAAATATTTATACTACATCAGCAGAAAATATTAATACAAGTAAAAATTTTTATGATAATCAGCAAGATTTAAATAAAACTATTAATGAATATAATGGAGAATTAGAGAATTATAATAATATTTCATTTTATTATAAATTAGTTGTAGCTTTTGCAATATTATTAACAATAATAATATTATTTATATTTGGTGCAAATAGTATTGATAATAATTCTAAAATATCTGTTTATGTTATTATTATAACAATAATAATTATTGCATTTATAATATATAAACAATATTCACAAGTTAAAGAAGGTTTTACATTTGTATATGATAAAAGTAATGCTATAACTCCTTCTAATTTTAGAGGTACAACATCTATAACATCAGCTATAATAAGTAATTATAAAATAGCAAGTGAAAAATATATAAATAATTTAATATTATCTTTAACTAATAATAATATTGCTAATAATTTAGGAACATCTCTAACATATATTAATAAATTATCTGTTATTAAAACTGAGAAGGCAGAAATTTATAAGATTAAGAAAATGAATTTAATAAATTCTATTGAAATATTAAAGAAAAATGCAAATTTTTATTATTATATGATAATTGCTATATTCTTTAGCATAATAATATTAATTATTGGATTAATATTATATTTATTAAATCCAGCTATGATAATACAAATAGTTATATTATGTATAATACCATTTATTGTATTAATTTATTATGTATCTTATTATATTCATAAATCAACACGTTTAGCTGAAAACAAAAATTATTGGGCAAATTATAATCCATCATCAACAACATTAAGTTCATTATAAATAAAAACTTCTTTTATTTTTTTATTATAAATATAAACTAATAAAATAATGCTTCTATAATTAAATTCATATTCTTTAATTAGATATGAATATTCTAATTTTTATTTTATGTTTAATTATTATTTATGTTATTGTATATTTGTGGCTATATTCTAGTGTTAAAAAAATAAATTTTCCAACTAATAAAAATAATCATTTACATAAAACAGGTTCTTGTGATATTAAAAGTTGTGGCGCATTAGATCCAGTAAGTGATCCTAAATATAATATGCAGCAAATTGTAAAACAATCAATATTATTAGAAGAACATTTAACAAATAAAAATAAAAGATGCAGAGATTGCATAACTAAGCATTTTCAACATATTATTGGATTAGCAGAAGAAGCTCAAATGTTAGCAACAACAAATTGTAATAAATTTCCATTATTATCAGAAAGTGTAATTATTTATAATGATTTATTTAATGAATGGTTTAAAAATAGAGAAGATGAACCAAAAATATTAGAAATTAGCGATAAATTACGTATTCATCGAAAAAAATTAATTGCAATATATTTCTTTGATGATAATTATGATATAAATAATTTTTCAAAATCATCAATGGGTTAATTTAAAAAAAACTACAAGATCCACCGCCAAATAACGCTTTGCGTGGAGCCTTACCTTTAGAAGCCTTGGGAGCCTTTGTTTTGGGAGCCTTGGGAGCCTTTGTTTTGGGAGCCTTGGGAGCCTTTGTTTTGGGAGCTTTTGTTTTAGGAGGAGCAGATAATGATTTTATTATATCTTCGAC
>Ga0208599_1000067_pt1 | contig 34234 bp, 31 predicted proteins | sample LakMenEpi17Aug12_FD_150706 | JGI IMG/M metagenome (GOLD analysis project Ga0208599, IMG submission 150706) | Freshwater microbial communities from Lake Mendota, WI - 17AUG2012 deep hole epilimnion (SPAdes) | ecosystem: Environmental > Aquatic > Freshwater > Lake > Epilimnion/Euphotic zone ... | reverse complement strand
GATTACGTTGTCAACGCAGGTAAGCCGATTTCGATTCCTTATAACGGCGCAGTTGCGCGAGTTCTATTTGGGCCAGTTGCTTTTGCTCGAGTTCGGCAATGGATTTCACAAGGTGATTTTGATCTGTTGCATCTTCACGAACCTGCCATTCCGTCCATTTCCCTCTTGGCTTGTTGGGCTGCCGAGGGACCAATGGTTGGAACCTTTCATGCTGCTGCAAAACGGCAGAAGATTATTTTTGCAATTGGGCCGATACTCGAACCTGCAATTGAGAAACTGTCAGCAAGGATTGCAGTTTCAGAAGCAGCACGCTTAACTCTGACGGATCACCTTGAAACAGATGCAGTAATAATCCCTAATGGCATCTATGCCGATCGCTATACAGATGGAAAGTCCTTAGATAAGTGGTCTGGAAACACGATTGGATTCATAGGAAGGTTTGAAGAACCCCGAAAAGGTTTAAGCGTTCTAGTTGATGCACTACCCGTCATTTCCCGTTTTGCACCTGATGTAAAGGTCTTTGTGGCCGGTCCTGGCGATCCTGCAGAAGTCATCGAGAGCATCGACCCGCAACTTCGCCATCGATTTGAATTTCTAGGAAAGATTTCAGAATCAGAAAAAGCCAACTTTGTGTCATCTGTTTCTTTGTATGTCGCACCAAACACAGGTGGTGAATCTTTTGGAATTATCCTTGCTGAAGCACTTGCAGGGGGCGCTTGTGTGGTCGCAAGTGATATCCCAGCCTTTGATGACTTGTTGGGTCACGGAGAATTCGGCGCATTGTTTGAATCCGAAAGTTCCACCGAATTGGCAAAAGTTGCAATTGATCTGTTGCGTGATGAAAACAAAAGAAAAGAGCTGTCCAGTCGCGGTAAAGAGCGAGCTAAGATGTTTGATTGGAAAGTGGTTGCAGAACGAATCTTCTCAGTTTATGAAATGTCTATTGTCGGAAGTCAGAAAGTTCGGTTGGCCTCTGACACGCGTCCTTGGAATCGATTCTTGAATAAGGATGAAAAGTAATGACTAAATGGTTGCTCGCTGCCTTGCTGGTGCTTCTTGTTGCGTGGTACCTGACCTTTACTGCAACTCGTTTGGACAGGTTGCACCACCGGGTAGAAACAAGTTGGGCAAATTTGGATGTCCTATTGCAAAAGCGCGCAGCAGTTGCGCTAGAGATAGCTCATAGCGATATCGCAGATCCTGCTTCGTCTATGTTGTTGACTGCGGCTGCTTATCAAGCGCGTGATGCAAATATTCAAAATCGTTCGCAAGCCGAAAGTGGATTATCAGGGGCTTTGGGTCTACTTCTAGAGGATTCGCAACATCTAGCAACGGCGGCCGATAGCGCTTTGCTTACTGAACTATCAGGGCTCACGGACAAAATCAGAGTAGCTATTGCTTTGCACACTGATGCCGTGGCTCGCACCCAAATGGTGCGCAGTAAATTCATTGTCCGGCTTTTTCGATTGGCTGGAACGGCGCCATTACCGATCACATATGAATTCGAATCTGATGTTCTCTAAAAGAGCTTTTGCACTTCTTGCTGCATCATTTGTATACCTTACCGGGTGCGCAGCGGTTACGGATTTGTTGCCTGAAAAAAAGGCAACCAGTGTTCTCAGTGGCCGAGAAGGAATCGATGGACAAGTCCTAGCTGTAAAAATTGATGATACAAATGCAGCACATCCGCAAATCGGCTTAGAAGATGCAGAAATTGTTTACATCGAACAGGTGGAGGCTGGGCTAACTAGATTGGCAGCAATTTATTCAACAGTAATTCCGCAGCGAATAGGACCTGTCCGCAGTGCGCGAATTTCGGATATCGATATTTTAAGTCAGTATGGACGTGTGGCCTTTGCTTACAGCGGAGCTCAGCGAAAATTACTTCCAGTAATTGCAGCAGCTAACCTGCAGGACATGGGCGCGCAACGCCAGAGCCCAACGATTTACACAACTGACCCAAATAGAGTTTCCCCGGTCGCAATGGTTCTTCGTGCTGATTTACTCATGCAAAAAATCAAGGATGATGATTTGTCCGTTGATGTTGCCAAGAATGTTGGTTTCGTCTTCGGTGATTTACCAGACGGCGGGAAAGCTGTGCAAAAAGCTGTAATCAATTGGCCATCTGCAACGTATTCTGCTGATTGGTCGGAAAAGGAATCGCGTTGGCATTTGTCCCACAACGGTAAGTTAAACCTGGCAGACAGTGGAGTTGTGCTTGGTCCAACAACACTTGTTGTTCAAATGGTAAAGATTTCACCATCGGAATACGGTGACAAATTTGGTGGAGTAACTCCGCTATCTGAAACAGTTGGCATCGGCAAGGCCTATGTACTTCGCGATGGGCAACTCTTCACAGCCACATGGAATAGGGCGTTTCCTGATTCTGGGACAACCTTCACATTAGCTGATGGCTCAATAATGAACTTTGCTGCAGGGCAAATATGGGTGGCCTTAACCGATCGTGAGCCTGAATTCACGTGGCGCAGTGTTGATAAGACGAAGTAGGATTGCCCTCTATCTTTCGATTGAAGCGGAGTACTAAATCATGGCTGAAGTAACAGGCACCGGTCGCGTCAAGCGCGGCATGGCTGAAATGCTTAAGGGCGGCGTCATCATGGATGTTGTTAACGCCGAACAAGCAAAGATTGCTGAAGATGCCGGTGCTGTTGCAGTTATGGCACTTGAGCGAGTACCTGCAGATATCCGCGCCCAAGGTGGAGTAGCCCGCATGTCAGATCCTGACATGATCGAAAAGATTCAAGCCGCGGTATCAATCCCAGTTATGGCAAAGGCACGCATCGGGCACTTTGTTGAAGCTCGTGTCCTGGAATCACTAGGTGTTGACTACATCGATGAGTCAGAAGTCTTAACGCCAGCTGATTACGTAAACCATATTGATAAATTTGATTTCACAGTTCCCTTTGTGTGTGGCGCAACAAATCTAGGCGAAGCACTACGCCGCATTAATGAGGGAGCAGCAATGATTCGCTCAAAGGGCGAAGCAGGCACTGGTGATGTTTCAAATGCGATGCAGCACATGCGAATGATCGGTGGAGAAATTCGTCGACTGTCATCATTGCGTGAAGATGAACTCTACGTTGCAGCTAAGGAACTTCAAGCACCTTATGACCTGGTGAAAGAAGTTGCCCAAACTGGAAAATTGCCAGTAGTGCTATTCACAGCTGGTGGTATCGCAACTCCGGCTGATGCGGCACTCATGATGAGCATGGGCGCAGATGGTGTCTTCATCGGTTCAGGTATTTTCAAATCAGGCAATCCTGCCCAACGCGCAGCAGCGTGCGTTAAGGCGACAACTTTTTGGGATGATGCAAAGGTTGTTGCTGATGCATCTCGTGGTCTTGGTGAAGCAATGGTTGGAATCAACGTTGCCGATCTTCCCGCACCTCATCGTCTTTCAGAGCGTGGTTGGTAACTTCACGTTCAATGAAGGTTGGCGTTCTAGCTTTACAAGGTGATGTCCGCGAGCACATCGAATCTTTGCAAGCGTGTGGAGTTGAAGCAGTTGCTGTCAGACGCGCGCAAGAAATCGATGAAATTGATGCCCTCGTTTTACCGGGGGGAGAGTCAACGACAATCGCGCAATTGGCCGAGGTTTTTGGCATCTTTGATTCGCTAAGGAGCAAGATAAAAAACGGAATGCCAGTGTATGGCTCATGCGCTGGAATGATTTTGTTAGCCGATGAAATTCTTGATGCAAAAGCTGGTCAAAAGAGTTTTGGTGGATTAGACATCACCGTTAGACGCAATGCTTTCGGACGCCAAGTTGATTCATTTGAATCAGATATTGAATTCGAGGATGGTTCGCCTGAATTGATTCGGGCGGTCTTCATTCGAGCTCCATGGGTCGAAAAAGTCGCGGGATCAGTTCAGGTTTTGGCAACAGTTGATACACATCCCGTTGCCGTTCGTTCAGAAACTGCACTTGCAACATCATTCCATCCTGAATTAACAGGTGATCATCGAATCCATCGCTATTTTATCGAGCAAGTAGCCCGCCCAGCACTTCAGAAGGTAAAGTAGTCCACGACGAAAAAAGTTTGTTCTTTATTTAGGTGAGGTGAATCCATGTCAGGCCATTCCAAGTGGGCTACGACGAAGCACAAGAAGGCGATCATTGATAGCCGTCGCGCAAAAGTTTTTGCCAAGCAGATTCGTGCTATTGAAGTTGCCGCTCGAAATGGTGGTGCTGATATGGATGGCAACCCAACATTGTTTGATGCGGTGGCCAAAGCTAAGAAATCATCTATGCCCGCCGACAACATCGATCGTGCAATCAAACGTGGTGCGGGATTAGAAGCTGGCGCAAAAGACTGGATCACCATCATGTACGAGGGTTATGGTCCAAATGGCGTTGCAATCATGATCGAGTGTCTATCAGATAACCGAAACCGTTCGGCATCTGAAGTTAAGGTCGCAGTTACTCGCAACGGTGGATCAATGGCAGATCTTGGATCGGTTTCCTACTTGTTTAATCGCAAAGGTGTTGTCATCGTCAAGAAGGATGGAACTCTGACCGAGGATTCAATCTTGGAGGCAGTCCTTGAAGCAGGTGCTGAGGAAGTAAATGATCTTGGTGAAGCCTTTGAGATTGTGAGTGAACCGGTTGATTTGGTTCCGGTACGAACCGCCTTGCAGAGCGCCGGCATTGACTATGAATCAGCTGATTCTTCATTCCTTCCGTCAATGTCCATACCTTTGGATGCCGAAGGTGCAAAGAAGGTTTTTGAGTTAATTGATGCTATTGAAGAGCTAGATGATGTGCAGAATGTTTATAGCAATTTCGATGTTTCTGATGAAGTTATGGCGAGTCTCGATTAGAGCTTCGCGCAATAACCTTAGGCTTTAACTTTGACATATTGAGAAAGCACGAGGCCGGCAATGAGAGTTTTGGGTGTTGACCCAGGTTTAACTCGTTGCGGTGTGGGCATCGTCGATGGCGCCGTAGGTTCACCCCTTTCACTTGTCGAAGTAGGTGTGATCCTGACTCCAGTTGATGCAGCTTTGGAGCAACGCCTTTTAGATTTGGATCAACAATTATCACAATGGATAAATGTGTGGAAGCCAGATGCAATCGCAGTTGAACGAGTTTTTTCGCAACACAATGTGCGAACCGTGATGGGTACCGGGCAAGCTGCAGGGGTTGCATTGCTCTTGGCAGCAAAGGCGGGAATCCCAGTCATGATGCACACGCCATCTGAAGTTAAAGCATCGGTTACTGGCAATGGTCGCGCAAACAAAGCCCAAGTGGCGATGATGGTCCAGAAGATCCTTAACCTTGATTCAATTCCAAAGCCAGTGGACGCCACAGATGCTTTGGCTCTAGCTATTTGCAACATTTGGCGAGGTGGCGGAAACACCAGAATGGCACAAGCTGTCGCCGCAGAGCAATCACGACTTAAGAAATTGAGATCCCGATGATTTCTCTTTTGAACGGAACCGTACGATCAATTCAAAGTGATCGTTTAGTCGTTGAAGTTGGTGGCTTTGGTTTAAGTGTTTTAGTTACACCTTTAACAACTACTCAAGTAACGCTGGGTTCGCAGGTGCAACTGTTTACCTCACTAGTGGTGCGTGAAGATTCCTTAACGCTTTTCGGATTTGTCAATGAAGAATCTCGTACTTTGTTTGAATTAGTACAAACTGTTTCAGGTATTGGACCAAAGGTTGCGCTATCTATTCTTGGTGCGCTCACGCCAGAGGACTTAGGCCGTGCGATATCTCAAGAAGATATCGGTGCAATTGAAAAGGTACCTGGGATCGGTCGTAAAGGTGCTCAGCGAATGATCTTGGAACTCAAGGGAAAGCTCAGCGATTTGTCTCACGGCCAGCAGTACAAGGGGCATCAGCCTGCTTGGAGAGAGCATTTATCAAGTGCTCTGGTTTCACTAGGTTTTTCACCGAAAGAATCCGATAACGCGATTTCTGCAGTTGTATCCGAGCTTCAAGCAGATGGAATCGATGCATCAACTGTTGAACTAAGTGAACTATTAAAACGCACACTAGCTAGTGGAAAGAGTTCTCGTGGCTGATGATCGTTTAGTTGCTCCGCACATAAAGAGTGAAGAGTCGGCACTAGAGCATGCATTGCGTCCAAAGTCCCTATCTGACTTCATTGGACAGCACCGAGTACGTGAACAAATTGATGTTTTGTTGACAGCGGCACGAAACCGTAATTCTCCAGCCGATCATATTTTGCTGTCTGGCCCTCCTGGGTTAGGTAAAACAACGCTTGCCTTAATTCTTGCCAGTGAGATGAATGCACCGATTCGTATTACTAGTGGTCCCGCAATCACGCATGCAGGTGATTTAGCTGCCATCTTGTCCTCATTAGTAGAAGGTGAAATTCTCTTTTTAGATGAAATTCATAGATTGCCGAGACCTGCCGAAGAGTTGCTCTATTTGGCCATGGAGGATTTTCGTGTAGATGTAATTGTTGGAAAAGGACCTGGCGCGACGGCAATTCCATTGCAACTTCCACATTTCACATTGGTAGGTGCGACCACGCGAGCTGGCCTTTTGCCCAGTCCATTACGTGATCGATTTGGTTTCACCGCACATTTAGATTTCTATGAAGAAAGCGATATTGCCCACGTGATTTCGCGTAGTTCAGAGTTGTTGAAGATTTCAATCGATAAGGATGCGGTTTTGGAAGTCGCAGGAAGATCTCGGGGGACACCTCGAATCGCGAATCGACTTCTGCGACGTGTTCGTGATTATGCGCAAGTACAAGGTGCATCGACTATTGGATTGACCCAGGCCAAAACTGCATTAGAGATGTATGAAGTTGATCAGCTCGGTTTGGATCGTTTGGACCGAGCGGTTTTAGTAGCTTTGATCGAGCGATTCAATGGTGGGCCCGTTGGACTTTCTACCTTGGCTATTGCGGTGGGCGAAGAGACCGAGACGGTGGAATCAGTTGCTGAGCCGTTCTTAGTTCGGAATGGCTTCATGGCCAGAACTCCGCGTGGACGGGTAGCGACCGCACAAGGCTGGCGCCATATAGGACGAACGCCACCTGCTGAAATCTCTACGCTTTTCGACTTACCCGCATCTGACCTCTAGACTCTGCCCCTATGTCTACAACAACAAAACCAATGAAGACCAGCTCGCGACCTGTGCGTACCTTGGCAATTCTTGGCCTCATCCTCGTATCAATGGTGGGCCTAGTTTTCCTTCAAGATTCCAAGAGTCTGCAGTTAGGTCTAGATCTACGCGGCGGAACATCAGTGACTTTGCAACCTCGAATCGCTCCAGGGCAAGAGGGCAGCGTCACGAGCGAAGCAATCGATCAGGCAGTCTCAATCATTCGCCAGCGTGTTGACTCACTTGGTGTTGTTGAATCCGAAGTAACGGCGCAGGGCAGTGGAACTAATCGTCAAATTGTTATCTCTGTTCCAGGAGATACCGGTCGTCGCGTTGTTGATTTAGTTGGTCAGACTGCTGAACTTCGTTTCCGTCAGGTGCTTGCATCTGGTTCGGGAATTCCTGCCGCAGGTGATGCCGGAGCAACTCCAGCAGCTGGTGTAAGCGCGGCAGACAATGCAAAGTTTGCAGCACTTGATTGCACCAAGCCGGAAAATCTTCAGGGAAATGGCGCAGATGATGCCAGTGCAGTTTTGGTTACTTGTGATCGTGCAGGTGGAACTAAGTACATCTTGGCTCCTGCAGAAGTTTTAGGTCGTCAAATTTCAAAGGCATCAGCTGGTTTGGATCCACAGGCTGGCAGTGCTTGGTTTGTAAGTCTTACCTTCGACAACGAAGGCACATCGGCATTTGGTGCGCTGACAGCGCGAGTTACTTCTTTGCCAGAACCAACAAATCAAGTAGCAATTGTTCTTGACGGTCTAGTTGTTTCTTCTCCAAGAATCAATGAGGCTATTCCTTCAGGTAGTGCACAAATCACCGGAAGCTTTACGCAACTTGAAGCCCAGGATTTAGCAAATGTTTTGAAATACGGAGCACTTCCGCTTGCATTTGACCGCGGAGAAGTTCAGCAAGTTTCACCAACACTTGGTGCTGATCAACTCAGAGCTGGTGTCCTGGCCGCAGGACTCGGAATGCTTTTGGTAGTAATTTTCACTTTGCTGTACTACCGCGCTTTGGGCTTTGTAACTGTGGCATCTTTGGCTGTTGCAGCAATCATGCTGTACGCACTGATCTTGCTAATGGGTCAATGGATTGGTTTCACACTTACATTGGCTGGAATTGCGGGTGCGATTACAGCAATCGGTGTTACCGCCGACTCGTTTATCGTTTATTTTGAACGCGTGAAGGATGAGATGCGAGAAGGAAGGTCATTGCGTACGGCTGCAGAAACCGGCTGGGTACGCGCTCGTCGCACGATTTTGATCGCCGACTTCGTATCTTTGATCGCAGCAGTACTTCTCTACGTCTTTTCTGTGGGAGGTGTTCGTGGTTTCGCCTTTACCTTGGGACTAACAACTCTGATCGACTTAATCATTATCTTCCTCTTTACCAAGCCAGCACTTGTCTTAGTTTCTCGAAGCAAGTTCTTCAACTCAGGTCATCCTCTCTCAGGTTTCTCACCTAAGAGTCTGGGTCTAGTCATTGCGAAGGAGGCATAAAGTGTCAAAGTTTTCAGGTTTAGGTGGTCGTCTCTATCGCGGCGAAACATCGATTAACTTCATTGGCAACCGCAACCGTTGGTACGGTCTTTCGGGATTCTTTGTACTTCTATCAATCGGAGCACTAGCGATCCAGGGCTTAACTCTTGGAATTGAATTCAAGGGTGGATCTTCTTTCACGGTTAATACTCCAAATCCTTCGGTAGCTCAGGCTAGAGAAGCGGTTGCAGAGGCTGGTGTTACAAGTGATCCAATCGTTCAACTTGTAGGAAATGACAAGGTACGAGTTCAAACTCAGGCGTTAGAACCAGCACAGAACAATGCGATCCAGGATGCATTGGCAGCAAAGTTCTCAGTCACGCTAGCAAGTATCGATACCCAAATCATTGGACCTTCATGGGGTAAAGAGATCACTCGTAAGGCGCTATATGGTCTGTTCGGGTTCTTATTGGTTGTAATGATTTATTTGGCGATGGCACTTGAACCTAAGATGGCAATTTCTGCAATCGTTGCCGTTATCCATGACGTGTTTATCACTGTTGGTATCTACGCACTTGTTGGATTTGATGTCACGCCGGCAACCATTATTGGTTTCTTAACCATTCTAGGTTATTCCTTATATGACACGGTGGTGGTGTTCGACAGAGTTCGAGATAACACTAAAGCCATTTCAGCGGTATCGACCAAGACTTACTCTCAAGCGGTAAACCTTGCCGTCAATCAGACAATTGTTCGCTCAGCAAATACATCTATCGTTGCGATTCTTCCAGTGGCAGCGATCTTGTTTGTGGGCGCTGGACTACTGGGCGCTGGAACACTGAAGGATCTATCGCTGTCATTGTTCATTGGTTTGCTTGTGGGTACGTACTCATCACTCTTTATTGCTCCAGCTTTCTTGGCTCAACTTCGTGAGAAGGAACCGGCAATGCAGGCACTAGCAAAGCGTGTAGAGGCTCGTGGATCTGCATCAACTAGTAATTCAGCAACAGCGGTTTCGGCCGTAGCAGCTGTCAATGGTCGCGGTCCTCGTAATCAACCAAAGCGTAAAGGTCGTAAGTAGGGTCTTTTGTGGATACTTTGATAGCACCACTAGTTAGTGCTCTCAAAGAAAACCATGCCTCAGTAAATGAGGCCGATGTTTCTCGGGCATTTGAAGTCGCACGAGATGCCCACGATGGCCAATTGCGCAAATCGGGTGAGCCTTACATAACTCACCCAGTAGCAGTTGCCGAAATCCTGGCCCACCTTGGTTTAAATCCTGCAACGATCATTGCCGCGCTATTGCATGACACGGTGGAAGACACCGAGTACTCATCAACGCAACTTCGCCATGATTTTGGGGACGAGATAGCCAATTTGGTTGATGGCGTTACCAAATTAGACAAGCTGTATTATGGGCCAACTGCTGAAGCGGAAACTGTTCGCAAGATGGTTATTGCTATGTCCAGAGATATCCGTGTTTTGGTAATCAAATTAGCTGATCGTCTGCACAATGCGAGAACCTGGAAGTATGTTTCTGAAGAGAGTGCGCTGCGTAAAGCTCGTGAAACTTTGGACATCTACGCTCCTCTGGCACATCGCCTTGGAATGAATGCGATGAAATGGGAGCTCGAGGATCTTTCCTTTGAAGTTTTAGAACCAAAGAAGTTTGAAGAAATTTCGCGATTAGTTGCAGAGCGTTCGCCATCAAGAGACAAGTTAACTGAAGAGGTAATTGCATCAGTTAAAGAGGATTTGTTACGGGATGCGATAGATGCAACTGTTACGGGTCGAAAGAAGCACTTCTTTTCGGTCTATCAAAAGATGGTTGTGCGTGGCCGCGAGTTCAATGATATTTATGACTTGGTAGGTATCCGAGTATTGGTTAATGACGTTCGTGATTGTTACGGCGTTCTCGGCTCGATCCACGCGCGCTGGAGTCCGGTTCCTGGCCGCTTTAAAGATTACATTGCTATGCCTAAATTCAATTTGTACCAGTCGCTTCATACGACAGTAATTGGACCTAACGGTAAAGCGATTGAAATCCAGATTCGTACTTACGATATGCATGCACGAGCTGAATTTGGTATTGCTGCTCACTGGAAATACAAACAGGGACCAGAAAATAGTGATTCTTCTCCGGAAATGTTGTGGCTTCGTCAGTTACATGAATGGCAGAAAGAAACTGAAGACCCTTCTGAATTCTTGGAAGCGTTGCGATTTGATTTAGGTTCCCCAGAAGTTTTCGTCTTCACACCTAAGGGCAGTGTCGTTGCCTTGCCCGGCGGCTCAACACCTGTCGACTTTGCTTTTTCTGTTCACACCGATGTTGGGCTTAGATGCGCTGGCGCAAAGGTAAATGGTCGTTTGGTTCCGCTGGAGTCTCGCTTAAACAATGGAGATGTCGTCGAGATCGTCACTAATAAAAGTGAGAACGCAGGGCCAAGTAGGGATTGGTTGAACTTTGTTAAGAGTCCTCGTGCGCGCTCGAAGATTAAGGCTTGGTTTAGCAAGGAGCGACGCGAAGAAGCAATTGATGCTGGTCGCGAATCAATAGCTCGCCAAATGCGAAAAGCGGGACTACCTTTGCAAAAGATATTTGCAGGACATTCACTTCTTGAACTTGCTCATGATCTTCGTTATTCAGACATTGATGGTCTGTATTCAGCCGTCGGTGATGGTCATGTTTCAGCAGCTTCCATTATCGACAAGCTAGTTGCATCAATGGGGGCTGAGGATTCTCATCCAGAGCCAACTATGGATGTGTTGCCTAATCGCGCGCCAACAACCAGGCGTTCCAGCAATGCTATTGATGTTGAAGGCACCGATGATGTTTTGGTAAAACTGGCTCGCTGTTGTACGCCGGTGCCGGGTGATTCGATCATGGGATTCATTACAAAGGGGAGCGGAGTATCAATTCACCGTTCCGATTGCACCAATGCATCAGATCTGCAGAGCCATCAGGCCGATCGTGTAGTCAAAGTTAAGTGGCGTACTGGAGCCGCTTCGATCTTCTTGGTAAACATCCAAGTGGAAGCGCTAGATCGTGCTTCATTGCTGGCCGATGTAACCAGAACCTTATCCGAGCAACATGTAAACATTTTGAGTGCGTCTGTTAGCACGTCAAAAGATCGCACAGCTTTTTCACGCTTTACTTTTGAAATGGCAGATGCAACACATCTAGATGCAGTTCTGGCAGCGGTGCGCGGCATCGAAGGTGTTTATGATGTGTATCGAACAACTAACAACTAAATCTTGTAGTTAGTTGAACTCTGAAAGACCCTTTTCCGCCTCTGCTAACCACACCTTTCGTGCAGCTGCAGATTCAGCAGCTTCAGTTGCCTTCTTTGTGTTGCCAGTTGCAGCAAACTTAGCTGCAGCCTTTTCATAGTTAGCGATTGACTCGGTGAGCTGTGCAACAACTTCTTGCGCGCGCTTCTTTGCGGCCGGATCAGTCTTGCGCCAAATTTCAGCTTCTGCTTCCTTAATTGTGGATTCAACCTTGGCTACGCGAGCATCAAGTGCTGCGCGCTTATCCCTATGGGTCATGCCGATCTTTTCCCAAGAGCGCTGCAGTTCATTTAGAGCCTTGCGAGCCTCTTTAACATCTGTAATAGGTAGCAACGCTTCCATAAGCGGAACGATTTCCTCGCGCTTTGCAAGGTTTGCAGCCATTGTCACATCGCGCTTTTCAAGATCAGCATTCTTTGCGGTAAAGAACTGATCTTGGGCTGCTTTAAATCGTGACCACAGTTTTGCATCATCATTCTTCTTGCCACGTCCTGCAGCTTTCCACTGATCCATCAGGACCTTAAAGCGCTTAGCAGTTGGAACCCATTCAGTAGAAGTTGCTAGCTTTTCAGCCTCTTCGACAATCTTCTTTTTGGCATCTGCAACTACTGATTGCGTAGCTTCAAGGGATGCAAAGTGCGTGCGACGTCGCTTATCGAACTTGTTTCGAGAAGAAGAAAAACGCTTCCAAAGGTCGGCATCGGCCTTCTTTTCTAAACGCGGCGCTGCTTTCCATTCATCAAGTAGAACTTTGAGACGGTCACCAGTTGATTTCCAACTCTCGGAAAGTGCTAGTGATTCGGCTTCAGCAACAATTTTTTCCTTTTCGACAAGAATCTGTTCGCGACGAGCGGCTTTTGCTGCTGTTTCAGCGGCCTTCTTAGCTTCATACGCTTCGCGATGTCCCTCAATAAGTGGTTCGATTTGTTCAACTGATGCGGCCAATGCATCCAGATCACCGACACCATTTAATTCCTTCACTTGCTCACGCAGTTTCTTAACTGCGGCGTACGCATCGGATGGAACCATAGCTCCACTCTTGATGCGTGCAGCAAGTAAGGCAACTTCTGCTGCAAGAACTTCAAACTTTCGAACAAAGTAAGCAAGTGCTTCCTCAGCGGTTTTTCCTGGATACGACCCAACGGCTTTTTCACCATGAGCTGTTCTTACAAAAACTGTTCCATCTTCTGCTACTCGACCAAATGCTGAAGGATCTCCGATTAACGCACTTGCAGCGCTAGCCTGTGGTGGGAAATTCATATCTGTCATGAGAGTGATCCTTTCAGCGCGTTACCTTATGTAAGGCTCGCTATGTGTGGGTGCGATGCTTAGAAGATTTGGGCCCTCTAAGCGTGGGTCGAGTGTGGATTGGTAGGGCAAAAGGTACCCTGTCTCATGGTGTGAGCGTCAATCGCGCCAAAATTGAGCGTGAATGAGGGGGTGCTGGGTTTGTTGATTGACTCTTTTGCCGCCCCAATGTTTGCCACCAATTGCTGGGTCCTGGCGAGTGAGCCTGGCAGCGAATGCGTCGTAATCGACCCGGGTATGCCAGATGTGAGCGCTCAATTAGATGAAATCCTTCAACGCCATAATCTGAAACCGGTAGCTGTCATTGCGACACATGGACATTTAGATCATACATTTTCTATTCAACCAATCGCTGATGGATATGAAATCCCGACCTACATGCATAGCGAGGATCGTGCTTATCTTTCTGCACCCGAAAAGATTCTCGGCCCCGAGTTTGCCGCAACTGTTTCGGCGATGAATTTTGTTGAACCCGCACAGGTGCTTGAACTACGTAATGGCGAAGTGATTGATTTGGTGGGACTTTCCTTCAGAGCAATTCACGCACCGGGACATACGCGCGGGTCTCTAATGTTTGAGGTTTCGGATCAAGTATTGGTCAGCGGGGATGTGCTCTTTGCTGGTTCAATAGGACGTACCGATCTACCGACTGGATCAGGTAAAGATATGGATGAAACATTGCGTAAAAAAGTGATTCCGTTGTCAGATCATCTTGAGGTATTGCCAGGTCACGGCCCACGAACTTCTATGTCATATGAGAAAAAGAACAATCCGTACCTAAAAAGTCTGGTGGGAAAATACTGATGTCTCAACAAAAAATCGCTGCTCCTAAAGGCGTCAGTGAATACACACCTCCTCGTTCGAGTTCCTTTGAGTTCGTTCGCGAGTCCTTGATCGCACCCGCGCGACTTGCGGGGTATCAACTGATCGAACTTCCAGTTTTTGAAGATACAGATTTGTTTAAACGTGGGGTTGGCGAATCAACGGATGTAGTTTCGAAAGAGATGTACACCTTTGAAGATCGTGGTGGACGATCAATCACATTGCGACCTGAAGGTACTGCTGGTGTAATGCGTGCAGTCATTGAACACGGATTGGATCGAGGCCAGCTACCAGTAAAAGTTTGGTACTCAGGTCAGTTTTTTAGAGCTGAACGTCCTCAAGCCGGCCGTTATCGTCAGTTTTATCAAGTTGGAATTGAAGCAATAGGTCTCGATGATCCAGCCATTGATGCAGAAGTAATTGCTATTGCCGATGCTGGCTTCAAGGCTCTTGGACTAAAGAAGTATCGCTTGGACATCACATCCTTAGGCGATGCCGCATCAAGAGCAGCACACCGAGTTGAACTGCTTAAGTTCATTTCGACACTGGATCTGGATGAAGCTACCGCCGCGCGTGCGGCCATTAATCCACTACGACTTTTCGACGATAAGCGTGAGGAAATGAAAAAAACGATGGCCGGTGCGCCATTGCTGATGGATTATTTGAATGACTCTTCCCGTGCACACTTCGATCAAGTTGTGGGGTATTTAGAAGCGCTGAAGATTTCTTACACACTTAATCCACGAATGGTGCGTGGATTGGATTACTACACCGGAACTACTTTTGAATTTGTTCACGAGTTACTCGGAGCTCAATCCGGAATTGGTGGAGGCGGCCGTTATGACGGCCTCATGGAGCAATTAGGCGGACAATCGCTGTCGGGAATCGGTTTTGGTTTGGGCGTGGATCGAGCCTTACTCGCTGCTGAAGCAGAAGAAGTAATTGGCTCGGATTCATTTGTATCTGATCTGTTCATTGTGCCATTGGGTGAGAGTGCAAAACTGCAGGCACTCACGATTGCAGCATCTCTGCGTGACAGAGGAAAGAGAGTTGAGATCGCCTTTGGTGATCGCGCCCTCAAAGGTGCGATGAAGGGTGCCGATAAAAGCGGTGCGACTTACGTGATTGTGCTTGGTGATGCCGAGATCTCGAGCGGAACTGTCGAGTTAAAAGAGATGAAATCTGGCACTGGAACCTCGGTTAAGATTGATTCATTGTTCGAAGCTCTAAAAAAGTAGAATTAGGAAGCAAAATGTTGCGTTCACATGAAGCTGGGTCATTGCGTAAATCCAACGCAGGACAGACTGTCACTCTGGCTGGCTGGGTTTCACGCCGTCGAGATCATGGTGGAGTCGCTTTCATTGATTTGCGTGATGCATCAGGTTCAGTTCAAGTAGTTATACGCGACGAAAAAGTTGCCGGATCACTTCGCGCAGAATGGTGCTTACTAATAACTGGCGAGGTCGTTGCTCGCCCAGCTGGTAATGAGAATACGAATATTCCTACTGGTGAGATCGAAGTTATGGGTGACACTGTTGTGGTTCTTTCTGAAGCCGCACCACTGCCATTTCCAGTAGATAGTGGCGATGACACTGATATTAATGAAGAAGTCCGCTTGCGCTATCGCTACTTGGATCTTCGTCGTGAAAAACCTGCGCAGAATCTAAGACTTCGCTCCAAGGTGACTTCGACTATTCGCCGCGTCATGGAAGATGAAAAGTTTCTTGAAATCGAAACACCTTACTTAACCCGTTCCACACCTGAAGGTGCTCGAGACTTCCTTGTGCCAGTGCGTTTACAACCTGGCTCTTGGTACGCACTTCCTCAGTCACCACAGTTGTTTAAGCAGCTCTTGATGGTGGCTGGAATGGAAAAGTATTATCAGATTGCTCGTTGTTTCCGAGATGAAGATTTCCGCGCCGATCGTCAGCCAGAGTTCACACAACTAGACATTGAAATGTCGTTCATTGATCAAGAGGACATCTTGGCTGTAGCTGAAAAGATTGTTGCGCAAGTATGGAAGGAAGCGGTCAACTACAACATTCCGCTTCCACTGAAGCGAATGACATATGCCGATGCAATGACTAATTACGGTTCCGACAAGCCAGATCTTCGTTTTGATAACAAACTCGTAGATCTCACTTCATTCTTTGCACAAACCCCATTTCGCGTCTTTCAGGCACCATATGTAGGCGCGGTTGTTATGCCAGGGGGAGCATCATCTGCTCGTCGTGAACTTGATGCTTGGCAAGATTGGGCTAAAGCTCGTGGCGCAAAGGGGCTGGCTTACATTTTGGTTAATGAGGATGGAACTCTTGGTGGCCCTGTTTCTAAGAATATTTCTGAGCAAGAAACCGCTGGAATCGTTGCAGCAGCTGGTGCAAAAGTCGGGGATGCGATTTTCTTCGCAGCAGGAGAGCGCGCCGCATCGCTTAATCTTTTGGGAGCGGTTCGCTTAGAGATTGGAAAGCGTTGCAACTTGATCCCTGATGGTCAGTGGGAGTTTTTGTGGGTTGTAGATGCGCCGATGTTCGAACCAACTGACAACGGAGGATGGACCGCAGTTCACCACCCATTTACTGGACCAAAACCAGAATACGCCGCGACTTTTAAATCCGATCCAGCATCTGCTTTGGCCTATGCATACGACATCGTTCTCAATGGAACTGAATTAGGTGGTGGCTCGATTCGTATCCACGACCGCAATATTCAGAAAGATGTTTTCTCTGTTATTGGTCTAACTGATGAGGAAGCGTCAAGTAAGTTTGGTTTCTTGTTAGAAGCTTTCAATTATGGTCCGCCTCCACATGGTGGAATCGCATTAGGACTAGATCGAGTCTGTGCATTGTTAACGGGCTCAGATTCAATTAGAGAAGTTATTGCTTTTCCAAAGACTGCAAGTGGTGGAGATCCGTTAACTGGTGCTCCAACACCAATCACGCCCGCCCAGCGAAAAGAGAGCGGAATTGATTGGGTGCCACAGCCTAAAAACCCGCAGGGTAGTTAAGGGTTCAGGTAGGCTAACAACATGGGTCCAGGTGGAATTGCAACAATAATCGCGGCATCATCGCTAGCTGTCATTGCTATCGCGATTGCTTATGCCGTCATCCGTGTAGGTCGCTTGATTGACGAAGCTAGCGCCTCGCTCAAGACGCTTACTGAAGAGACCGCACCTTTAATCGATGAAGTACACACAACAGTAACTCTGGTTAACGGACCTCTGCATAGCATCAATCGAGTGAGCAAAAATATTGAAGAGATGAGCGAAAAGGTAAGCGAAGCAACACAAGGATTCATGAACAAGAATGGTTCAGCAGTCAAGGTTGCGGGAGCCCTTATTTCAGCGGCACAGAAGAATAAGGATCGTTCCAAGAAAAAGAAGAAGGCTGAGTGATCTTAACTAGTGGAATCCGCCGAGATCCGTTCGCGCTGGCTGCGCTTTTTTGAATCTGACAACCGTCAAGGGTTAACCCATACAGTTGTTCCTTCGGCTTCTTTGATTGCCGATGATCCAAATCTTTTACTTGTTAACGCTGGAATGGTTCCATTCAAGCCTTACTTTTTGGGTGAAGTAACCGCGCCATATAAGCGAGCAACTTCTGTGCAAAAGTGTGTTCGTACTTTAGATATTGATGAAGTTGGTAAGACAACTCGACATGCTTCATTTTTCCAAATGTGTGGCAATTTCTCATTCGGAGATTATTTTAAAGAGGGTGCCATTGCCCTTGCTTGGGAACTATTGACTCGACCAATTGCTGATGGTGGTTACGGATTTCCTGAAGAAAAGTTGTGGGTAACTGTTTATCTAGATGATGATGAAGCTGCCGATATTTGGCATAAACAAATCGGTGTGCCAAAGGAACGTATCCAGCGTCGTGACATGGCGGATAATTTTTGGTCTATGGGTGTTCCTGGCCCATGCGGTCCTTGCTCAGAAATTTACTACGACCGCGGTCCTGCTTATGGAGTTGAAGGCGGACCAATCGCGGATGAAAATCGTTACCTTGAAGTATGGAACTTGGTTTTCATGCAAAATGAACGCGGAGCAGGCGGCGGTAAAGATGGGTACCCAATTCTTGGTGAATTGCCTGCCAAGAGTATTGATACCGGTTTGGGTCTAGAGCGAACCGCAGCACTTTTGCAGGGCGTTGAGAACATTTATGAGATTGATACGACAATTCAGATTCTAAATCGTGCCTCTGAATTAACTGGTGTGAAGTACGGCGCATCTGAAAAATCAGATGTATCTCTTCGCGTCATTGCAGACCACGCTCGAACATCGGCAATGCTGATCGGTGATGGAGTTACACCAGGAAACGAAGGTCGAGGCTATGTTCTTCGCAGAATGATGCGTCGAACCATTCGAAATATGCGTCTTCTTGGTTCTATGGATCCAATTATGTCTGAACTTACTGTCGCAGCAATCGGTGCAATGGGCCCTCAGTACCCTGAATTAGTTTCAGATAAGAAAAGAATTTTGGCGGTTAGCGCTTCGGAAGAGGAAAGCTTTTTGCAAACTCTAAAGAGTGGTACGCAGATCTTTGATGTTTCTTCAGCGGCTTTGAAGAAGAGCAATAGTTCAGTCTTACCTGGTGAAGATGTTTTCAAGCTGCACGATACGTATGGCTTCCCTTTTGATTTAACTCTTGAAATGGCCCGTGAAGAGGGATTGAGCGTTGACGAAGATGGCTTCCGCCGTCTGATGAAGGAACAGAAAGATCGCGCAAAGGCTGATGCGAAATCAAAGAAGTCTGGCCATACAGATGTGTCGGTCTATCGATCAATTGCTGACAAGAGCGGCAAAACAGAGTTCCTTGGTTATACAAACACAAGTTCTGAATCAAAGTTGACTGGCCTCTTGCTTGACGGTGTTGGTGTTTCCTCTGCTACCGAAGGCGACGATGTAGAAATTATCCTGAATCGAACTCCTTTCTATGCCGAAGGGGGAGGACAGTTAGCTGACGGTGGAAGAATCACTCTGAGTTCTGGCGCAGTAATTGAAATTGATGACGTTCAATCGCCGGTACCTGGAGTATCGGTTCACCGTGGTCGAGTTATCAATGGAACTGTCGAAGTCGGTGCTGATGCACTTGCCGAAATTGATTCTGAAAGACGTTCTGCAATTTCAAGAGCGCACACCGCTACCCATATGGTGCACAAAGCATTTAGAGAAGTTCTTGGTGAAACGGCAACTCAAGCAGGTTCAGAAAACTCTCCTGGTCGTTTCCGTTTTGATTTCCCTGCAACTGGCGCAGTCTCTGCCTCAGTTTTGGATGATGTTGAATCACGAGTTAACACTTTGTTGTTAGATAACTTAGAGGTAACCGCTGAAAGCATGTCTCAGGCAAAGGCCAAGGAAATCGGTGCAATGGCGCTGTTTGGCGAAAAGTATGGCGATGTTGTGCGAGTCGTAAGCGTTGGCGACTGGGCGCGAGAGCTCTGCGGAGGAACCCACGTTTCCCGTTCTGGTCAGTTGGGTGTTGTAAAACTTTTGGGAGAATCGTCAATTGGTGCCGGAGTTCGACGCGTGGAAGCGCTAGTCGGAGTCGATGCCTATAAGTTTTTAGCGCGCGAACACATTTTGCTGAATTCGCTCACTGAACTGATCAAAGGTTCTAGGACTGAGGAACTACCCGAGCGAATTTCAGATATGTTGAACAAGATGAAAGAGATTGAAAAGGAATTAGCTGCCGTTCGTTCTGCGCAAGCTTTGTCACAAGTTGGCGATCTAGCTAAGGCAGCAACGAAAATAAACGGTCACACATTTATTGGTTCGGTAATGTCGGATGGAATTTCAGGTGATGATCTACGCAAGATTGCAATCGACCTAAGGTCCCAAAACGCAAATTCCGTGGTCGCATTGCTGAGCAATAATGAAGGAAAACCAGTCCTGGTTGTAGCGGTCAGTGATGAGTCACGAGCAGCCGGTGTTAAGGCTGGTGCGCTAGTAAAGATTGGCTCAACTGTTCTAGGTGGTGGCGGTGGCGGTAAAGATGACTTTGCTCAAGGTGGAGGCACTGATGCAGGTAAATCATTAGATGCGATCGCCGCAATCTCGCAATCTCTTATTGGTTAGATGATGCAACGAGGACGTCGAATCGCCTTTGATTATGGTGATGTCCGCATCGGAGTTGCAACAAGTGATGCGGATTCGATCATTTGTTCACCTTTAACAACCTTGAAAGCTTCCGATAAATCTTTACTCAAGAGCATTTCGGAGATATTTCTTGAGATTGAACCTGTTCAGATTTTCGTCGGAAGACCTGCTTTGCTTAGTGGGCAGGACGGTATTGCAACGGATAAAGCGATTGAGTTTGCGCAGCTTTTGCGAGGAATTACTGATGTACAAGTAGTCATGGTTGATGAACGTTTATCTACAGTCACTGCCGCACGTAACTTGCGTGATGCCGGTAGAAACGCGAAAGATTCAAAGAACGCCATCGACATGGCGGCAGCTGTTGCAATTTTAGAGTTCGCCATTGATCTGGAGAAGCGAAAGTGATGCGCGCTGTTTCCAGAGTTATCGCCGCAGGTTTAGTTATCGTGGTTTTCACCTTCTCGCTCTTTCTCATGCGCTCACAAACAACGTCGGCTCCTGATTTTGCCACCGCCCAATCAGTCAAAGGTTTACCTGAGATCACAGTTGAAATCCCACAAGGTGCTACCGGATCACAGATTGCTGCGATTCTGGCGCAGTCTGGTGTTGTGAAATCTGCAGAGGCTTACTTTCGTGTAGCGGTTGGAGATGTGCGGGCACAAAAAGTCGCACCCGGAAGCCATCGATTAACTGTTGGGATTTCGGCTCGACAAGCACTAGATCAATTGTTAGATCCTGAAAGAATTCCTAGTTTGATTAGAGTTGCCGAGGGTGCGTGGAAAAGTGAGGTTCAGCAAGCTTTTCTTGATTACGGATTTACAAAGCAGCAGGTAAGAAGTGCGTTCTCTGGATTAAAACTTCCCAAAGGCTTTTCAAACAGTGAAGGCTTGATTTTTCCTGCTCAGTATTCCTTTCCGGAAGGGACATCTGCTCAAGTTGCTGCGCAAAGCATGATTGACCGATTTAGTGATGATGAACAAGGTCGTAAGTTGCTACAGGGAACCAGTACATATTCGGCTCAACAACTTTTGACTATCGCTTCAATAATTCAGGCCGAAAGTACGGACGTAGATTTCACGAAGGTTTCTCGGGTCATTTACAATCGCCTTAAAATCGGCATGCCACTGCAAATGGATTCGACAGTGCATTTTGTTATGCAAGCACGTGGAGATATTTTCCTTAGTCGCAAAGCCACGATGCTTAATTCTTCGTACAACACCTACCGAAAGTACGGCTTGCCACCAGGGCCAATCTGTAGTCCCGGTTCGGCTGCAATCAAAGCTGCACTCGAACCAATGCCGGGGGATTGGTTGTATTTCATAACTGTCGCTCCTGGTGACACGCGTTTCACCGCCAGTTTTGATGAGTTCAGCGAATGGAAAGTTTTGTACACAAAAAATCGAAAGGCTGGTGCTTTTAAGTGATTAATGCAGCGGTTCTAGGCTCGCCAATAGCGCACTCGCTCAGTCCATTGCTTCATGCTTTAGCCTATGAGCAGCTTGGGCTTTCGGCGCGCTATGAGTCTGTTGAAGTCAAGGCAGGAGAGCTAAGTAATTATTTATCAGCGACTGAAAAGAACTGTCTCTCACTTACGATGCCACTTAAAGAGGAAGCGCTTTTGGTTGCGAGTTCAATTTCTGATATCGCTAATCGAATTTCCTGTGGAAACACTCTGTGGTTTAGTGATGGCGCGTGGAAGCTAACAAGTACTGATGTCTCTGGCTTCGACCATTCCTTGGGTGCGCACGGATTAAAACAAATAGATTCGGTCTTAGTTATCGGGGCTGGGGCAACTGCACGTGCAGCGGTCGCTTCAGTGTCACGGATTGCCAAAGAAGTTTCAGTGATTAGCCGTAACCCCGAGCGTGAATCAGCGATGAATCAAGCAAGCTTTGTTGATGTTACCTACTTGCCTTGGCAGCTCACTGATCGGATAAATTCTGTTGACCTAGTAATCAATACAACCCCGAAATTTGCAGCGGAATTCTTTCTTCCATCAATTGATACTCCACGTGGAACTTTCTTCGAGGTTTTGTACAACCCTTGGCCAACTGCGATATCTAAATTTTGGTCTGATTCACATGCACCAGTCATAGATGGTTTGGATCTTTTGACCCATCAAGCAATAACTCAGGTCGAAATTTTCGCCGGTATCAAGGTCGAGCGAGAAGTTCTCTACCAGAAAATGCGTGAAGCAGCTTTATCAAAACTGGCTTAATCCACAGGTAACGCTCTTGTGTGAAGGAGCTGGATAAAGTCATCGTATGTGGCTTCCTTTTCTTGTTCTGGCCATTCCAATTTCCTTGGCAGATTTGAAATCCTTAACGATTCCAAATGTGTACTTAGTAATGCTTTCGCTGCTCTGCGCCCCGTATGTGTTCTTCAACGGCCTTGGACAAATTTCTACAATTCTTGTAGCACTCTTCATTCTATTAATGCTCAACTCGCTTGGTTTAGGAATGGGGGATGCGAAACTTTTATTGATCATCCTGCTTACTCTCAACTCGGATGGTTACAGCGATCTAACTCTTCTAGCTGCATTGATCACTCTCAGCGCTTCACTGCACGTAATGTGGAGAACCCTTAAGAATCAGACCTTACCCCGAAGAATTCCGTTGGCTCCCAGCATCTTTGTGGGCTTGGCACTTTATTTGGCGACCTAGTAGCCCGCTTATCTGTCACAATAGGAACATGCGTTGGTTAACTGCTGGAGAATCACATGGGCAAGCGCTCAGTGCGATCGTTGAAGGAATTCCTGCCTCTGTCACCGTAACAACATCTGACATTGATTATCACTTGCAGCGACGACGCTTAGGTGTGGGACGTGGAGCACGTCAAAATTTTGAAGCTGACAAGGTCACAATTCTTGGAGGCGTGCGTTTGGGCCTAACGCAAGGTGGACCGATTGCGATTCAAGTTGGAAATTCGGAGTGGCCAAAGTGGGAAAAAGTAATGTCCGCGGACCCAGTTCCAGAGGAAGAGATTAAAGATCTCGCTCGAAATGCACCCTTAACCAGGCCACGACCAGGCCACGCTGATCTTGTAGGAATGCAGAAGTACAACTTTGATGATGCCCGACCAATTTTGGAAAGAGCGAGTGCGCGTGAAACAGCGGCCCGAGTTGCACTAGGAGCTGTCGCTCGAAACTTTCTTGAGCAAAGTGTTGGAATTACGATTCTTAGTCATGTTCTTTCCATTGGTTCGGTTCGCGTGCCCGATGGTTCTGCCTTACCTAATGCTGGGGACATGAAGTTAATTGATGAAGATCCAGTTCGCTGCGCCGATGCGCAAACTAGCCTGGCGATGATTGCTGAGATCGAACAGGCACATCGTGATGGTGACACATTAGGTGGAGTGGTTGAGGTTCTAGCTTTTAATATGCCACCAGGTTTGGGCTCTCATGTTCATTGGGACCGTCGCCTAGATTCAAAATTGGCTGGCGCAGTGATGGGTATCCAAGCAATCAAAGGTGTTGAAATCGGCGATGGTTTCCAAACTGCAGCGCGTCGTGGGTCCGTTGCACATGATGAGATTGAAAAGAATTCCCAAGGTGCAATCGTTCGTCGTACCGATAGAGCTGGCGGTACTGAAGGCGGTATGTCTAATGGAGAAATCCTAAGAGTAAGAGCCGCCATGAAACCTATTTCAACAGTACCCAAGGCGTTAGATACGATTGATGTATCAACTGGTGAAGCAGCCAAAGCAATTAATCAACGCTCTGATGTTTGCGCAGTACCTGCAGCAGGAGTTGTCGCAGAAGCCATGGTTGCACTTGTTCTAGCTGAAGCGGTCTTGGAGAAGTTCGGTGGAGATTCAGTCACAGAAACTCGTCGTAACTTTGAATCATACATCTCGAGCTTAAATTTCAAGTAACTCAGCTATGAATCGCATACTTTTGATTGGCCCTCCTGGAGCAGGTAAGAGCACGGTTGGAGTAGCGCTAGCCAAGGATTTACAGATCGACTTCATTGATACGGATCAGTTGATCGAAGAAGAAACCGGAAAGTCAATTACCGACATTTTTGTGGTGGATGGTGAGCCACATTTTCGTTTGATCGAGTTAGAAACCCTAAGGGGCGTACTGACTCGTCAAGCTGGTGTGATAAGTCTTGGCGGGGGAGCACCAATTTCAGAGCAAGCTCAGAGCGAGATAAAGAATTCAGAATCGCACGTCGTTTTTCTAGATGTTTCTTTAGCCACAGCTGCTCCTCGAGTTGGCTTCAACAGAGATCGTCCATTGCTCTTGGGAAATCCACGCGGACAGTGGCAGGCCCTTAGTGACAAACGACGTCCCATCTACGAGAACCTTGCAAGTGATTGCATTAAAGTTGACGACATGAGTGTTGATCAAATTGTCGCTGAGATTAAGAAGAAGCTCGCATGAGAAACATCAATGTCACCGCTGAGCGCGATTACACCGTGTCGATTGGTGGGCAATGGGAATCTTTACTGATTCCGTTGATTCAAGAAAGAACACGTGTAGCGGTAATCACTTCATCTAGTTATTCACCAGATCTCACCTCTTTACAATCACTTGATTGCGAACTTCATGTTTTTACAGTTGCAGATGGTGAAGAAGCTAAAAACACCGCAACTTTGCTAAATCTGTGGAATTGGCTGGGTGCGGCTGGTTTTACCCGCTCGGATCTAATCGTCGGAATAGGCGGTGGCGCGATCACGGATCTGACGGGATTTGCCGCAGCAACTTGGTTGCGTGGTATTGATTGGATAGCCGTTCCTACATCTTTGGCTGGAATGGTAGATGCAGCTGTAGGTGGAAAAACAGGAATTAATTCTGATTACGGAAAGAATCTCATTGGTTCTTTCCACTCACCAATTTCAGTGATTGTTGATGTTGATTTACTGGGAACACTTTCGCCAAGAGATATTTCAGCCGGCATGGCCGAAGTCATTAAATGCGGATTTATATCTGATCCCCAGATTTTGAAGTTAGCTGCTGAGAATTCAACTCAAACTCTTCTTTCAAATCGTGATGCACTTATCGAAATTGTTGCTCGAGCGATATCAGTTAAAGCATCTGTCGTTTCTTCAGATTTCAAAGAAAGCTTTGCTCGCGAAGCGCTTAATTACGGCCATACCTTGGGTCATGCCATAGAAATTCACGCGCAGTATCAGTTGCGCCATGGTGAAGCGGTTTCGATAGGTATGGTTTTTGTCGCGGAATTAGCCGCAGCTCGTGGATTGATAGATGAAGCCACAGTAACCATGCATCGCGATTTGTTAAAAAGGTACGACTTACCAATTACCTTTGATCGCCAAGCATGGTCGAAGTTATTGCCGTTGCTTTCCTTGGACAAGAAAGCCAGGGGTAATACCCTTCGTTTTGTGGTCTTAGATGGCATAGGGTCAACAAAGCGTTTAGAAGATGTTACTTCCAACGAACTCGATGCTGCTTATGAGATGATTTCCTCATGAAGATCTTGGTAATCAATGGTCCAAATCTTTCACGTTTAGACATTCGAGATTCTTCAATCTACGGTGATCTCAATTATGCCGAGTTAAAGAACCTGATCGACATCGCAGCGACAAAGCACGGCTTTGAAGCAGATGTACGACAAAGTGATGATGAAGCAACAATCATTGGTTGGCTACATGAGGCCGCTGACAATAAGACTCCGGTGATTATTAACCCTGCAGCCTTTACACATTATTCATATGCGATTCGCGATGCGGCTGAGCTCGTTAAAGCGCCACTGATCGAAGTTCACTTATCTAATCCATTGAGCCGAGAAGAATTCCGTCATACCTCTGTTATTTCAGGAGTGGCCAATGGAACTATCGGAGGTTTCGGTCCGAATTCCTATGTTTTGGCCATCATTGCTCTAGCAAATCTGCTTTCAAAGTAACAAAGCACACCCACGGAGCGGGTATCCTTTAACCTTCGTAAAAGTAAACACAATCGATACAGAGCGGGTGGATGAGCTGTGGCAACAACAAATGATTTGAAAAACGGAATGACCTTGGACATCGAAGGCCAATTGTGGACAGTAGTTGAGTTCCAGCATGTGAAGCCAGGTAAGGGTCCAGCATTTGTGCGCACAAAGCTCAAGTCAGTTCTAAGTGGCAAGGTTGTAGATAGAACGTACAACGCTGGCGTGAAAGTAGATGTTGCAATTCTAGAAAAGCGTGAAATGCAATACCTCTATAAAGAGGGCGATGATTTTGTTTTCATGGACACCAAAACCTATGACCAGATGACGATAAGTGCAGCCACTGTTGGAGATGCTGCCAATTACATGCTTGAAAATACTGAGGCCATCGTGGCAGTAAACGAAGGTAATCCTTTATACATCGAGCTGGCCGCATCTGTTCCGTTGAAGATTACTTACACCGAACCAGGTATTCAGGGCGATCGTTCTTCTGGTGGTACAAAGCCAGCAACAGTGGAAACTGGAATTGAAATTCAAGTCCCATTATTTATCAAGCAGGACGAGATTGTTTTGGTTGATACACGTGATGGGTCTTATCAGGGTCGCGCTAACTAGTGTCAGCTCGCAGCAAAGCGCGTAAACAAGCGCTAGATCTTTTGTATGAAAGTGATATTCGCGGGAGCGATCTCGTAGAGACTTTGCGCTCTAGGGATGTTCCAGATGAGGGTCCTGACGCCCGCCCAATACGCGAATACACCAAGGAATTAGTTCACGGAGTTTCTGATAATCGCCGCAAGATTGATGAACTGATCACAACTTACGCCCAGGGGTGGGATATGGACCGTCTGCCTGCGGTGGATCGAAACATCCTAAGGTTAGGAATTTACGAGATTCTTTGGGCGACAGAAGTGCCAATCAGTGTTGCGATTGATGAGTCCCTTGCACTTGCTAAAGAGTTATCCAGCGATGATTCATCAAAGTATATTCATGGCGTTTTAGGACGAATCGCAAGCATTAAAGACACTATTTCAATTTAGTAAGTGCAAAGTTCTGCAAGAAAACTCCGACTTCTTCTTCGGTGAAATTTGCAAAGATCTGCAGCAGGTGAAGATCGCTACTTCGAAGTGAGATTACTTCGCCATTCCAGTCATGCCGCATGTGGGCTATGCGTTGAATAATTTTCAAGGGCGCCTCTGAGGTCGATTCTGTACTTCGGGAAAGTTTGCGTACATCAATTATTACGCGGCCCGCAGAGATTCCTTTTTCTGGTGGTGAAAGAAGTTCGGCGACCGGAACACCATAGAGTTCTGCTATCTCAATCAACTTCTCGGTACTGATGGATCGATCGCCCCGCTCATACGACCCCAATGCGATTGCAGAGATGGAGCCTTTGCTCTGCTTGGATACTTGGCTAAGGGTTAAGCCTTTTGACCTTCGAACCGCCCGTAGTCGTAATTGCAGCGCCGTTAACGTGATTTCTTTGCTCATGCAGGCAGGGTATAAAGCTTCTTCTCGACACTTTTTGGTTATCCACAGTTGATTCAGATCGGTGCTAGTATCGCGCCTGCATCCTTTAACGACCCATCCAGAGAGGTGGGAAAGGAGATTTATATGAGCGTAGCCCTGTCCGCACCTGACATTAAGCGTGCGTTGACTCGTATTTCACATGAGATCCTAGAAAGAAATCAAGGATCTACATCAATTGTTCTCTTAGGGATTCCTACTCGTGGTGCGCATTTAGCCCAGCGCATTGCAGCGATTATCTCTGAAATTGAAGGTTCTGATGTTCCCTGTGGAACGTTAGATATCACTTTGTTCCGCGATGATTTAAGACTTCGCCCACCAAAAGCAATCATGCCTACAAACATTCCTACATGTGGAATCGAGGGTATGGATGTAATTCTGGTTGATGATGTTCTTTTTTCGGGGCGAACAATTCGTTCGGCACTTGATGCCCTAGGAGAAATCGGTCGCCCTCGCACGGTCCAATTGGCCGCTTTGGTTGATAGAGGCCATCGAGAACTTCCAATTAAGGCTGACTTTGTCGGTAAGAATCTACCGACATCAAAGACTCAATCTGTTCGCGTCTTATTGGGCGAGATAGATGGTCGAGATGAAGTTAGCATCGAAGGGGTTGAGCAATAATGCGCCATCTCCTATCAATCGCAGATATCAGCAAAGCTGAAGCTATTTCGATTTTGGATACTGCTAACGAGCTAGCACGTGTCAGCGACGGTGCAGTTAAGAAGCTGCCCACACTTCGTGGTCGCACAATCGTAAATTTGTTTGCAGAAGACTCAACGCGTACTCGAATCTCCTTCGAAGCCGCAGCCAAGCGATTGTCAGCCGATGTAATTAACTTCTCGGCTAAGGGGTCAAGTGTCAGCAAGGGTGAATCTTTGAAAGACACCGCGATGACACTGCAGGCGATGGGCGCTGATGCTGTGGTCATTCGACACTCTGCATCCGGTGCAGCGCAGCGTTTAGCAGATTCGCAATGGATGTCTGGAAGTGTTGTAAATGCCGGAGATGGTACTCATGAACACCCAAGTCAAGCTTTGTTAGACGCTTTCACAATTCGCAAACACCTGGGTATGGGTAAAAGTGATCTTGATGGCCTAAGCGTTGCGATAGTTGGCGATGTATTGCATTCGCGAGTAGCTCGATCGAATGTACTTCTACTTTCAAAACTAGGAGCAAAAGTTACTTTAGTTGCACCGCCAACCTTGGTTCCTGTTGGGGTCGCAACCTGGCCTTGCAATGTTTCCTATGACTTAGACGCAGTTGTTCCATTTGTTGATGTAGTGATGATGCTTCGAGTGCAACAAGAACGGATGACTGATTTTTATTTCCCAAACGCTCGAGAATATTCGCGTTACTTTGGTTTGAATACGCAACGCATGAATTCCATGAAAGCTGAATCAATTGTTATGCACCCGGGGCCAATGAATAGAGGGCTTGAAATTTCCGCTGAGGTTGCAGATAGTGCACGTTCGGTAATCACAGAGCAAGTAACAAATGGTGTAAGCGTAAGAATGGCAATTTTGTATGTTCTTCTTACCGGTGGAGCTTTGGAATCAGGGAGTAATTAAATGAGCGCAATAGATTATGTAATCAAGGGTGGACAGCTCCCTGATGGAACAAAGGCAGATGTTTGTATTTCGGGTGAAGAAATCGTTGAAATAACTGCTAATTTTTCCGGGCAGAGCAAGGAAGTTGTCGATGCGGCAGGTTGCATCGTTTTGCCGGGTCTGGTCGATTTGCATACACACCTGCGTGAACCAGGTCGCGAAGATGCCGAGACAGTTCTAAGTGGTAGTCGCGCAGGAGCTAAAGGTGGATTTACTGCACTGTCCGCGATGGCAAACACCTCTCCAGTTGCCGATACTGCCGGAGTAGTTGAGCAGGTATATCGCTTAGGTCAAGAAGCAGGTTTGCTAGATGTGTTTCCGATTGGAGCGGTCACTGAGGGATTGAATGGGCAAACTCTTTCTGAGATCGGTGCGATGGCAGATTCAGTTGCCCAGGTGAGAGTCTTTAGTGATGATGGGCATTGTGTTTCTGATCCGTTAGTTATGCGTCGAGCTTTAGAGTACATAAAGAAGTTCGGCGGCGTCATCGCACAACATGCGCAAGATCCACGAATGACTGTTGGTTCGCAAATGAATGAAGGTGCAGTCTCATCTCGGCTTGGACTAAAAGGTTGGCCAGCAGTTGCCGAAGAAGCGATAATTGCTCGTGATGTGTTACTGGTTGATCATGTTCAATCCAGACTCCATATCTGTCATCTAACAACTGCTGGCGGAGTAGAAATTATTCGGTGGGCTAAGGCCCGTGGAATAAATGTGACGGCAGAGGTTACGCCGCATCACCTGTTACTAACGGATGATCTAGCTTCTTCTTACGATCCGATCTACAAGGTTAATCCACCTCTTAGAACTGAATCAGATGTTCATGCTTTACGTGAAGCTTTAGCAGATGGAACCATCGACATTGTTGCAACCGATCACGCTCCACATCCTTTAGAGGATAAAGAGTGCGAATGGCAGGAGGCGGCTTTTGGTATGTTGGGTTTGGAAACTGCTCTTTCAATCGTTCAAAAAACGATGGTGGATACGGGTTTAATGAAATGGGATCAAGTGGCAGAGCGCATGAGTCATGCGCCAGCCCGAATTGGTGGTTATGTTCTTCAGGGGCAGAAAGTTTCGGTTGGCAGTAAAGCGAATCTGACTGTGATCAACCCAACGAAGAGTTGGAGAGTGGATCGAGATTTGGTTCTATCAAACTCATCAAATACTCCCTACCATGGCCATGAACTACCCGGACTAGTGCTGCATACCTTCTTCAAAGGTAAACAAACACTAAATAATGGTTCTATCGCCGACAAGGAGAGTAAGTAATGGCAACTGCTTACCTTGTTCTAGATGATGGGCGAATTTTTGAGGGCTCCTCGTGGGCATGTACTGGGAAGAGCTTTGGTGAAGCAGTTTTCCAGACAGGCATGACCGGGTACCAAGAAACTTTGACCGACCCTTCGTATCACAAACAGATAGTTGTTATGACTGCGCCACATATCGGCAATACTGGAGTCAATGATTTCGATAATGAGTCGGAAAAGATTTGGGTCGCAGGCTTTGTTGTCCGCAATCCTTCATCGCTAACTTCAAACTGGCGGGCGCAGAATGATCTCGAGGCTGAACTGGTAGCTCAAGGAGTAGTTGGCATTCAAGGCGTTGACACACGAGCAATCACAAGACATTTGCGTGATCGTGGAGCTATGCGAGTTGGGATATTTTCGGGGCTAGAACTTTCTCGGGAAGAAATGGTGGTAGAAGTCCGCAAGGCTGAAGCCATGGCGGGGGCTTTTCTCGTGAAAGATGTATCGACTCCGACAACCTACGTAGTCCCAGCGTTGGGTCAGAAGAAATTTACTATCGCAGCCCTTGATCTTGGAATAAAAGCAGCCACGCCTCGCGCTTTAGCTGAGCGTGGTGTCGAAGTTCATGTCATGCCCTTTGATTCGTCAGTAGATCAAATCATGGCAATCAATCCTGATGGCGTTTTTCTCTCTAATGGACCTGGTGATCCTTCGACGATGAGCGATGTGATCGAAGTTGTTAGAGAACTTTTGTTGGCCGAAATTCCTATCTTTGGTATTTGTTTCGGTCATCAAATTTTGGGACGTGCTTTAGGTTTTGAAACATATAAATTACAGTTTGGGCACAGAGGGATTAATCAGCCAGTGATGGATAAGAACACCGGTAAGGTTGAAATCACCGCACACAATCATGGCTTTGCGGTGAAAGCACCAACTGATACTGAGTTCTCAACGGTTTATGGTCGTGGTGAAGTGACGCATACTTGCCTTAATGATGGAGTTGTTGAAGGTTTAGCTCTGTTGGATCGTCCGGCATTTTCTGTTCAGTATCACCCAGAAGCCGCGGCCGGACCACATGATGCTTCCTATCTTTTTGATCGTTTCATAGATTTGATGTCCAAAAAGGTGGTCGCATAATGCCGTTAGACTCATCTATCAAGAGTGTTTTGGTAATTGGTAGTGGACCGATCGTTATTGGTCAGGCATGCGAATTCGATTACTCAGGAACACAAGCCTGCCGAGTTCTGCGCGCAGAAGGAATCAGAGTGATTCTGGTTAATTCAAACCCGGCAACGATTATGACCGATCCTGAGTTCGCAGATGCAACATATATCGAACCGATTACTCCTGAAATTATTGAACAAATCATTGCTTATGAAAAGCCAGATGCGGTGCTTGCAACTTTGGGTGGACAAACAGCACTAAACGCTGCGATTGGCCTTTACCAACGCGGAACTCTTGCCAAATATGGAGTTCGCTTGATTGGTGCTGATGTGGATGCAATTAATCGCGGGGAAAATCGTGAACTTTTTCGCGCAATAGTTGAAAAGGTGGGCGGAGAGTCAGCAAAGTCTCGCATCTGTCACACAATGGAAGAAATTCTGCTTGCAGTGGTTGAATTAAACTATCCCGTTGTAGTTCGCCCATCTTTCACAATGGGTGGCCTAGGTTCAGGAATAGCCTTTGATGAAGCAGAACTGCGCCAGATTGCAGGTGCTGGTCTTCGACACAGTCCAACCTCTGAAGTGCTTCTTGAGGAATCGATCATTGGTTGGAAAGAGTACGAACTCGAGGTTATGAGAGATAACAAAGACAATGTTGTTATCGTGTGTTCAATTGAGAATCTGGACCCTATGGGTGTCCACACTGGAGATTCGATCACGGTAGCCCCGGCGATGACCCTGACTGATGTTGAGTATCAGAAGCTTCGTGATTTATCGATGGACATTATTCGGGAAGTCGGTGTTGATACCGGTGGATGTAATATCCAGTTCGCGGTCAACCCATCAAATGGTCGAATAATTGTGATCGAAATGAATCCAAGAGTTTCTAGATCTAGTGCGCTAGCATCAAAAGCGACGGGATTTCCGATTGCAAAGATTGCAACTAAGTTGGCGATCGGTTACACATTAGATGAGATCACCAACGACATCACCAAGGTCACACCGGCATCATTTGAACCCACTTTGGATTATGTTGTTGTTAAGTTGCCACGTTTTGCTTTCGAAAAGTTTGCAGATGCCGATCCACGTTTAACGACAACGATGAAGAGCGTCGGTGAAGCCATGGCCATCGGACGCTCATTCTCAGAAGCCTTAATGAAAGCGCTACGGTCATTGGAGCGCAAGGAAGCAATCTTTGCGTGGCCAGTTGTGACCCCGGCCGAACTTGAGCAACTGATGCAGTCCATGAAAATCCCAACTGAATATCGCTTGCAACAAGTTCAGAAAGCAATGTGGGCTGGAGCATCTATCGATGAAGTATTTGCGGCAACGAAGATAGATCCGTGGTATTTGCGGCAAATTGAACTTATAAACGCCCAGGCAGCTGTCATTGCTCAACCAGGTGAACTCAGTTCCGAATTGATTCGTGCTGCAAAGAGCCAGGGCTTTTCGGATGCCCAGATAGCAGCTCTGCGGGGCGTGACCGAGGATGAAATTCGCAAAGCGCGACATCACCTTGGCATTAGACCGGTCTATAAGACAGTGGACACATGTGCTGCTGAATTTGAGGCATTCACGCCATATCACTATTCAAGTTATGAAGAAGAAACTGAAGTTCGCCCACGAACAACTCCAGCGGTAATTATTTTAGGTAGTGGTCCCAATCGAATTGGACAAGGTATCGAGTTCGATTATTCATGCGTGCACGCATCTTTCACCTTACGTGATGCTGGATATGAAACGATCATGATTAATTGCAACCCAGAGACGGTTTCAACAGATTACGACACCAGTAATCGCCTGTACTTTGAGCCGCTCACCCTTGAAGATGTTCTCGAGGTTGTTCATGCCGAGACACTTGCAGGTCCTGTTCTGGGAGTTATCACACAACTCGGTGGCCAGACCCCTCTAGGTCTAGCAGCTGGGCTGAAAGCAAATGGAGTCACGATTTTAGGAACCTCGCCTGATTCAATAAATCTTGCAGAAGAGCGTGGTGCATTCGGCAACATCCTGGCCGAGCAAGGCCTAAGAGCACCTGAGTTTGGAATGGCGTCTTCGCAATTAGAGGCAACAACTATCGCCCAATCAATTGGTTATCCAGTTCTAGTGCGCCCATCATTTGTTTTAGGTGGACGTGGAATGGAAATTGTTTACGATGATGCCGCTTTGGGTGGTTTCATTACGCGTGCAACTGATATTACACCGGATCACCCAGTTCTAGTCGATCGCTTTTTGGATAATGCAATTGAAATCGATGTTGATGCTCTGTTTGATGGAGAAGAGCTTTTCTTGGGTGGAGTCATGGAACACATTGAAGAAGCGGGTATCCATAGTGGTGATAGCGCATGTGTTTTGCCATCAATGACCGTCACAGAGGAACAATGGGAAGAGATTCGAATAGCTACGGAAAAGATTGCACGCGGAGTAGATGTGCGTGGTCTTATTAACATTCAATTCGCTATAGCTGAAAACACTTTGTACGTTCTAGAAGCCAATCCACGTGCATCTCGCACAGTTCCATTTGTTAGTAAAGCAACAGGAGTCCCATTGGCAAAAGCGGCGGCGCGCATTTCTGTTGGGCACACCATCGCCCAACTTAGAGCTGACGGAATTCTCCCAGCACAAGGTGACGGTCTGGCGCGAGGTATTTCAGTTAAGGAAGCAGTCCTTCCCTGGAACCGGTTCCGCAGAACTGA
>Ga0208599_1000064_pt1 | contig 35087 bp, 62 predicted proteins | sample LakMenEpi17Aug12_FD_150706 | JGI IMG/M metagenome (GOLD analysis project Ga0208599, IMG submission 150706) | Freshwater microbial communities from Lake Mendota, WI - 17AUG2012 deep hole epilimnion (SPAdes) | ecosystem: Environmental > Aquatic > Freshwater > Lake > Epilimnion/Euphotic zone ... | reverse complement strand
GGGTTAAACATTTTATCAATGGTTGAAAGCCCTGCTATTGAAGTTGAATACATTAAAATGAATAAGGAGGATGAGCCTATTCAAATTAAATGTGAAGTGTTGAATGAAGAAAAAAGAATTGTTATTGCACCTGCAATGGTACCGGATTTAGTAATACCTAGAGTGAGCAAACAAGGCGTTAAGTTCTCAGTTTACTTCGATAGAGAAACTATTTTTGAAAGTTTGTTTAAATTATCCTCTGAGCAAAAAGACCAAAACATAGATATTAACCACAATCAAGAATTGATTAACGGTGCTACTATTATTGAAAAGTTTATTACTGATGAAAATAGAGTTCAATCAGTTAAAGGATTTGAAAATATGCCTTTTGGTACATTGTTTTTTACAGCTATTGTTACCGATGACCAATTATGGTCGGATATTAAAGCAGGCAAAATAAACGGCTGGAGTATTGATGGGCAGTACACTCTAGAGGAAACCGATGTTGAATTAACAGAAGAAGAAGTAAATTTTTTAATAAAAAATAATATTTAAGCATTTTTTTTTGTTATATGATTAAGACATGGATTTAACATTATCAAAAATATTAAATAAAGTTTTACCGAATGACGTAAAACTTCAATTAAAAAAAGAGATTGAAGCCTCAATCAAACTACAAGAAGAAATTCAATTAATGACAAAAGAATACGCTTTAGCAGACGGCACAAAACTAAAAGTTAACGGTGAGTTAGCTGCCGGCACAAAGGTTGATGTTATGCAAGCCGACGGAACAATGATTCCAACTCCAATGAATGGAGAGGTTGAGGTAATGAACGAAGATGGAAGCATGACTGTTGTTAAAGTTGTTGAAGGTGTTATAGCTGAGGTTAAGCCAAAAGAAATGGAAATGAGCGAAGAAGATAAAGCTAAAAAAGCAATGGAAGACGAAGCTAAGAAAAAAGCTGAAACAGCCATGCAAACTCAAATGAGCAAACAACTTAGTGAGATTGAATCTTTAAAGAACGAAAATAAATCTTTAAAAGATGCGGTTAATAAAAACACTGAATCAATCAACTTAATTTTAAGTGTATTTAAGACTTTGGAAGAAACTCCAATGCAAGAAGAAAACATTAAGATGAAGTCTTATGAAGATATGACTCCGGCTGAGAGATACAGATATAACAAAGGATTAATGTAATGGCTAAGAAAAAAGAAACTGAAATAAAAGAATTTATCAATCCATTCACTCCTAACTTAACTTATATTGAATGGTTAAAGCAAGTTCCGAGTGATGTTGATATGAAAGAATACTTAACAAGTGGTGGGTTAAGTGAAAGCGAAGTAAACCACATATTAAACGAATTAGAAATCATAAACAAAAAATAAAATAAAATGGCAGTAACATACACAGGTCAATCAACTATTAAAGGGCCTAACTTAGTACCAGTTTTACAAGAAATATTCCATGAGAATAAAACTATTGCTAACAACTGGGTGACTTTCAATGATGACATGAAAGAAGGTACAATCATTACTACAGCCTCTGTTGGTGCTACTGCACAGGCGTATACAGGTAATGCGTTAACTCCTTCTAACTCTATTCAAATTACTGATAGAGTTGTTAGTTTAACTAAATTAGAATATCGTGAAGACTTTTTAGAGGAGGCAATTAGAGCAGGTCGCTTTAATCAGTCAATGAAAAAAGGTGCATGGGAAATTGAATCAAACGAATTTAATAGTAAAGTGTTAGGAATGTTTGCTCCAAAAATTTCAGCAGATTCTGAAAGATTATTTTGGGGTGGCATCACAGCAGGAACAAAAACAGCTATCGCTGGCTTAACTCCGGGTGCTGGTCAAGGTTCTATTACAGCAGCAACACAAACAGCCGTAGCCGGTTTAACAGCTGGTTTAGTTGATGGTATATTCACTAAGGCACTATACGATAATAGTGCGTTAGGTCAGTATATCAAAGTAACCGGAACAACCGTAACAAGCTCTAACATTGCTACTGAGGTAGGTAAGATATTCGCTGCGCTACCAGTTGAAATGTTAGAAGACTCTAGCGACCCAGTATTCATCTACTGCCCATTAGCTTGGAAGCAATTATGTTACAATGCTAACAACACTGTTGGTGCTGCACAACAAATCAATTTTGTAATTGAGGGCAACAACTTTGCAACAAGTAGAGTGTTTTATAACGGATTAGAATTAGTGTTTGTTCCAGTACCACTAAATACATTAGCTTATGCTCATAGAGCTTCACGTGTAATGTGGAATAGTGACTCTCATACAGATATTTCTAAAATCGTAATTGATAAGAAACAAGCTGATGCTGATGTTAAATTTATCCGTGCTATCTACACTATCCAAGCTCACATTGCTGATGCTAACAAAGGTGTACTTTACGGAGGTTAATCAATAAAAAAAATTAAGTTAATATGCCTTGTTTAGCAATATCATCCGGTCACACTTATACAGGTTGCAAGGATAACATCTCAGGAATAGATGAAATCATTGTAACCGAGTATAACAACCTAGACCAAACAAATATAGCGAAGTATGCTACAACTGCAAACGTTGTAACTACCTTAGTACTTGCAACAGGTAAGCAAGGTTGGAAATATGATTTAGGAAAAGAAATGATTAACGTATCAGATAACTCAACCGTGAGTGCTGAGTCTGATACCGTGTTCTACACGCCTCAAATCACATTTACAACTAAAGGCTTTACTACTTTATCGAAAGTAAACTTAGACACGTTAAGCCGTCACCGTTTGCTTATATTCGTTAAACGTCGTAACGGTACATGGTGGTTAGCTGGTTTAGACGGTGGCATGGATGCAACAACTATTGAAAATCCATTTGGTCAAAAGTATGAAGATTTTAGCGGACACATTGCTAACTTTTCAGGTAAATCTGAAAGTCCAATGATTGAAGTAAATGCTTCGTTAATCACAGCCTTGTTAAGTCCTGCACTATAAAATAAAATTGGTTTGTAAAAATAAAAGAGCTACTACATTTGTAGTGGCTTTTTTTGTAAAAAAAAATAATGGTTTTAGAAAAAAATACAACAAATAAACTTATCTTTACAGGCACGGAGAAAGGCACTTTGATTAATCCTAATTATTTAATCGAGTTTATTAAAGATGACACAAAAGAAAAAGTTTACTGCATAGGTATTGATAGTTCAACAAACATATTAGTTTACAATAGATGCGATGTTACAGATGTTAGCGGAACGCCAAACCCTTTGAATAGTGAAGTTAAATTAAATGACGGATTTTACATAGTTAATTTTTACGAACAATTAAGTGCAACAAATTTAGACCCTACAGGATTAACAAAAGTTGAAACAAAGATACTGAGAGTGATGAAATCAAATTATGTAAGTCCAATAAAAGAATACAACAATCCTAATAATACAACCTACGTTTACAATGGCTAAAAAAGGAAATACAAGCATAGAAAGAATTTTAGCGAGTAAAGTTAACCGTTTAGAATTACGTGAAGACTTAGGCAATGATATTATTAAGTGGGGTAAGAAAAACGATTGGGGTAATTACTTGTTAGGATTAGCAACTTCACAATCCGAACACGGTGCGATACTTAAAACAAAATCTAAGTATTTAACTGGGTTAGAAATTGAAAGTGATAATTTAGAAGCGCAAAAGTTTTTAAAGTATGCGAACCCGAAAGAGTCATGGTTTGATTTAACAAAGAAATTAGATATTGACGATGTAACGTTTGGTGCAATTGCTGTTAAAGTAATTCCAAATGTATTCGGAAAACCCTTGTATTTTTACCATGTAGACTACGGTAAGTTAAGAGTTTCGAGATGTGGTAATTATTTAGATTACTCAAATGATTGGCAGGTTAATGAATACATAGAACCACGCATAAGATACCCACGTTATTACGACGGTATCAAAAAGCCTTCTATCTTAATTTTAATGGATTATTTTCCGACCTCTAAAAGGTTTGAGGAGTTCTATGCAAAACCTTCTTATAACAGTACTTTAACTGATATTGATACGTATGTAAGGATTAGTACTTACTTTAATAACTTAGTTCAAAATAATTTTGGTAAAAGCGCAATTGTAACAGTATTCAAAGATGACCCAACAGACCCTGAAAAACAATACATAAAAGCAAATGTAAAGAATGAAACAGAGGGTGAGGAAAGTGCAGGCGGTTCTTTAGTTGTATTCACTGATAGAAATGGTAAAGGTGCAGAGGTTCAAGAATTAAGCGGAAGTAATTTAGATAAACAGTATCAAGAGGTAATGAAGAATTTACGTGAGAAAGTTATTATCGCTCACGAAATTAATCCTACTTTAGCAGGGCTTGCAACAGACGGAAAGTTAGGAATGAGCCACAGTAAAGAAATTCAACAAGCACATGAACTTTATATTAAGAAGTGGGCTATCCCTGCACAGGTTAAGAAGATTGGACTACTTGAAAAAATGTTTAGTTTAAAAACTGGGCAGCCGGGTAAAGATTTATTTAAGATAAAACAACTAGACTGGATAGCTGAGGAATTAGACTACACTAATCCAACTCTTCAAAACATTTTATCGAAGGATGAAATTAGAAGTTTTATTTCTAAAAAATACAATTTAGAATTAACCTTAACACCTGTAACACCTGAAAGTCAAGTGCAGCAAACAGGTAACGAGTTCATGAGTAAGTTATCACGCCGTCAAATCAGTAACATGATGAGATTGGTTGATGACTATGAACAAGGTAAAAAGAATTTAAACCAAACAATCATATTATTAAAGGCATTTGGGTTAACAGAAGAACAAGCTAAACAATTCATTAACTTAGATATTAACGAAGGTACAACCGAGCCAACACAAATGAGTAAGTGTGGATGTAATGTTAAGATGAGTAAGGATAAGCAAGATAAAGAGAACTTGTTTATTAAATTAGCTTACGAGAATGCACATGATATTAATGAAGAGGATGAAGTATTAGAAACATTTGAAGTTACTCCGTTAACAATGGATATTAACTTAAGAATGGCAGCTCAACCAAAGTTTACAGTTAATCAATTACGTAATGCTATCTTAACTCAATTTAGAGGTAACCCCGAAATAACAGCCGAAGAGATTAGTGAGTTGTTTGGTGTTGATGTTGCTTTTGTTCAAGAACAAATAGAGTGGCTAGTAAGTAAGCGTTTGTTAGATAGTAATGTTAACGGTCTTAATCCAACTGATAAAGCCTTAGATAAAAAGAATAAAGAAATTAAAGAGGTTTATACAGAGTACTACTATGACAAACGCGAAGGTGTGAAGGGAGCGGTTATACTACCAACAACACGCCAATTTTGTATTGATATGTACAACTTGCATAACGAGAATAAAAAAGCATTGACATTAAAACAAATCGAAAGAATTAAAAACGAGTTTGGTGATAACGCTTGGGATTATTCGGGTGGGTTTTGGAATGACGGTAACGAGATTCAAAACAAATGCCGACACGCTTGGTTTGGTCGTACAAAGGTTAGAACAGTTAAGAAATGAAAGCATTATTAATATCTGAAAATAATTTAAAAGAACGAAGCATTATTAACGATAATGTGGATTGGCAAACCATTAAGCCTGTTGTAATGGTAGTGCAAGATATTTATTTACAAAAATTAATTGGTACGGACTTGTATCAAAAGTTGATGAGTGATGTTATAGCTTCTTTACAGACTGTACCAACTCCAATACCGACTAATTACAAAACATTAATTGATGACTACATTTCTGATTACTTACATTGGATGATAGTTGCTCACGCTGGTAACGCTATTAAGTATCGCTACATGAACAAGGGAGTAATGGAGAAAAGCAGCGAAAACAGTAGCCCTGTAAGCCCTGATACTTTAAAATCAATTACAGATACTTGGATGAATTACGCCGAACATTACGGACAAATGTTAGTTCAATACATTCAGCAAAATGTTAGCTTATATCCTGAATACTTATCGAATAGTGGTGTTTATAAAACGCAACCTATTAAAGTTGCATTTAGCAGCCCGTTTGTTTTTGATTCAAATATTGACCCGTCAATAGGAGTGAGCGAAGCAAGTAGAATAAATTATAATGATTGGTGGAACGTATCGTAAATGAATTACACATTAAATAAAATAGTTGATATACTAGCCGAGTACGCTGCGAATGATTACAGGGTAAATGATTTCTTTTTTGGTGACCTTTGGGAATATGCCGAAAAGAAATTAGATAGATTCCCGGTTATGATTGTGACGTTAAAGGAGTCTGAAATAACCGACCGTTTAGATAGAACTATCTTACAGATAGGTTTCTTTGATAGAGTTGATAAAGGTGAAGCAATTGAATTAGGTGTATTGAGTGATACTAAAGAAATGGCAAAGGGTTTTTACACCTACATTAACAGTCCTTCATTTAAAGATTTTTTGATTAATTCAAACTTACGCTTAAATTCATTTACAGAAAGATTCGACCATGAATTAAGCGGTCATTTCTTTGATATTCAAATATCACAGCAATTTGAAAATGATGTATGTGCTTTACCTGTTAGCGGTATGCCGACTTATTCTAGTAGTCAATTAGTAACTATTGTTAATCAAAATGGTACTGTTATAGCTACTTTAATTGGAGGGCAAAGCTATACAGTTGAACAATTGACAGAAATAATAGATACTATTGACGGAAATACAACAACAGTAATAGACCCTATATAATGGCATTAGCAGACTTAAGACAAGGTTATAAAAACAGCGCATGGTTTACCAGCAATCCAACTTTGGTATTAAAACAAGGTCAGGTAGTTCATTTACTTCAAACGGGTCAATATAAGTTAGGTGACGGAACAACTCAATTAAGTGCTTTATCTTTTTTGGGCGGTGCTGTATTTTCAGGAACAACATTACAGTATGTAAGAGGTGATGGAAGTTTAGCAACCTTTCCAACTTTAGTAAGCGCATTTACGAATGATGCCGGATATATTACAAGTTCAGCGTTAAGCCCTTATTTAACTAGTGCCTTGGCAGCATCTACCTATCAACCGTTGTTAGGCTTCACGGCTGAGGATGTGGCAAACAAAGCAATTAACTTTGCAACTTTAAATAACACTTTATATCCAACTACTCAGGCAGTAAGTAACTATGTGACTGGTTTAGGTTACATTACATCCTCTGCGCTTAGCCCTTACTTATTAGCATCCACAGCCGCTTCAACTTATCAACCAATAGGTTCGTATCTAACAGCAAATCAAACAATCACTTTAAGTGGAGTTGTAACAGGAAGCGGTTCAACTGCAATAACAACATCATTTGCAAGCACCACCGGAAGCGGTGCGGTTGTATTGGCGACGAGTCCAACGATTCAAACACTATTAAGTGTTAATGGTCAAGCGTTGGTTACAGATGGTACAGCAACAACAAGAATAGGTGCTTACGGTGCTAATCAGTCTGCTATTTGGTTTAATCAAACAACGCCAACAACAGCAAACTACGCTCTGTATGGTAGTGCTACACAAACATTTTTCAACGCCACCTCTTTAATAGGACTAGCCATTAATGATTCAAGTACTATTACTATTAATTCAAGTGCTATGAATGTTATTAACGGAAAGAATATAACATTTGGAACTTCAACAGGTACAAGGATAGGAACTGCAACTAATCAATTATTCGCCTTCTGGAATGCAACACCAGTATCAAGACCAGCAGCCGTAACAACAGTACAAGGCTTGTACGATGCTTTGTCTAGTATTGGATTGATAGCTAGTGGAACTATAAGCGCATCTTCTTTAATAAGCGGTACAGCCAATGTTAACTTTGTAAATGAAACAGTAAAAGAAATAACTATTAATACAACTAGCGTATTGACTACAAGCTATATTTTGATTACTTTTGCAATGTCATCAACTAAAGACATGGATGAGTTAGATTTTTATAAACCATTTGTAACTTATGGTAAAATAGTTAACGGAACATCATTTAACGTTCGTGTTTGCCTTGATGCACCAACAACCAATAATTTTAAAATCGATTATCAAATAATAAATTAACAATCAAAAATAAAATAAAATGGCAGAAATTAAAGACCAGTTTGGAAACTACATCCAAAACTTAAATAAAATAGGAGGCGGAACATTAGTCGATAGTAGACCAGCAACAGTTAACTTAGCTGCATTAAATGCTGAGGTGGTTACAGATATATCGGGAGAGGCATTTGCTGCATTCGATGTAAGAGGTACATTTGTTGCAACACTAACCCCTTCTTATTCAATAGACGGTGTGAACTTTATTGACCTTCCTATTTTTGTTAGATCTACAGAGTCATTTGCTTTAAATGCTACTGCTGTAGGGGCTTACTTTTTTGAAATACCAACAGGTACAAGAAAAATAAGGGTTAGAGCCACCGCATATACTAGTGGTACTGCAATAGTTGCGTTAACCGCAAATAAAGGATTGAGTATAGCTTTTATAAAAAATATACCAACAAATCTATGCGTTACCACCACAGGCGCAATAGGTGCAGCCGTAACCGCAACAATACCAGCAGCAACGGGGCTACATCATTACATAACTCAAATAAGGATTGAGCGTTTTGCAGGAGCTTTATTAACGGCTGCCGCAGCTCCTGTAGTAGTTACAACAACTAACTTACCCGGCTCTAGGGCTTACTCTATTGATGCGAGTGCAGCAGCGCAAGGAACTTTAGTTGAAAAAAGAGATATGACAGTTACGCCAATTAAATCAACAGCGGCAGGAACGGCAACAACAATAGTTGCTCCAGCTACTACAAATGTTATTTGGAGAATCACTGTTGATTATTATTTAGGTTTGTAATTAATTAATTATATTTGCAGCATGGAAAATTTAGAAACAAAAACAATAGATGAACTCAAGGTAATTGCCTACGACCTAATAGCAACAAGCCAACAAGTCAACAATCAATTACAAGTTGTAAATAATTTAATTCAAAAGAAATTAAACGAAGTTCAACCTGAAACAAATGGAACTAAGTAAATTAAAATTTACATTTGAGGACTTTGTAAAGTTAGCTGGCTTTATGACTACCTTTCTAGTAGGGTACTATAATCTAGTATCTGAAATAAGGGAGAATAAAATAGTTAACAATGCCGACAAAGTAATTATTAATTTTAGACTTGATAAAATAGAAGCTGCAATCGGATTGAACAAATCAAATCAAGGAGTAGCTATCTTACCAAGTCAACCAAATGCACCTAAAAAAGACGAAGAAAATAATTAGTTATGGCATCAAGAGATATTAAAGACTTACACCATGTTTGCGCAGAAGCTCACACTTTAGCATCCGCTTTATACAAAGAACGGTTCCCAAATGACCCTCAACCGTTCTTAACTTGTACACATAGAGATAACGAAGAGCAAACGGAATTATATGCACAAGGTAGAACAAAGCCGGGCAAAATAGTAACTCAAGCTAAAGCAGGGCAAAGCCCACATAACTATAAACCTTCATTCGCTTGGGATATTGCTTTTATTAATCCATTAACAAAAAAATTAGACTGGTCGGATAAACTGTTCAGGAACTATGCCGACTGTGTAAAAAAAGTTAGTAGTGTTATTGAGTGTGGTATTGATTGGAGGTTTAAGGATGCGCCTCATTATGAGTTAAAAGGGTGGAAAACATTTTAAATAAATAAATTAATTATGCCAATATTAGACAAATTAAAAAACGTCTTTACGGGTGGAGCTTCTAAGCTAGTTGACTCAGCCAGTAACTTAATTGATAACCTAACTCTTTCTAAAGAAGAGAAAGAACAATTTAAGATAGATTTTATTAAAGCCACAAATGAACATTTGCAAGTCATGGAGCAGGAAGCAACTAAGCAAATGGAAATTCAACAAAAGGAAAATGATTCAGCAAGGCAGCGGGAGGTTCAAATTGCAACAAGTGATAAAGCACCGGTGTTAAATAAAATAATAAGTCCTTTACTTGCTTTATTAATACTTGGTTCAACTTTTTTATTTTGGTATTTCATTTTATTTAAAGACTTAAATAAAGAAAAGGAAATGCTAGTTAGCGGTATTGTGGGGAGTTTAACTACTCTATCAATGGGTGTTGTTAGTTACTATTTTGGTAGTTCAATTGGTTCTCATCAGAAACAAGAAAGGTTAGATAAGTTAATTAAGTAGATTAATGCTTTGGTAATTTAAATTCAACTACTGGAGCGGAGTCGCTCCAAATTTTTTCCTCAAGTTTAAACCTCAAGTCCCACGCTACTTTAGTTCCAAGACATTCCAATAAATCATTTAATTTATCTGACTTTTCAAGCATTACTATCTTGTAAATATCATGCTTTAATTTTAGATTTTCTTCTTTTAGCTTTTGATAAGTCGTTAGTTTTTTAGTCATTACTTACTCCTATTTATAAATGTTTGAAACTCTTTAAACTTTTCCATGTCTTGCAAAAACCTAATTTCATTATAAAATCTCCGGCAATTCCATTTGTAAATTTCATCCTCTTTTAAAGCGTCAAAGTTTACAATAACCTTAACAATCCACCACCAGCCGTAATGTTCAATAATCTCATTTAGTCCGTTGTCAGTTCCTCCGCTATATTCTCCAGATTGTTTAGATGCAATGTTATGACGGGCTTCAAGTTCCGTGATACTTCGCAAAAAAAAAATATAGCTCCGGCAACACTTCTATAATCCAATTCATCAAAATGATTTTCCATTCTAGTCTGTACCTTGTAAGTTAAATCAATCTCATTACCGTCACTATCTAAGCCCTCGCTAAACAAAGGCTTATAACACAATGCAGCCAACTTAGTAATATTTTGCTCAATGCCACCACGTACATACGTCTTAATTGATAATAATCGATTTGTGGTAAAGTATTCAACCTCATTAATACGTTTGTATATCCTACCTTTAATGAATAGATACTTATTCAATCGATAAACTTTATCCTTTTCAAAAAGAAATTGAATTTGTGACCTGTAATAATTAAGTTTCCAAAACTTATACGATTGAATTTTACGAAGTGGTTTATTCATTAGCAAGGCTAATATCTCACACTCTTTATCAACTCTATCAATATTGGAATTGATTATTTCGTTTATTTTGGGTATGTGTTTTAAAGGTACTTTCATTCAATTTCAAATTTACAAATTATTTTGATACCAAGTAAGTCCGATGCTTTTAAAAATGTTTCAAAATCAATCTTACCAGCTTCTAAATCAATTATCTTACGCCTATCAACATTTATAAGTTCGGATAACTTGGATTGGCTTAACCCGGACTCTTTACGGTGTTGTACAACTTTCTGTACAACATCCTTTTCAAATTGCTTAAAATGTACAACATTATGTACCTCTTCATTCATAACTTATTGATATTCAATTATAGCGTGTATGAGTTGTTACAGGCAATACTACGACTGTGCATAATTTGAACATTCTACTTCTATGAATGAAAAAATATGTGCAATAGTATCAACTGTCCAACCATCACCCAATAAACAAGCTGCTTCATTTCTTTTTAGAATACTTGTATATCCATTGGGTACTGTTTGTAATCGTTCCATTTCTGTTTGGTTTAGTTTTCTAATATCGCCATCAACAAAATTTGCTTTCATTTCATCTTCGGTCATTTTAGAATACTTTTCGTAAGTTTCTTTATCCTTGAAAATTACATTTATAAATCCTTGTATCATATATCTTCTTAATGATGAAAATGTACTTCCTGGATTTCTACTTTCGCTTTCAAGTAAGCATCTTGCTTTTAATCTATCTGTATATCCATTCTCTAATAAATCTTGAAACTTTATTTTTTTGTTTCTAGGTTGTGGTATCATTGAGTATCTATTACCAAATAAATCAAAGCTTTCTGGACCTATATTCGTCCAATAGCTTCTTTGTCTTAATTGTCCTGATACAAGTTCGCTATTTATGTTTGTTGGATAAGTTCCAAGCATTTCACTTATTGCTGCATAGCTATAATCATCCATTGCCACATTTTCAAGTAAAAAGTATTTCGGCTCACATTCTTTTAAAAGTCTTAAATACTCATAAAACAATCCTGATTTTTCGCCTTGCAATCCTAATTTTTCTTTATTAGCTGAACTAAAATCTTGACAAGGGCTTCCACCTATCAATAAATCAATTTTAGGCAAATCAATAGCTTTTACATCTAATACGCTACCTAATTGTATTGTATTAGGGAAATTGTGTTGAGTTACTTTTATTGCGTGTGGTTTTATTTCACTTGCAAAGTATTGATTAACTTTTATTCCTGCCTTTTGTAACGCTAATTGACCACAAGACATACCATCGAAAAGGGATAGTACGTTTAAACCCGTACTGCCTGTAACACGTGTTTGGCAAAAGCTGGGCTTCTGTGGTTCAATCAAGTTTTGTAATTCTATTGAGATTCTGTGCATAATTTCAAGTTTAGTTTTTCAAATACCCAGCCTTCGCCAAGCACCATACGTTAGCAGTAATGCCTTTCATCACACCAACCACATTTGTAATAATTTTTAGTTATCATCTTCCAAAAATGGCTACACTTTGGCACTACTGCTAACACAGGTTTTGCGTCATTGGCGGTTAAGTGCTTATTTTCAAGTTTTTGTTTTCTAATTTTCATTTGTGCTTATTTTAAAGTTCAGTAATTCTAAACGCCAACGAACGCAAAGCCTCGTAACGTTAGCGGTAATTGCACCCACCGCACGGGTTACTCAATTTTATCCTTAATATCATTTAACACTTTAATTTCATTTTCATTTAGAATGTTTGATTTAAAACCTACTTTTTTGTTTTCATCTGAAATTTTGGTAAGAGCAGATTTAAAGTGTTCAATGTTTTTACCCTTCAATTTGAGTTTTAGTTCTTTTGTTGTTTCTACTTTCATATATTTAAATATTAGTTTATTAATCCTTCCCTGTGCAACTAACCGCTAACAGCACCTAATGTCAAGCGGCTACATACTAAACGCCTATTGCCGCCAGCCATTAGCTGCAAAACGTTAGCGGTTATTTTAGCGACCGCTTATAAAACTCCACTTGCAAACTGTCTAATGTCAAATTACAAATTGACACTCCAGCTTCACCATATTGTCCAGAAGCTATCATATACTTCATTCCACTTCTTTCTATGTAGTGCAATTTGACTGGATAGCCAATCTCTTCATAATTTTGAGTAACTCTTGCTTCTGTTACTACTCTTTTTGATTCTGTATCTCCATCACACGAAGAAAAAACAACCGCTAACATCGCATATAAAGCAATAGCGTTTTTTGTGGTAAAATTTAATTTTGTCATTTCTATTTTATTTTAGTTGTTAATTTAAAATTTGTTCTTCACAATCCGCTACTGCTTATATGCGTAGCCGTTAGCGGTAATTTAACTTCTCGACTTCCCAAGCGCATTCAACTTCCATTCGACTTCCATTTGTGAAAAAGAAATATAGCTTATCTGTGCCGTATAGTTCTTTACATTTAGCAGGTTCAAACTCGTCTTTATGGAACGGACGAACCCAATAAAAACTACCGCTAACAACAGCTATATTCAATTGCGGTTTCTGTGGTTTATTTGACATTTTTCTTTCTATTTAAGTTATTGCTAATTTGATAATTTGTGCTTGTAAATCCGCAACTAAATATAGATGCAAACCGTTAATCAATCACAGCTTATAAAGATAACATTCTTTTTGGTTTCAGATAATTCAAGAATTTGATTAGCCAAACAAACATCTGTATTTTGCTTTGTGATTAACTTATTTAACCGGGCGTTTTCTGTTTTAAGGATTTCAATTTGTGATTTTAATTTATTCTTTTCGATTGAGTTTAGCATTCCTGAAATAATCATCGCGGTTGACAATATGATTATCACAATTAAACTGCCTTTATTATTATTACTCATAGAACCACCTCTCCTAACTTTCTTTCTGCCATTGATTGACTAAAGAACCAACTAACAATATAATCATTGCCAGTCCAAATAAGTAAAGGCTTAGTGCCGTGATTGTTTGAGTGAGTATGTACTCGTTTACTGCCCTGTTAAATTTTTTCATAATCTTCAAAATTTGTTATTTTTTTTAATCCTTTAAATAAAAAGTCCCCATTTGTTTGTAGTTCTAAATCAAGCGTATAGTATTCCAATGGGTAACCTACTTTTACTGGGTCAAAGTGATTGCTTTTACCATGATATACTTTAGCTGTGTTGAATTTTGATTGAAAAATATTAATAGGGTAGAACTCTGAAAATATAGATTTTAAAGTGTTTTCGCTTGCTTGACCTAAAAAGGTTTTGTGAATATAAACTAATCCTTTGTTCATTTGGTTAATAATATTTTGGTTTTTTCTTTGTACATTTTAATTATTTCTAAAAGTTCATCAGTAGTGTATCTGTATTGACGTGTTCTATTAGCTAGTGACTCTAAGGACTCAACGCAACCAACACCGTATTTTTTAATCATACCAGCCCTGTAGTTAAGTTCATTGCCGTGTAAATGCTTATTACAGTAGCTACATTGTTTATTTACATTAAACTCGTTAAAGATAACACCTGAGTAAATCTCAGCTTTTTTGTAATGTCCCCCGTCCCATTGTTTAGAGGTTTCAGTTCCGCAACTAATACAAGGTAGGTTTGTATCTCTTAATCTTACCCACTTTTGAAACACACGTTTAGCAACTTTTTCTAAGTCTTTTGGGCTAACTAAATCTTTTTTCATTTGCTTAACCCGTTTTAAAACTTCTTTCTCTTCATTGTACTTAAGAGCGCACACATAAGAACACACAGGCGTTATTCTTAAAGGATAGAAAGCCTTACCACATTGCTTGCATATTTTAGGTTTAATTTTCAACTCTGTAAACTTTCTTTTATTTCTATTAATACTTTGTTGTACTCATCAGATGAAAGCAGGAATGTACCGCCAACTATACTACCTAATAAATTTGCGTCATCTTTGTTAACATCCCTAGTTCCGTAATAAATTCCATTATCAGATTCATATAGGTTCCTAATATCCGTTAAAGAAAATTCTGATTTAAAATACTCAATAGCTAAGTTAATCAACTTTTCAAAGTGTTTTAATTTATTTAAATTTTCAGCAAACTCACCACCAACGTGGTAAACAGTTCCCTGTGCAACGCTAAATTTATCACTCTCAACAGTAATAAATCTTTCATCCGCAATATACTCAGGGTCTTCATTTGCCCATTCTAATATAATATCAGTTTCTGTTTTATTAATTCCTTTTAATTTATACTTTAACAAATCTCGTTCAACTCTATCTTTTGTGTATTGAAAATAAAATTGCTTACTTGGTTTGGTGGTGTCTATTGGTCTGTTGTTCCAATTTTCGGAAATGAATTTTTTTAGTGAATTATACTCTAAATTATCTTGTTCTAATAAGTATCTCATAATAAATTTCTTTAATCATTTAACTTACTTTTAAAATGTTCAATCAACGCCTCCATACGTTCATTATAAAACTCATCAAACGTTTGATTGGTTTGTGTTTGTTCGTGTAACTTGAATAATACAGCCCTTAACCTTTGTGCTTTGCTTTTGATTTTGCGACCGTCCTTAATAACCTCCTCATCAATTAATGATTGTTCAATAGGCGTAATGTTAGTGTCTGAAAGTAAGCATTTAATGTACTTGTTTCTAAGCTGGAATAAGTTCCCAGCCTGTGAACTATCAACTTCCTGTGAGCCTATTGTAAACTTTAAAGTGCCGTCATTTCGGGTACTTATGTTTTCAACCGTTCCGCTTAAAACTAATTTCATAACTTAATTGCAATTGTTTGTTTACCTTCAATTCTAACAGCCTTTCCAATTTCATTTCCGGCATCATCAAAACCGCCACCAGCCTGTGCAATTTTTTCAACATACTTTAATCTATTTTTTAAATCAAAATAAGCAGATACATTTGAGTAATCCCATGTACAAGCAGCGTTTCTTTTTTCAATAGTAACACCATTAAATTGAAATGTTTTTTCAGGATATTTTAAAGCCTCATCCGTTGCTAATGGTTGCAACACTTTAACACACTCTGTTAATTCATCGATTTGTTTTTTAAACTCGATGTAAAGCGTTAACGGGTTCAATTCCCCGTTAACTGCTTGGTTAGTTAATTCTTTGTATTCCATAATTAAAAAGGTAAATCTTCACCGTTATTTTGATTAACTGATTGTTTTTGGCTTTCGTATTCAAAAACTAAATTTTGTATTTTTTTGAACTCCAAACTACCCTCCATTTTTTTACGGATAAATTCCGGTAAAGTCATAAACGCCTCCATTGTAAAGTTGTCATAATTCAATTCAAAACTAGGATTGATTTGTGCCGGCACGTTAAAGCCTTTAATTGTAGGACTTACGCTGTTGATTTCAGCATACACTTTGCCTTTACTTTCTTTGTGACCAACTGAAAGCATACAAGTAACGCCTAGCAATTTAGTTACATCAAAACTTTTCGCCTCATCCTCGGTAAAATCTTTACCCCTCCATGACTTTAAAAAGGCTCTAAGGCTTGATTTCTCATGCAAAGAAAGTGTAAATTCTTTGCTTAAAACATAAGGTTTTTCACCTTCACCCTGTTTGATCTCTTTTAATTCAGTTGGCAACTCCCAACTAATCCTTACTTTGTTCATGGTCTTTTTTTCGCCCTGAAACTCTTCTTGAATAGTTCCAATGTGAACCATTGAATAACATCTTGCTGGGTAAGTACCCGCTTCTAATGGAGCGTAATTTCCGCCTCCTTCATTTGTTGCTGTGATTGGCATTTGTTTTGTTTTTTTTGGTTTATAATAAATTATTTTGAATTAAGAATTTCTGAAAGAATGAATGTAACTCACTTAATGTGATAATGTCGGCATCGGACGAGTCAATTAGTATCTTTGTTTTGTCGGCAAACTTTAAGGTCATAAAGATTTTACTAGAGTCAACTATCTGAGTTAAACTAGCTTCTTTCTCTTCGATTTGTACGGTTGTATTTAGTGGTAGTTTTAGCATATTGGTTAGTTTTTACAAAGTTTTTTTAACTCAATTAAATCGCATTTTTTTGGCTCATCTGCGTTTTTAGTTACATCAATTAACGGCATATCGCTTGTTGTTTTTGTCCATGACTTACCTGTAACTGGACTTGTATAAGTCACTTTGTAATGACCATGTCCAGCAAATTGGAAGTTGAAATCTGATAATCTAATAGTTGTTTTCATATTGGTTGGTTTGTTTGATTAATTGTGATTTTTATTTGTGTTAAAGTCTCTTTGTCTTAATAACTCAGAGTGATTATACATAGCTATGTTATTTGTAGAACAAGCGTTAATTATAAAACTGCCGTTTTGATACTCATAATACATTTCGTTCACTACAGAGTCAATAAACATTTCCGATAAATCGTAATTATTATCATTCAAATATTGAACAAATGAAGTCATTAAGTCTTTTAATTCAATAGATTCAAATTTAAACGCCTTAGATAATTCGTTAATTATTACCTGTCTATTTGATGTTAAGTATTCTTTATTTGTTTTCATAGTGTAAAATTACAACCTATTTTTCAAATATCAAAACATTTTAAAAAGATTTTTTGTTAAAATAACGTAACTGTTTGATTATCAATACAATTATTTTTTCAAAGAATCAACAAATAAACGGTTAAATGTAGCTGAATCTAATCTATAATACATTCTTTTAGCTTTTGAATCCCGAACGCAAAATATGGCAGGCGTTGCAACAAGCGACCCCCAAGCAGTAATTGCAAAGTCATTGATGTTATACACGCCTCTATTCCATTGTTTATCCCAAACTCGCTCCTTTGCGTAACCAATAGCAACACCAGTTAGTAAGCCTGTTGCAAGGCTTAAACCTTTCTTCTTTGTTAACTTCAAAATAACAGCTGTAGTTACAACGTTAACCCCTGCCCCGGCAGCAAAGTGCTTTGTATCGTCTGGAATCTTATTCCAAACCGAACACGATGTACACAATAGTGTACACAATAGTATTGTTTTGTTCATTTTATTGTACATTTTAATTGTAAGTTGTTGGCTTTCAATAGTAGCGTGTATGAGTTGTTACCTGCAAGGCAAGTATTCTACAATCCATTTACCTATTCGCAAATATTTTTTATATCCGTTTCGTTCTGAAAACCTCAATCCATTATCAATATGTTTCCACATTAATCCTCTGCCAAATATTCTAAACCAACTGCATTTTTTTGAGTGGATAGAAGCCCAGCAGGTAACACCAAATAAACGTAATACATATTGTGTACTATCGTCAGAGAGGTGCATTTTATCAAAGTATGTCAAGTATTTATTCATTTGCGTTTCAATTTATGTACTACGTTTATTTTTATTCGTTATGGGAAATTCAATTTTTTACCCACCGCACCAATGAATACCACAAACGCTTGAAGTTGTCTGTAATATCGGTTCTACGTTCTTTTTTGCAATAAGCGTTTAAGCCATCTTCAATACCAGTAAATCTGCCTGTGTGTTCAAGCGATTTGTTAAATGTGATTTCATAGGTGTAACCTAAAATCTTGCCATCATATTCACTTGTTCCTTTGAACATATGGCTTCTTACTTTGTAACCTTCTTCTTTTTCCATTTTGAAATTTGTTTACGCCAACCCACAAAAAAATTGAACTATCCCATAACACGGGTTTGGCAAAATGCCGCAGGATAGTTAGTGCTAAAATTTAAGTTTCGAGTAGCGGCACTTCGCCAAGCCCGAAACCGTTAGTGGCAAGGCTAATAACCATTAACCAAAGCCCACATACTTATTGAGCCAGAAGCAGGTACTTTATCTTTATTTTCTGATATGTATTTTGATGCTTCTTGTTTTGTTTGTCCTTTGTAAATTACACCAGTTTCTTCCTCAATAAATCTGATATACTCTAATTGTTTTTCAGTTTCTTTCATTTTAATTTGATTTGTGAAAAGCCCAGCCACTAACAGCGTGTATAAAAAATGGCGGGTTCTCGGTTAATTTAAAGTTCTGTTTTTCAAATTAAGTTCTGCGTTTGCTGAAAGTTTTGGGGTCTAATTCCGCCACTTCTTATACACGCAAAACGTTATAACCAATGCTACTTTTGAGCATCAATCAAACTTTTTACTTCTTCAATAGTCAAATTTTTGCCGAGCAATTTGGCAAAGTTTTGTAGTGGATAAAAACACCCATCTTCTTTATCTTCCCAACCTTCAAAAGCGTTACCTTCTGTTGCTACAACTGTAACCATTTTATCAAGTGTTTTTATCTCTTGCCATTCTACTAAATCAGCAGGTGGCATAAATAGTTCTGCATACCAACGGTAGGTTCTACTATCTTTTTTAAAGTGGTTACTCCAAAATGTTCCATAAGTCATGCCACCTACTTTTGTTTCTCCGCAATCAATAGCCGCCCAAAACTTTCCTTGTTTTTTAACGGCAAAAATTTTATTTTCCATATTTAAGTTTTATCTAATTTATCCGCACTGGTTATAACAGCGTATAAAAAACATTAAAACGATTTTTTATACGCAAACCGTTATGTTCAATAATTTATATTTAAAATAAAAAGCCACCGCACCTATGTTTAGTATTGCGCATTTTTGTTCCAGCATATAATTTGTCCTTTAAACGGCTTTGGATATTTAAACCATTGTAATAATTCCGCTAATGTCAAACCATCATTTTTAGCAACTACTTTCATAATATCGCTATCAGTATGAAAAAATCTATGGTTAATTATTACATCAGTATCGTAATCTAATGGCAGTTCCATATAAGCCTGTTTAATTTCAAAATCATATACATCGGTTATTAAAGTATCTTTTGATAATATTATTTGCGGTGTATTATAAGGCTTACCACTCCAAACTCTTGGGCTAAAATATTCGCCTTTTTTCCACCTTTCACCAGCCCTTATTGTGTGGTTTTTCATTTCTAAAATGCTCTCATTTATTTCAAGTCCTTTTGGATAGTCCATAAGGTTATTTCTTGAAAATAATGAGTTGTAGAATTTCTCCACAAAATAAGTAGGCTGCCCAGATTTCGGATGATATGCTGGAAATGTTCTACTAAATGTTATTACTTTTGCCATCGCTTTTTTTATTTTAAATATAAATTACTGCCCTACGCACATGCTAACACACCAACATAACAGCACCTTAGCGCAATTACCTTCCCACAAGCCAACGCAAACTGCGCCAAGCTGCAAACCGTTAGCACTTCAAAAATTCATGAGTTAACTCCATTGCCTCGCTTGGGTGAGTCATTTCTAATTTACTTATCCGCTCCAATAAGTTAGACTTTGATTTACTTTCAACATGCCATTTATCGGCAAGTAACTCACTTTTGATTTGTTTGGATATTTCGGTTAAAGCAAACAAAACATTGTTATCATAACTATTCATGTTATTTGCTATTGTGGTACTGATTAGGTTATGTTTCCGGGCTAATTCTATTAATCTTAATTCAGTCATTTTGTTTTTTTAAATACTTATTCAACTTAATCCTTGAAGCCTTACCAATTGAGTAACTAAAGTGTGTGGCTACTTTCTTACTTTCAATTTTTTTACGCTCAAAACGAACGCCAATCTCTTTTTCAATCTCACCAATCCGAGTGGGTAGCTTTGTTGTTATGCGACTTACCGCTGCCGTGTACGTTGTTAGTGACTTGCCTTGCAAGAACAAACTAACTATTTTTTGTTTTTGTGTCATTATTTTTTACAATAAGTTAAGTTCTTTGAATTTTAAATAAACAATTCTTTTATCTTCATGGCTGAATTTTCTTTTATCGAACCACGAATTAATCATTTGCCTTTCTTTGTTTTTTTCATGTTTTTCTAAGATTTCAGGCGTTTCAAGATACCACTCTACAAATGAACCCCCATAAGCCTGATAACCAAAATCCCCAAACCAATCCCTCTTTGATGCGTTAATCAATCTTACACCATTGGACAATATAGCCTGTGTTTTTGTAAGTCTTTCAACTGTACTAAATTTGTAGGTAATTTCATCTGACCAGCGGTGATTGTGTTTGCTGTATAACTTATCACCAACTTTTAAAAATTTGTTTAATTCTTGCTCGCTCATTTCTGTAATTGTTTTAGTTTATCATAATCAAAATACTTCAAGTAATTCGACATCATAAAGTGGCAATTAGTAACACCTAACTTTGAGTAGTCTAATCTCAAAGCATTATCAATTGCCTTACCTGCTGCAATTGCTTTGTGTAAGTCTTTATGATTTGAATAATATTTAATTGCTAGTTGTTGGTACATTTTAGGTCGGAAAATACTGTTGCTACTACTGTTCTCTTTACTCCGTACTCTTTTTTAGTAAATCCTACTGCTTGTTTTTCAAAATTGAAACCATAAGATTTTCCAGTTTTCCAAATTGTAGCAAAAGTTAAATTATTTGCTGTCATTACTTTCTTTGCGTCTGTGATTGCTTCGTTTAAAGTTGTCATTTTATTTGTTTTGATGGTGTAAAATTACAAACTCTTTTTTAATTTTCAAAATAAATTTAAAACATTTAACACTTATTTTTGCTAACTGTTTGATTATCAACAAGAATAATTTTAAAAAAAATCTTTGTTAGGTTCTAAACTTTGCATCTTATTCTGTTCATCAACTAGTGAGTAGAACTCCGTATATTGACCAACAAAGCCTAACAACTCCGTACCTATTCCAACGTGTCTATTTTTTGCATTGATAACAAAACACTTATTCGTCACATCAATGTTTTGCCCGTTAACCTCCCATTCATTCACTCCGTAATACATAGGGCGAAACAAGAAGTAGATGCTGTCTGCATCCTGTTCCAAGTCACCACTATTCCTTAAATCACTTAAACGTGGCAAACGTTCGTTTATAGGTCGTTTCTCAATATCTCGACTTAATTGACTTAAACAAATAATCGGTATATTCAAATCCTTCGCTAATCCCTTTAATCGGTTGCTTATGTAGCCTGTTTGGTTTGTTTTGTCATTACCATACTTACCCGTGTTAATCAAGCCAATGTAATCAACAAACAAAATTTGAATCCCAAAATTACGTTTCATTTGTTTTGCCCTTGCACATAGCACATCAATATCAATGGAGCTAGTTGAATCAATCCAAAACGGTTTATCTTTTAACCGCAACAAGGTCCCATTAACATTACTAAACTCCAATCGATTAATAGTTCCTTTCCTTAATGCCTCGCTGTTAATTTGATTTTCGCTGCTAACAATCCTGTTAAGTATTTGCATTGAACTCATTTCTAAACTAAACATTCCGGTTTTAATTCCATCCCTAAAACAAATGTTACGAATAGAACTAATGATGTAAGCCGTCTTACCCATACCTGGTCGACCGGCAATTAAAATAAAATCCGATTTACCATACATGCCATATTTATCCATTTCAGTAAAGCCAGTACTAATAGCTACCTCACCCTTACCGTCCATTAAGTCGCTGAGGTCGGTCAGGTATTTATCCCCTAAACTTTCAATTGTTTCAAATGTATTAGAGGTACTCACTTCGTTAACTAAGTCTTGCAAGTCGGTTATTAACTTGGCTTGTACGCCTAAAGGGTCTGAGTTGGGCTCACTCATTGAATGAAAGGCATTCATTAACTTATTACTAATTGAAGTCTTTAAGTAGTTTTCAATCAAATAACGGGCGTGACTGTAGATGTTAGCCGAACTTGCAACCCTTTGAGTTAACGAACTGATGTAAAAAGCACCCCCTACTAAATCAAGTTGTTTCTTTTCCCTTAACTTCTGAACTATTGTAATAAGGTCGATACTTTTATTTTCTTTATCTAAATCGATTAAGGAGGCGAATACAAGCCTGTTTGGTTCGTGGGTGAAGCATTTATAGTTTAAATCATTTTTAACAACGTCTAGGGCATTATTACCTTCTAGTATAATTGCACCTAAAACAATCTCTTCGATTTCGGTTATGTTATTGTTCATGCTTTTCCTAGTTTAATTGTTGGTGTTAGTGTTGTTTGTTGGGATTGTTTTTCTTTAATGTAAGGTAATGTGTTTAATAGTTTTGGTCTCCATTTCTTAATTTCTTTATCATTACCGTCTTTCCAATCATTCACCACCCAGCTATCATATTTTAACTTTAAAGAATCCAAACATACATTTTGTTTATTCTCAATAGCATATTGTTTAAATTCCTCAAAAGTGGGTATTACTTTACTTTCTTTTACTTTACTTTCTTTTACTTTACTTTGTTGAACGGTCGTTGAACGGTCGTTGAACGGTTGCTGGCTTAATTGTTTTCTTTTTTCCGCCGAAGCCTTGCCAGCATTGACTCTTTGGGCTTTCATTTTTAAATACGGTTGCATAAATTCTACCAGCTTTAAGCTAAAGAAATTATTGTTTTCGTCAACTTCAAACAGTCCGTGATTGCAAATAACAACCCTAACTTTTTGCTCACTTGTACCAAACTCATAAGCCAATAAATCAATTTCAGATAGTGGATATTTAAAATCGGTTTGCTCCCTAAGCACTTCTAAAACCATAAAGTAAATACCGTAACCCTCAACACCTAATTCTTTTGTAACCCTCTTAATTTTCCTATCATGTCTTGCATTGCAGAAATGAGGGAAATAATATGCATCTTTCATGTTATTTAAGTTTTTTCTAATTCAATCGCTAAGTCAATATACAATCCGTATTCCTTTATTTGATTTTCAGAATACGAGTTATCAATACCAATCTGACGTAAATTATCCTTCCAATAACTTAAAGAGAAGCTTTTGCAGCCTATTTGTAAAAAACCCTTAGCGCACACGTTAACAAAGTGTTTAGAGCCTTGTATTTGTAAAGGAGATGAGTTCCAAGCATCTCCGTACACCCTAGCATCTCCGTACACCCTAGCATCTCCGGACACCCAAGCATTTCCGTACACCCAAGCATTTCCGTACACCTCAGCATTTCCGTACACCTCAGCATTTCCGTACACCCTAGCATCTCCGTACACCCTAGCATTTCCGGACACCTCAGCATTTCCGTACACCCAAGCATTTCCGGATAGATTGTCTTCTTTTTCAATCCATCCGCCCTTTTCCCCAGCATTTCCCCATTTACATGTAATGGTTAATTCGATTCTAAACAGCGTAACTCCACTAATGTTAACTTTTTTTTCTGATGTTAATTTCCAATTTTTCATATTTTTTTCTAAATTAAAAAACCCCTAAAGATTCGGCTTTGATTACTAATCAAGTAAGGCATTCACTCCTTACACCGAATCATTAGAGGTCTAATGTTTTTAACGTGAATGTATTTTCTAAATCGGTTAGTGACTCCGATTCGCAAATATAATAATTATATTTTAATCTTCCATCTTTTTTATTTGGTAACTTCTGTTTTTAACAGCAATATCAATTCTCCACCAGCTTGCCAAGTAATTTTTAAAAACATCCGCTTTATCATCACATTCAGTATAATTAGAAAAATCATACCAAACATCATAAGATTCGATAGTTGATTTCTTAGCATTAAGTGGGATGCTATCAACTTTCTCAAATGAATGAAAACTAAATGTGTCAAATGGTGCTAATACTTTCTCTTTCTCTAACCACTTAACCTCAGAGTAGAATGTAAACTCCCTAGCGTTTGAGATTTTAACTAAGTCACCTTCTTTTAATTCGACCCCGTTACGGTCATGTATTGTTAATATAAACATAATTGTTATTTTTTAAATCCCCAAATCATCCCTAAAATCTTGCTCAAACCTAGCTAACTGTTTTGACTGCTTTAACAACTCATAAACACTTACTCCATGCCATGTTATATCATGGATAATCACATCACGGTCATCACCGGGATAATCGTCACTACTGGGAACGAACGCCGTAATTTCGTAATGCACGTCGAAATTAGATTCAAACGGGAATGGGAAACCTTTTCTCTCTCTTATTGCCATTTTATTTTCTTTTGATTTTAATTAAATGCTTATGTAACTTATCCACCTTCTTAACCATGTCAGCCCTAACCTTGCCGGATAAGATTCTGTTAAGTGTGTAACGACTTACCTTTAATTCTTTCATCATGTAGGGTAGTTCACCATATTCAATTAGACCCTCCCACTTACTGTGCCATTGTTCTTTATTCATTTTATGTTTGTTTTAATTATTCTTTAATCCCATCATTGTAATGACCTAGATATAATGCTCCATAATGCTTATACTTATCATCATCATAAGCAAGCATTATATCCAAACCGTCGGTTGTATAATCTTTAACAATTAAATCAACGTGTTTCCATGTTTGTGGTGGGCTAGGGTCGTCACCCAAACTAACATCGCTAGACAAAAACTTAATAAACTCAATCGGTTTTAATTTTTTTTCTTCTTCGACTTTATCCTGTGGGTTCTTTAAACCTAAATAGGTTCTTACTATTTCACAGGCTTCTGTAAATTGTTCATCTGTTATTTCCATGTTTGCAAAAATAACTATAATTTTTAAACAAAATTAAAAAGAATGTAAAATAAATTTTAAGTGTTTGAAAATCAAACAAATAAATTTTAATATCAAATAAATTTTAATTAAATTTGTAAGCATTAATATAAATGTGTATAGTGCAAATTAACCTCGAATATGAGCGGAACTACCGTCAGTTCGTTTATTTTGCAAAATATATGAATAGCCCAAACCCTACCGACTTGGTGAATGATGTGTACATACACTTAAGTGAATTAGAACCTAATCGATTGGCTAACTACCTTAGTAGATATACCGCCAAAGATTTTATAATAAATACAATCAAATTGTTTTATTATCGGGAACGTGCTGCTTTAAAAAGAGACTTAAAGCTATTCACTTCTGATTCTTTAAATGATTCGTTTGAAGATGAAGTAAGTGAGTTGTTTGATTTTGAAAAGTTGGATAAAATAATAAGAGAAATGCCGGAGCAAGATGCTAGGGTAATTAATGCGATTAAAGATAAAACACCGATTACAAATGTTTTAAACATGAATAAAGATAAGGCGGTTCTTTTTAAGAAAGTAATTATAAGTGAGGTTAAACGAAAATACTTTAACAATGACTAAAATAGAATACAACCACTACCTAGCATACAAAGATGCTATTAACTTGTATATCGAGATGCAAATGGTTTTAGAACCCAACAGCGCATTAATGATTCCTATTCTTAACTATTGCAACCAACAAGGTAACATCATTGATTCTAAATGTCCAAGTTGTTTAACTGATGCCTTAATATATTTTAGATATGCAGCCAAAAAGTACACCGAAACCGCCGCCGAAAGACCACAGGAAACCACTATCGCCAAGTACAAGAAGAAGAAAGAGATTAAAAAAAGGTCAAACCCATTCACGGGGTCGGTTGGTTAGTTTCTTTAAAATAATAGTTACAATTGATTAAGACAAAACAAATACACGTTATAAGAATGCTTTGCAAATGTGGTACATTAAACGAATACCATAGCAACAACCCATTAACAAAGAAATTAGCGTGTTACCTTGTTTGCCCATTTTGCAAACCAAAGAATAAAAAACAACAAACCAATATAAAATGAAAAGTGCAGAACATAAACCAATATTGATACATAGATTGCCAAATCATAAAAAAGAACATTTACTAAAAACAGAAATAAAGAAAATCATAACAAAAAACATTAAAGACTATCATCACATATTTATTTGGGAAAATATAGAAAGCGTAAAACTAGAAGTCCTAAGAGTAGAAGATGCACAAAACATTTCAGTTGAAGAATTAACCAAGCTAGTTGAATCAACTTATAAGGGGGTGACAAATGAATGAAGAACAATTTTGCGAATTTTTCACAAACCATTTTGGTGAAAGAATAACCAACATTAATCAAGTAAGTGGCTCATTTGACGGTGAAGAATTATTCGAGTTCGTTAATCAAGCTATAAACAAATCAAAAGAATTAAACAATGGGGAAAAAGAAATACATAGAAACACCTGAGCTTTATTTAAAGCTATGGAATGAATATGTTAAAGAGGTTAAAAGTAAACCTAAGTTAGTTCATGACTTTGTTGGTAAAGACGGTAACAGCGTTCACAGAGAAAGAGAAAGACCCCTATCATGGGACGGCTTTGAGTTGTTTGTTATGCAAAAAGGGTACATAAAAACACCCGACTTATCAGAATATTGCAATGAAGATAATAAGTCATACAGCGATTATTTACCCCTCTCACGTGCATTTAAGAAGCAAATTAAGGCTGACCACATTGAGGGAGGTATGACAAATATTTACAACGCAAATATCACAGCGAGTCTGCATGGGTTAAAAAACCATAACGAAACCGAAATAAAAGCAAACGTAACCATGCCTATCCCTGATATTGGAAGCCGTAAAAAATAAATATAAATACACTAAAGCCTATTACAAAATAAGGGACTTAATAATTGATAATCCAAATGAGGATGTATTTGTTATTTGTGGCGGTCAGGGTGCATCCAAAACCGTTTCAATTATCCAATTAATTATCCAGTCACTTCACACTTCGCCAAAGGAGGCAACTGTTTTGAGTAGTGAGTTAAGTAAGATGAAGCGTACAGTCATGAGGGATTACACTAAGATTTGTCAAGACTGGGGTATAATGACTGGTGACTCATTCAACAAATCAGAAAGCAAGCATGAATGGACAAATGGCAGTTACATTGATTTCCTTGGAGCAGACGTTAACGATGTTGGTAAAGGTTTTAGACGTGACATACTTTATATCAATGAAGCGGATAAATTAGACATTGATGCAGCCACGCAATTTATAAGCCGTGCTAATTTAACCATTATTGATTACAACCCAGATAATCATTTTTGGGGTGACGATTACATAAACGAAAATAACTTCTTACGCCTAACATTTGAGGATAACGAGTTCTTATCTGAAAGCGAGGTTAAGTCTATTTTGAATTACAAAGAACGGGGCTTTATTAAAAAGGATTTACCAATTGAACAACTATTTGAATCTAACAATATTATGAATAAGTACTGGGCGAATAAGTGGCGTGTGTACGGACTTGGTTTAGTTGGTTCATTAAGCGGCACAGTATTTAACAACTGGTCAAAGATTGACAATGTACCGCCCGATGCTGAGTTGTTGGCCTATGGTTTAGATTGGGGTTATAGTCAAGACCCGACTTGTTTAATTGCTATGTACAAATGGAATGGCAAACTAATAATTGACGAACTGATTTATCGTAAAGGATTAATTAATTCAGAGTTAGCAAACATCATGCGAACACTTAACCTTAACATGAGGGTTAATATAGTTGCGGATAGTGCCGAGCCTAAGTCAATAGCCGACTTAAAGATGTATGGTTTTTATAATGTTATCCCAGCCGTTAAAGGTGCTGATAGTGTACGTAATGGAATAAATAAGCTGCAAGAACATGATATACTTATTACATCACGTTCAACCAACACAATCAATGAGTTTCAAAATTACACATGGGCAAAGGATAGAAACGGAAAAGAAACGGGAGAGCCTATTGATGCTTTTAATCATGCCATTGACCCTGCCCGTTATGTTGCTTTAACTAAACTATCTTACCAAGGCTATACTGAGGTATATTAATAAATGAGTGTATTTTATTGTTATATTAGTGAATGATACCAATTGAGATAGTAATAGATGAATTTGGCAATAAGTTAGTTGAAGACCTGAGAGCATCCCTTAAAAAGAAAGGGGTGATGTATCAAACGCAGGAAAGTAAATTAGCTGCTTCAATTCGTTTTAGAACATTACCTAAAGGTGATTCAATTGAGTTTCAGTTATTGATGCCTGCCTATGCTGAGTTAGTAGACGAGGGAAGGAAACCAGACCCAGTTAGTAAAGAGGGGAAAAAGAATATAGGTGAATGGGGTAACCGAAAAGGAATGATAGGTAAGTTTAGCGAGAATGAATTGATTAATAGAAAGAAAAAACAAGACGAAGCAAAGGCAAGGAACAAAAATAGAAAGGTTTGGAAAACTCTAAAAAAACAACCATTCAATAAAGCTAAAGAAGCATTCGCTTATGTAGTGAGTAGAAAGATAGCTAAGAAAGGTTACAAAGGAAACAACTTCTTTACCGATGTGATTAACGATGGGCGTATTGACGAATTAAAAAAAGACTTAATAGAGTATGGATTCAAGAACTTTAAATTTGGATTAGAATAACATGGCAATCACTATTACCCATAAACCCCAAACAATAGCACCGGGATTCAACCAGTTAATGTTTAGAGCAACTTCTACCCAAACGGCACAGCCTAACTTTAACTATTATGTTACTGTTAACGTGGACGGTGTTGCTTTAACTCCTATGCCATTGCCAGCAAGACCAACAGGTGACCTTATACTAGACATCAAACCATTAGTTAGGGACTATTTAAAACATTACTTTCCATTCAATCTTTCGGGATGGCAAACGTGTACGAAGTCAATTATAAACGTTACAGTTAACATAGGCGAACGTTACGGAACTACTCCGACTATCTATACAGGAACTAATCAATTCTTTAAAATATGGAATGGTTCGTTAACAGAGAGGGAAAGGATGACTTACAACTCTTCACTGTACGTGAGTGGTTCGAGGGCTTTAAATAATTTACCAACTGAAATAAAGGTTAAAAAGGATAAACAAGATGTTGTTTTTTATTACTTGTTAAACGCTGTTAATGACGTTACAACGGTTGAAGTTAAAACATACGACTCAACAAACACATTACAAAGTGATAGTGCCATTGCCAACCCACACACAACAGTAACAACACAAAATCAAATGCTTTGTATTAACCTCGGAAAGGCTGCGCTACAGGGATTGTTAGTCAGTCAAGTTGGAGGAGATTTTCCAATATCAACCAGTTCGAGTGTTAAAAGAATAAATATTAAGTTCAAAAACGGTGGTACTACTGTTGGAGAATATAACATCAATTATGTAGGATGCAAGGGGCGTAATGAGAAACCGTATAGCCTTTACTACCTCAATCGCAATGGGGCTTTTGATTTTATTAACTTCGTTTCAGTTAATCGAACCAACACCAATACTAAGATAAATTACAGAAAGATTGAACAATACCACAAAGGTAGTTACTTGGATTCAAGTAGTACAATTGTTTTAATCGATAGCCCATTGGAGCAAAGAGATAGGGTGTTAGGCAACACTAATCAAGACACTTACCGATTAATTACAGATTCGTTAAGTGATTCAGATGTTGCAATGCTAGAAGATTGCTTTAACTCAAGCGTGTACATTTTACATGACATTGAAAACGACTATTACGAATATGTGAACCAAACAGATACTCAATTCATCGTAAGGGAAAAGATAGTTGACAAAGTAATTCAGGTGCAAATGAACATTAACAGTAACATCATTAACGAAAGGCAGACGTTTTAATGGGTAGGTTATTTATTCGAAATATTGAAGTTGATATGGTTGAGGATGTGAATACGTCCTTAAACTATTCTTTATTGGACATTCAAAACCCGGTTAATAAGCAGACTAATTATAGCAAGTCAATTAAGTTACCAGCAACAAACCCGATTAATCAAATATTTGAATACATCTTTAACTTAGATGTAACCCTATCCACATTTAATCCAAACAAAAAAGAGCCTGCTATTTACTATTCAAATGAAAGCGAAATATTCGCAGGTCACGTAAGGCTTAAGAAGATAGAACGTAATTTAGATAAACAAACAAACTTTTACATACTTGAACTGTTTGGCGAACTATCCTCTTTATTTAGAGACATTGGCGAAAAGTTAGTAACAGGTAATCCGAACCCTGCCGACGACTTAGACTTTAGCGAGTATGACCATGAATTGAACTACACCAATGTAGTTAATAGTTGGGCAACTTCAAATATAGTTAGTGGCTCACCTGTTTCATTAGGGGGGTTAGGTGCTAAAGGTTATCGTTACGCCTTGGCTAATTACGGAACGGAAGCGGAATATTTTTTAAACAACTCATCTAACTATAATCCCGACATTGACTTTGCTGTTAATAATATGCGCCCTGTCATATTCAGGTATGAACTTTTAAAAAAGATATTTGATAAAGCAGGCTGGGTTTGGGATTCAGCTTTTTTAAACGGGACTAGGTTTGGTAAAATAGTTCACCCTTGTAACAATGATGTATTAAGCCTTTCGCAATCTCAAATAGATAACAATAGGTATTACGTAAATGATAACGTAGGCATAAGTAACACCGTTGCAATGAATCCAATCGGAGGTTCTAGTGCTACATTTGTTCCAACGTTACCACCTTACAATACTGTTATATTCAATAACGAAGCTTCACCATTTTATGACACAGGAGCAAACAACAATACTACAACCGGAATATTTAACACACCGTTACAATCGACTTACATAATCACATTTCAAACAACCGTTAACGCTGAGTTATCAATACCAACAACACCGGTAGGTAGGTTAATGACTTCGTTTACAGGGATTGTTAGATTGTCAATTGATAAAGAAGTTTCACCCGGTGTTTGGACAAATATACACTATCAAGACTTTAACTACAATCAAACGAATGCAGGTACTTTTGTTTTATCTCAATCATTCCAAACAACTAAAGAAGTCTATGATATTGTAAACACTAAGTACAGATGTACTGTTGGCTATGGTAGCTTAGTTGGTACAATGACCTCAGTAATAACAGGCGGTAACATCTTTATTAAAGTATTGGATAGTTACTTGTACGTAAGGCTAAAGAATAACAATGTAGTGGAGGGTATGGGCGTTACTTATTCTTTTAATCAAGTGTTACCAAAAAATAAAAAACAAAAAGACTTTTTAATCGATTCAATTCGTGAGTTCAATTTGTGGATGATAGAGGATAAACTGGTTAAAAAGAAAATGATAATCGAGCCGTACGAAAATTGGTTTGACCCTATCAATGTTGAAGATTGGACAGCTTTAAGAGACACTAAAGCAGGCGAAAGCTATGAGTTATTATCTTTACTAGATAACAAAACATTTCACTTTGCGCATAAACCTAATTCAGACTATTGGTCTAAAAAGTACACCGAAAGAAACCTTTATAATTACGGTGATGCTGTTAAGGACATTGATAATGACTTTTTAAATGGTACTAATAAAATTGAACTTACAACAAGTTCAAGCCCTTTGATTGGCAATGATTCAAACGGTTTACTAATACCTCAGATTTACTCAATCGATAACGGGGTGATTAAACCAATTAAACATAACTTAAGGTCAATGCTATGGGGTGGGCTTGTAAACATGGACGGGGGCTATTGGACTTTGTGGAGTTTAGGAAACCCTACTAACTTTAGTCAATATCCTTACATCGGGCATTTAGATGACCCTTACAATCCAACGTTTGATTTCTTGTTTGAGAATCCAAGTGAGATATTTTATGAACGCCCAGTACTTAATTACACTAATAACAATCTTTATAATGCTTATTGGAAAGGCTATGTTGACCAATTAAGCAACCCTAACAGCAAGGTTGTAACACGTAACTATTGGTTAAGCGAGAAAACAATCAAGGAACTAACATGGCGCAAAAGAATATTTGATGACGGGCATTACTTTATACTTTATTCAATCGAGAATTACACACCGGACAGCAACCAGTCAACAACTTGCAAATTATTAAAGCTAAGTGATTACGTTGCATTTATTCCAAGCGGTGAATCACCGGGTGGAAGTGGTGGAGGTGGTAATGCTTTCGGTAGTTCAAAAGTTGCGGCTTCATTAAGTTCATTCTTAATTGAGTCAGCAACACCAAGCGGAATGAGGTTAGCAGCACCGACCGCAACAAAAAAAGTGTTTATTGATAGTGACTCGAATTTACCATTAGGAAAGTTTACAATAATAGAAGCGGACGCAAGCGGTGGCGATATTACAATAACTTTAAACAATGTAGGGTTTGAGTTTATGGTTGTTAGGGTTGATAATACTGTAGGTACAAGTGTATTCTTGCAGCCAGACGATGCAACTGTTTTAATTGACTTTGCAGCAAATTACACGCTAACAACTCAGGGGGAATTGGTTAAGGTTATACCTGTTGAAGGGGCTTATTACGTACAGAAATGATGAATATAAAAGACATAAATAGTTGCTTTGTTGATATGCTTTTAGTTTTGAATCTATACAATCAAAACAATGAAGAGTTAAACAAGGATATTAAAACGGCTTGGAAACTAGCCGAAAAAACACATAAAAGAAAATGGAGAAACTATCGTTTGAATTTGAGATAAAAGGAGTCACTAAGTCTATTAACTCAATCGCTGAGGCTAAAGATGCTTTAAGCGAATTGCAGGATGTTGTAGAAAATTCCGACTTTGGGAGCGAGGAGTTCAGGGCTGCGAGTACTGAGATTGAAAGGGTACAAGCCAAGTTAATTGAAGCAACTAGTAAAGGTGTTGAACCTGCAACGAATGGATTCAAGAAACTAAAGGACGAATTAAAAGCAGCTAAGAACGCTCAAGCGGAAGCTGCTCAAACATTCGGAGAGGGTAGTAAAGAATACAAAGCAGCCGCCCAGCAAGTCGCTAATTTACAGGATAAGATAGATGACTTAAAAGACAGTTCAGTTTCTTTAAAAGGTACTGGCATTGAACGTTTGAATAGTGGCGTTGGACTTTTAAAAGAAGGTTTTGCCAATTTTGATACTGACAAATTAAAGGTCGGTTTTAATGCGCTTGGAAGTGCCATGAAAGCAATCCCTATATTTTTAATTATTGAGGGAGTTAGATACCTAGTTGAAAACTTTAATGAATTATCAGAGGGTACAGGAATAATAGCCAAAGCATTACAAGGTGTTTCTTGGATAATGAATAAATTAAAAGAGGAAATTTATGCCGTTACAGATGCTTTAGGATTAACGAATAGCGCGCTTGACAAACAAGGCGAAGCTATTAAAACCTATGCCGACAAAACAAAAGAAGCGTTAAACCAACAGTCAGCTGCATTTGATAGGCAAATTGCACAGGCTAAAGCGGCTGGCAAATCTACAGTTGATTTAGAAATAGCAAAACAAAAAGCAATCATTGAAACCAATAAAACAATAGTTAAACAGATTGAGGCGTTTGTAAGGGCTGGTGGAGAATTAGATGAAGAGAAACGCAAACTACTTTCTGAATCATTAGAAACTATTAGAAACGCTAAGTCACAGGAAAATGTAGTTGTATTAACAGCGCAAAAAGAACAAAACGATGCTTACAAGAAGAAGTTAGAAGAACGAAAGAAGTTACTTGAAGAGGCTATCAATGAAGAAAACCAATTAAACAAAAACAAAAAAGCATTCGACCTTCAGCTTGAAGTAGAAAAGCAAGCGGAGCAAGAAGTTATATTAACTCAATCATTAGAGCAGCAAAGTTTAATTAATGACTACTTTAACCAAATAGACAAAGAGCGACTAGCTAAATGGAATGAAGAACAAAAACAATTATTAATTGATAGAACAAATCAAGGATTAGATACATTAACACAATTTACAAACGCTAGCGCAGCTCTTAGTGATGCTGTGTTTAGTGTTCAGTTGGAGAATTCTAAAAAGGGTAGTGAAGAGGAGTTGAAGATAAAGCGTAAACAATTTGATTTAAACAAAAAGATTCAAATAGGTGCAGCCGTAATAAGTGGGTTACAAGGCGCATTAAATGCAATAACAGCAAAGTCAACAATACCTCAACCATTTGATGCGATTTATAAAGGGCTTCAAGTTGCTACAATTGCAGGAACTACAGCGCAAACAATTAACAAAATTAGTTCGACTCCATTTGAAGGCGGTAACGCTTCAAGTATTAGCGGTAACAACTCAACCCCTGCCATTGGAGGCTCTGCACCTGCTTTTAATTCAATTGCTCCAAGTGTTAACCCTGCAAACCAACAACCACAATCAACACGATTAGATGAGAGTGGTAGACCAATAGGTCAAAATCAATCGTTTAGAATTAAGGCGGATGTGGTTGAAAATGATATGACCGAGAAACAAAAAGAACAAGAAAAAAGAAAATCACTAATAACTTTTTAACATGACTATAAAAGAAAACGGAGTCTATAAAGGCTTAATTAAAAAAAACGAAAACGGGTTAAACATTTTATCAATGGTTGAAAGCCCTGCTATTGAAGTTGAATACATTAAAATGAATAAGGAGGATGAGCCTATTCAAATTAAATGTGAAGTG
>Ga0208599_1000054_pt1 | contig 40035 bp, 33 predicted proteins | sample LakMenEpi17Aug12_FD_150706 | JGI IMG/M metagenome (GOLD analysis project Ga0208599, IMG submission 150706) | Freshwater microbial communities from Lake Mendota, WI - 17AUG2012 deep hole epilimnion (SPAdes) | ecosystem: Environmental > Aquatic > Freshwater > Lake > Epilimnion/Euphotic zone ... | reverse complement strand
AATAATCCTGTTATTAAGCAAACCTATTACGCTGGCACCGATAAGTTTGGTAGAGATATGCTTAGTAGACTTATAATTGGCGTACGCGTAAGTTTGGGTGTTGGCCTAATTGCAGTTTTACTGTCTTTAACCATTGGTATTTTACTGGGCGCGCTTGCTGGTTTTTATAGAGGCTGGATAGATGAATGCATTATGTGGTTTATCAATGTTATTTGGAGTATTCCAACATTACTGCTAGTATTTGCAATTACACTTGTTTTAGGAAAAGGATTTTGGCAGGTTTTTATTGCTGTTGGATTAACCATGTGGGTGAATGTTGCAAGGCTTGTGCGCGGTCAGGTAATGGCCATTAAAAACAGAGAATTTATTGAAGCGGCACAAGTTCTTGGCTACTCCAATACACGCACCATATTTTTACATATTTTACCCAATATTATTGGACCCGTACTCGTAATTGCTGCGAGTAATTTTGCATCTGCGATTGTAATTGAAGCAGGCTTAAGTTTTTTAGGCGTGGGTGTTCAACCGCCACAACCCAGCTGGGGCCTGATGATTAAAGAAAATTATAATTTTATTATCACCCACAATCCGGCACTTGCACTAGCACCTGGCATTGCCATTATGATACTAGTGCTTGCATTTAATTTACTAGGTAACGGTTTAAGAGACGCTTTTAATGTGCGTGAAAAATAACTATTCCGAAGTTGGAGAAACCACTACACTGCGCACCAAACTTTCTTCGAGTGAAATAAATGTTTCTGTTCTTTCAATACCTTTTATTTTTTGCAGCTCATCATGTAAAACATAACGCAACTGCTGAATATCTTTACAAACAATTTCTGCAAACATGCTATAATTACCGGTGGTATAATTTAAGCGTACAATTTGTGGCACTTTTTTTAATTCCTTGGCAACACTATCATACAGCGAACTTTTTTCGAGATAGATGCCAATAAAAGCAATTACGTCGTAACCGAGTTCTTTTAAATCGACAGATAATTTTTTACCCTTTACTACACCCAGTTCTTCTAATTTTTTTATACGCACGTGGATGGTACCACCCGACACAAAGAGTTTTTTACCTAAATCGGCGTAGGAAATTTCTGCATCCTCCATCATTTCCTGAATAATCTGTAAATCGAGTTTGTCAAGATTCAATTTTGGGTTCATATTAGGGCGTGTTTTTAGTAGTATTTTAATAAAAAAGCAATTTATTGATATTTTTCTAAAGTTTTTGATTATTGATTAAAATATTTGTAACGAATAGGCCTAATGGTTTAACATTGCATTGTTAATGAGTATCAAAACAGTTCTTATTTATTGTGGGGTGATGAAATATTAGGCAAACATGCCCTCTTGTCTCGAGGGTGAGGATAACGGGATAAACGTAACATAGAGCCGCTTAGCAATAAGCGACCAGGGTCGACCACTGAACTTTGTGTTATAGCTAACTGCCTTCTGGAGGTTCGATCCCTCCCCCTACAGCAAAAAAAAGCCGCTTCCATAAGGAGCGGCTTTTTTTATTAATTATACATGCGTATGAATGCTATTTCTTTTTAATTAAAACAGCAGATACAACTGGCCTTTCAATACCATTGTCTCCAGGGCGAACAAGCTGTTGACTAGATACCACCATGCTTGTAGAACCACCTCCATCTAAATTGATGGCATCTTGACAACCCAATGAGGCCATAATATTACTCAGATCTAAAAGATTAACGCCGTCATACCCACCAACAGTATTATCCCCTTCAACAGCCAATAACAAAACCAAATTGTTATTTGTAAATCCAATAGCCGACCTAGGCCTAGATGTTTTATTGTTTATCACAATCATTTCGGCAGTATCAGAAATAGAAAGTTTGCCATCTTTTAATAATTGAGGCGATCCCCCAATTGCAGAATGAATATCCCACACTTTGCCTCCCGTTGGAAAAAGCTCAGTAGGCAATGCCATGGGTGCTTTTCCTTCTACATTAGGACTAGGAGATGGATAAGAATATATTAAATCATTACCAGTACCTACATGATAAATCCATGCAGACTGGTAAATGCCCGTTGAAGTAACGCCAAAAGCAGCGCGAGTAGGATAATAAGAAGTACTCACCCCATTAAATGTTCTGCTCAATACTTTAATATTTGCTGAGCTTACAGTTCCATTGTATTTGACTAAACTGTAAGATTGATTGGATCCAAAAAAACCACCGTTGAGTGCCGCATAAACAGTACCCACTTCATCCTTATAAAAGTCACTTGTTTTTTTTGCAGTTGCAGCTAATACTGGCTTAAATTCTATGCTGGTATTTTTACTATCGTAAGCCAAGCAAAACATTTTTGTTTTTTTTCCAGCATAAATACTATCAAAAAAATAGAGCTCAATACCGCTAGGAAAATTAAGTGAAATAGTACTAGAAAATTTCCAGCCCGGGGGCAAGGTCATTAACTTTGCTGTTGTAGAAGTAACAGGCGGAGTTGGTGGTGGAGGCGTTGTTCCTCCACCGGTTGAACTTTTAGAACAACCAATTAAAATAATAAAAAGAAATAAAATGATATTATTTCTGAATAATTGAGATTTCATTCTATTTAATTTTTATAGATACTCTTTTTTGCGTCTTTAATTGTTTCATAATAAAACAACACTTCTCCATGATACCCTTCTTGCCTATTTAATGCAATCATTTTTTCAAAAAAGGTACTATCTACTCTGTACCCATCTCCTAAAGAAGTTAAAATACCAGGATAAATTTTATTTTTTAAAGAAGCAGGGACCTGTTTTGCTACCGCTTTTAAAGTAGCCGCATAATTGTCATATTGATACCGGTATACCTGCGGAATAATAAGATCTGCATATCCATCTTTTAACCAAGTTGGCCAGTCTTGTAAATATTGTTCAAGACTCCAAGGAAAAATACTTGGTGCCCAACTCACCATACAGGAGGCATTTGTTTTTTTTACTGATCCGTATAATTTTTTTGCAAATTCATTTAGTTTATTAGCTCTCCATTGCAGCCACAAAGGATTTTTTGCATCCACGGGTGGGTTTACACCATTGTGTTCATCTGCAAACACCTTAGCGGTATATGAATCATATCCACCTTCGGATGGCATTGCCGGTAATCTATCATCCCCTTGCACACCATCTATTTTATAATTTTGTACAACTTCTAAAACCATTTGATGCATAAAGTCTTGTACTTCTGGATGCATACTATTCCACCAAAAAAATCCATTTTTCTTTAGAAGATTTTGTTTCTGATCTCGGCCAACCCAATTGGGGTATTTTGACAGCCAATTATTTAAACTACTGTCTTTATAGGCATAAGAAAATCCAAACTCAAACCAAGCATGTACTTTTAATCCATGCTTGTGACCTTCGCTTACAAAAGAGGCAATAGGGTCAAATTTTTTATACCGTGGGTCTTGCTTTATGCCAATGTATTTTTCAACTACTTTACTTGGATAGGTTGTAAGTCCATTATTCCAAACCACTACAAAAATATCCGTAAGGCCATTTCGCTTACAGTTTAAAACCGCTTCTTCTACATTTTTTTTATTTAACATCGCATCACTAGCCACATTGGTGATCCATGTGCCACGAAGCTTGTTATTTAAAGTAGACTGCGCTTGGATTGCAAAATGAAATAAAGACACTGCCAGTAATAAAAAAATAGTACGCCTCATAATAATTCTATATCGTGTTTATATATTCTAAATACCTGTTGTATAAATGATGTGCCTGTATATATGACGACTGAGGACTCATAAAATGAGAAAATTCAAAAGTAATGGCCTTATCGTATTCAGATTTACCAGCAGCTTCTAATTTTAATTTTAATTTTTCAAATTTGATGGGTAAAAATTTGATGGGCATATCCCGGTCAAAACTTTCGGCATTGGTCCAACAAGCTAAATTATATTTAGAAGCTAATTTTTTATTCACTGAAAAGAAATCATGAAGTTCGTGATAATCAATATGACCGTCCTGAAAGGCAACAGCATCAATGTTTTGATGAATACCTTCAAAAATTTCATTCCACTCTGTTTCATGTTCAAGAATGGACACGGCATCTTCTTTTGTTAAATTACCAGATGCAGCCATCACTGCTTTTTTACCATCAATCCACGGAGAAATAAATACAGGTAAGTTTCCGCTAATTTGCTTACACATTTGACCCAAACTATTAAACGCTTCGATAGCGCCCTTTGTTTTTCTACTTATTTCGGTACTCAAATACCAACCTTTAAATGCGGTACGATGTCCGTACTTTTTCCATACTTCATCAATAACATAAAAATTTGCATCAATTTCAAACTGAAGATTTCCAGTATCCCAGTAGTGTCCACTATCATACAAACCAAAATAAAGCTTCATGCCATAACGCTCGGCTAAGGTTAAATACAAATCAATTAAATCGATTGGAGGCGCATAACACTGATGCTTACTTATTAAATAATCCGACGGATAGGTCAAAAATTTTCTATAGCCACAGCGAATTACAATAACCGTATCAATACCGGCAGCCTGCATATATTGAAAATCTTTTTCCCATTCACGTGGCCCCCAATTTTGATGCGGTATGTCATGACTAATTTCGTCAATGAAAGTTCCTGTAATGCGCATGATCTAATATTTATATTTTTTCTTCATTTAAATTTGGCAAGGGTACTAACCAAGAAATTAAAAAGGCTGGAATGGTAGAAACAAGTACCCAAATAAAGAAATATTGATACCCTATTTTGTCACTTACAAATCCACTAATCATGGAAGGTAACATAAAACCCAAATTGGTTAAACCACTTCCAAAAGCATAGTGCGCCATTTTATATTTTCCGGGGGCCATTTGTTGCATAATGTATAAAATCAAACCTACGAATCCAAAGCCATAACCAAAATACTCAATCGCAACAGCCGAACCAATAACATATAAATTAGTAGGAAGCGCAATGGCTAAGTAGGCATAAGCAGCAAATGGTAAATTAAAGAAACAACATAATATTAATAGAGATTTTCTTGTTAACCCACCACTTTTAGAAACAAAGTTACCTGCTACAATCGATCCTAATACAAAAGCAGCAGCTCCAAATACACCATACAATAGTCCAATTTCCGAAGTTGATAATCCGAGGCCACCTTCTGCTCTTGTAGCTTTAAAAAATAAAGGGGTAATTTTTATTGCTTGTCCTTCTGCAAAACGGTAAAAAACAATGAAAGCCAACCCATACCAAATATTTTTTTTCTGAAAAAAAGTAATGATCACATCTTTCAATACATCAAAGCCTTCTTGTAAAGTACCCACCTGCTTTGACGCACCTCCCTCTGGAAGCATTTTCATATTGTAAATACCCAACGATACCATAATAATGCAGTAAAAAGACATAACGGTTACCCATGCATTAATTAACCCGTATCGCTTTTCCAATTCTCCTGCTAAATAAACGAGTAAGCCACCCGAAACTATTTTAGCAACATTATAAAATGCACCTTGCCAACCCACATATTTTGCTTGTTGTGCAGGATCTAATTCATTCAAATAAATACCATCTGCCGCTGTATCATGCGTAGAGGCACTAATGGCTATGATTGCCATTAATGTAATTGAAATTGAAAAAAAATGATCTAGATGAAGTGAAATAGCGATTAATCCAAATATCGATCCTGTTATAATTTGCGTGATATAAACGAAATATTTTTTTGTTTTAAACATTTCCAAAAATGGTCCCCACAAAGGCTTTAATGTCCATGGAAGCATAATGAGCGAGGTCCAAAACGCAATACTAGTGTCAGATATTCCAAAATTTTTATACATGATTGCACTTGCCGTAGACAAAGCAACGAAGGGCAATCCCATAGCAAACCAAGTGCTAGGAATCCAAAATAATGGCGATTTTGGGGTTGTAGGTTGACGCATAATTAAAAATATTAAAAACTTATATTAAATTTATAAAATATTTAATTAAGTTAGCTCATCAATTTCAACATTTGTCATGCTTTTCAACCTAAACATTCGTAAGAGTCTATCCATTTGCCTTCTTTTATTTGTACTTGTAAGCATTGGCGCTTGTTCAAAAAAGGGCGGTACAACGCCAACACCACTTCCTCCCAATCCAAACCCCAATCCAGTTCCAGTTTGGGACGCTAATGCCATGCGTGGCGTTTGGGTAACAACAACAGCGAGTACGGCATTAGACAGTAGAGACAACATTAAACAAATGATGTCCAATTGCAAACTAGCCGGGATCAACCATGTGTTTATTGTTGTATACAACAATGCAAGAACAATTTACCCTAGCACCGTGATGCAAAATTTAACCGGCATTAAGCAGTTGGAAAAATTTGTTGGTAGAGATCCATTACAAGAATGCGTTGAAGAAGGTAAAGCAGCAGGATTAAAAGTACATGCTTGGTTTGAATATGGATTTTCATCCTCCTATTCTGCAAACGGCGGCTCCATTGTTGCTGCTAAACCTGAATGGGCAGCAAAAGATTTAAACAATCAACTTGTTGTAAAAAATGGATTCGATTGGCTCAATGGATTACATCCGCAAGTACAACAATTTATGGTTGATCTTTTTAAAGAAGTGGTGAACAAGTATAATGTTGATGGTGTTCAAGGCGATGACAGATTACCTGCAATGCCTTCCACAGGCGGATATGATGCCTATACAGTAAATTTATATAAATCAGAAAACGGTGGTGCCAATCCTCCCCCATCCCCTACAGATGCGGGCTGGTTAAAGTGGAGAGCCGACAAGCTAAACGTTTTTTTAAAACGATTAAGAACAGAAGTTAAAGCCATTAAGCCAACTATTTTATTTACCATGTCACCTAGTCCATATCCTTTTGGATATACCGAATATTTACAGGACTGGCCAACTTGGGTAGATAGCGCATGGGTGGATGCGATTATTCCACAAATTTATCGGTACAATATTACCGACTACGACAACTCCATCAACCAACAAAAATCATATTACAAAAATACTGCAGTTCCTTTTTATCCAGGTGTATTGGTTAAATCGGGAAGCACCGTTCAGTCAGATGCCTTGATGTCTCAATTTATACAGAGCAACAGAAACAAAGGGTTTAAAGGTGAAGTGTTTTTCTTTTATGAGGGTTTAAAAGATAAATTAACTTGGTACCAGGGACTCTATCCCTACATTAAATAAATCATGAAAAAAATATTGATTTTACTCCCTTTTTTGGGAGTATTTGCTATTAGTAATGGGCAAAATAAAACACGTTATGTAGACCCATTTTTAGGAACAGGCGGACACGGACACGTGTATCCTGGAGCCACAGTTCCCTTTGGTATGGTTCAACTCAGTCCCGACAACGGAGACGAGGGATGGGATTGGTGCAGTGGCTACCATTATAGCAGCAAAACGATTGCTGGATTTAGTCACACTCACTTAAACGGTACAGGTATTGGTGACTGGTGCGATATTTCAGTATTACCACTAACCGATTCTATTGGCGCCAACCGCTCTGTCATTAAACATGCATTTAACCATAAAAATGAAAGTGCAAAACCTGGTTATTATTCAGTTAAACTAGACAACGGAATTGTTTGTGAATTATCGGCAAGCGAAAGAACAGGTATTCAGCAATACAGCTTTCCTTCCAATCAGGCATGGATCAGATACGATATGGGATTTAAATTAAATTGGGATCAACCAACAGATGCCTTTATTAAAATCATCAACGATTCAACGATTGGCGGATACCGCTATTCTACCGGTTGGGCAAAAAATCAACGTGTTTATTTTACATCTGTATTTTCAGCTAAAATAAAATCATACCGGTTTATTGATGCACAAGAAATAAATAAAACGGCACAAGGTAAATTGGTAAAATTACTTTTAGAATTTGAGCCTTTACAAAAAAAGATAATCGTAAAGACCGGTATTAGTAATGTTAGTATTGAAAAATCAGGATTGGCACTCAATGAAATTAGTGGCCAAACATTTAATTCAATTACCGCAAAGGCAGAAAATAAATGGGAAAAGGAATTAAATAAAATTGAAATTAATACTTCCAATAAAGCCTTTGCTACTAAATTTTACACCGCACTCTACAGAACTGCTTTAGCACCGGTAATTTATTCTGACATAGACGGCACCTACCAAAATCAACAAGGACAAGTACAAAAAATGGAAGGCGGAAAACCGCGTTATACTATTTTTTCTTTGTGGGATACATTTAGAGCCCTCAATCCTCTTTTTACAATCACACAACCAAAGCTAGTTCCAGATCTTATCAATAGTATGTTGCAGTTTTACAAAGAAAATGGACTACTACCCGTATGGGATATTAGCACCTGGGAAGCCAATACCATGACAGGCTATCATTCTATTCCGGTTATAGCAGATGCCATTTTAAAAAACATGCCTGGATTTAATGTAGATACTGCTTATGAAGCCATGTTAAAATCTGCGTTTCAAAAACAAAGAGGTACAGGCGATTATATAAAATATGGATACCTGCCACAAGACAAACATGGCTGGAGTGTAACCATCACCCTAGAATATGCCTATGATGACTGGTGCATTGCACAAGTAGCTAAAAAATTAGGTAAAACAAAAGACTATGCACTATTTATGGAGCGTGCAAAGTATTACCAAAATTTATTTGATGCATCAACAGGATTCATGCGTGCAAAAGATAGTCAAGGAAAATTTATTGAACCTTTTGACCCCTTACTTTCGGAACATGGGTTTGAAGGACAATATATTGAAGGAACGGCATGGCAACATAGTTTTTTTGTTCCGCATGATGTTGAAGGATTATCAGCACTATATGGTGGTAAAAAAGTATTAGCAAATAAATTAGACTCTTTATTTAATGCACCATCCATTTTGCACGGAGAAAATGCTTCTGCAGACGTTTCTGGTTTAATTGGACAATATGCGCATGGCAATGAACCAAGTCATCATATTATATACATGTATAGTGCACTAGGCTATCCCGATAAAGCAGCCAAATGGATAAAAGCGGTTGCAGATAGCTTTTATAAAACAGGACCTGATGGATTAATTGGAAATGATGATTGCGGACAAATGAGCGCCTGGTATATTTTTAGTTCACTTGGCCTATACCCCATGAATCCTGCATCTGGAGAATATGTTTTTGGCTTTCCGCTCGTAAAAAATGCAAGTATTAATCTTGCTGGAAATAAAAAGTTGACAATTAACGTAATACAAAAAGGAGACAACAAAAACGCTTACATCAGATCTGTACTTTGGAATGGAAAAAAATTAGACCAACATTATATCGAGCATCATAAACTCATGAACGGAGGCTCGCTTACCTATATGATTGAATAAAAAAGCGGGCGCTACAATGTAGCGCCCGCCTATAAATCAATAAAGACAGGGGAATCATTAATTCCAGCCTGGATTCTGTGTTAGATTTGGATTGTTATCTATTTCAGATTGAGGTATTGGCCACAACTTATATTTTGCGTTGCTATTGTTTCTGATTTGATTTCTAAACCTAATACGCTGGTTAACACTGCTCGTATAATTAGGAATATTATCTGCATCAAAAGTAGGTCTAGCTGCAGGAACCGCTGGGTTTAGTGAAAGTCCAACAACTGGTCCACTATTTGCTTTTGCATAAATATCCCATCTTCTTAAATCAAACAAACGGAGCCCTTCACCAGCAAACTCAACTGCTCTTTCTCTTCTAATTAAAGTACGCATCGCAGTTTGGCTCCCAATCACAGAAGCAGGTTGTCCAGCTCTTGCTCTAACCAAATTGATGGCAGATAAAACAGTTGCATCAATTTCGTTCAACTCAATTTTAGCCTCTGCATACGTTAATAAAATATCTGCATAACGCATTAAAACAAAACCAACTCTAGACTCAAAAGTATACTGAGTAGAATCGTTGTACTTGTTCCATACATAACCAACGCCGCCAATATTTCCGGTAGCACTTACTTGCCACTGAATACCTGCAGCTTGCGCACCAATCCAATCATTATTGGTTGCTACATCATTGTATACACCTGTACTCCAATTGAATTTACGACGCACATTGGTATAAATATTAAATACCGTACGCTCCCTTAAGTTATTGTAAGGTAGTGCAGCTGTTTTAGATGCAAAATGTACCATGGTATCACCAGGCATATAAATACTCCATTTAAGTCGATTGTCTCTGTTAAGTCTTGGATTTGCAGGATCATAAACAGTAGAAGCATCAATACGGAGACCATCTCTTCCTTCAAATTGATCCACTAAATTTTGCGTTGGAAACAAACTACTCTGAGAGTTGGTTACCTGACGAGGAACACCAATTACAGCCATCCAGTTTTGTGGTTCATTTACGTCTGTTGGATAGGTCTGCGCAAACAAGATTTCTCTATTAGCATTAGCAGATTGACCGTTTAGCATAAACAAATCAGTAAATCGAGGATTTAATCCATACTGACCAGCATCAATAAGGGTTTTTGTAGCAGTTGCTGCTGTTCTGAAATCTTTAATTAATAGTGCCAACTTTGCTTTTAATCCAAGTGCAACACCCTTATTTACCCTGCCAATTGTTTGTACAGCAGATGTACCTGCTGCATCAAATGCTGCAACTGCCTCATCTAAGTCTTTGTACATGTCTGCAACAATGGTAGCAACTGGTGTGCGTTTAGCTTGTAAAACTTCTTCCACAGATGGCATGGCTCTGTAATATGGAACGTCACCAAACCAAGTCATTAAATGAAAATAACCCCATGCGCGAAGCACTTGGGCTTCTGCTTTTATTCGGTTGTATACCACCGGTGTTACATTAGCCTTACCATTTTCCATACCAACAATTTGTTGGTTGGCACGCTGAACCAATTTGTATGCTTGGTTCCAAGCTGATATACAAATAGCATTGTTAACTAAAAAAGGACCACCATCGCCCATGGCAATTAAATCTTCCGCATTTCCACCTCTTTTAATCGCCATATCAGTACTAGACTCAATCGCATAATGCATAGGGGTGTTATTAGCAATAACCCACATAGCCGATGCATAGGTGCCTACTAAGCCTTGCTCCATTTCGGCTTGATTGGATAAAAAGGTAGAAGAAGAAGACGCATCAAGTGGTTTTCTATCTAAAAACTTATTACAACTACTAATAGCGAAGGCAGCTAGAAGCGTTGGTATGATTAAATATTTTTTCATTGTATTCAATTTATTGAGTTCAATTAAAAGTTTACATTAACACCTGCAGTAAAGGTTCTCATTAAAGGATAAAATTCTGCATTAGCATTGTTTATTTCAGGATCAAATCCTTTCCATGCTTTAGAGATCGTAAGTAAGTTAGCCGCACTTACAAATACACGAAACGATTTGATTTTTACTTTACTTAACAACGCCTGAGGTAACGTATACCCTAGGTTAACGTTTTTAATTCTAAAATAAGCAGCACTTCTAATCCACTGAGAACTCAATAGATAGTTGTTACCGCCAGAACCCGATGGTAATAAACGAGGGAACGTAGCATTTTGATTGTCTGGTCTCCAATAATCTTTATGAATATCTAGTAGAGAAGCAGCAAAATCGGCACTTGAAAAAGGAACAGCACCTGTTCCACTTAAATAGTTATTGCGTTGACCAACACCTTGACCAAAAATATTTAGATCAAAGTTTTTATACGTTAGGTTCACATTAAGACTATACTCATACCTAGGAAATGCATTGCCTATAAAAGTTCTATCAAAGTTGTCAATTTTACCATCTGGATTTCCGTCTGGTCCACTGATATCTTTGTATTTCATGTCACCAGGCTTTGGACCATTGGCTGTAGTTGCACTCCAAGGAATTCCAAATTGAATAGGTGAATTTTTAATATCTGTTGAATCGGTAAAAAAGCCATTTGCTAAATACCCAAAGTAAGAACCTAAGGCCTGACCTGGTGCAGTTCTAATACCATCACCAATAAACGGAGTTCCAGGCACAAGATTTAGAACGTTATTTTTAACATCAGAAATCATTGCAGTTACATCTACACCTAACTTACCAAAGTTTTTCTTGTAGTTAACACTAAATTCCCATCCTTTATTTTCCATGTTACCCGCATTCACAAAAGGATTACTTAATCCTCCAGCAGACTGCGGTAAGGTTCTTTGCAATAACATGTTTTTTAATGTCTTCACATAATAATCTGCAGTTACCGTAAAATGCTTGCCTAAAGTAAGATCTAGACCCGCATTCCATTGTTTAGATGTTTCCCAACTTAAATCAGGATTTGCAAATTGAAGTAAAGCAACACCCAAAGTAGTTACATTACCAAAATAAGCATTGGTACCATTGTTGGGATTGCTGTAATTCGATTGCGCATAAAAAGCATCGTAAGCATAGTTGTTGCCAATATTTTGGTTTCCGTTTCCACCTATTGAACCACGGATCTTACCAAATGTTACTACGTCAGATATGCTTTTGAAAAATGATTCTTTAGAAAAAATCCAACCAGCAGATGCCGCTCCAAAATTACCCCATTGTTTATTTCTTGCTTGAGAAAAACGAGAAGTACCATCTCTTCTACCATTTAATTCTAAATAATATTTATCAGATAAACTGTAGTTAACCCTTGCAAAAAAACCAGCCAACGCAAGTTCAGATGCACCCGCATTGTTATCGCGAATACCACTTCCTAAATTTAAGTAAGGTTGGTTTGGATTTACAAAACCAGTTCTAGATGCACCAAAGAAATAGTTGGTGAATAACTCTGTCTGAGCACCTGTTAATACTTTTATTGAATGATTACCAAAACGCTTTGTATACGTTGCTTGTCCTAAATATGTTTTATACACGTTATTGGTATATGACTCAGACAAACTAGTTGTACCAGGCCATGTGCCCACAAATGAATAACCACCTGTAGCAATATTTGGCTGATAAATATCAGCATTCTTAACAAATGTTTTAGTCCAAGGATTTGACACTTGTCTACCCCAATATGCTTCAATTTCTAAACCACTAATAGGCTTATAATTAAATCCAAAACGAGTAAGCATTGTACTTCCATTAACCACCGATGTACCAGCAGCTTCCGCCATCGCAAGTGGATTTCTATTGTTAGACTGTGCAGCATTACCATACATGCCAGGGCCAAATTTACCAGCACCAATAGCAGGAAGACCAATTGCTTGACGAATAATAAATTCAGCACTACCAGTAGATGGGTTTGTTGTTCTATTGGTATTGTATGCTAGTACAGAAACCAAAGAAAACTTATCATTCACTTTAAATTCAGGATTAAGTCTGATATCGTATTTCTCAAAACTACTATTAGGAATTAAACCTTCTTGCTTCAAATAAGAAAAAGAAGAAAACAAATTAACCTTATCGGTAGATGTAGATACCTGCACGTTATGGTTTTGCATGATGCCAGAATTGGTAAACAATTCTTTTATCCAATCCGTATCAATGATATCTAAATTATTAGGGGCAGTAGTTTTATAACGATCAATCAATGCCTGAGGAAAAACAGAAGATGTAGGAATACCAGTTCGGTTTTTTTCTGCCTCGTTACTCAATAACATATGATCGATACCACTTACTCTGTTGGGTAAAGAAGTAGCTTGCTGTTGTGTTACAAAAGCATTGTAGTTTACTTGTAAACCTTTTTCGGTAGCCCTTTTTGTTTTTACTAAAACTACACCGGCAGATGCTCTATTACCATAAATGGCCGTAGATGCAGCATCTTTTAACAATGTAATACTTTCAATAGCGTTAGGATCGATTTGGTCTAGAGAACCAACGGCCAATCCGTCCACAATAATTAAGGGTGCATTACTACCTGAAATGGAACCCTGTCCACGCACAACTATACTAGCTCCATCTGCGCCAGGTTTTCCAGATTGCTGTTGAACGGTTACACCCGGGGCTAAACCTTGTAAAGCTTGGCTCGTACTTGAAACTTGACGCTTATTTAAAGCGCTGTTGTTTAAAGTTACCAATGACCCCGTAAGACTTGCTTTTTTCTGAGAACCATATCCCACAACAACTACTTCACCAATATCACCCACTGTAACTTGAAGCACTACATCAAGTGTGTTACCAGATACTTTTAATTCTTGTGTTGCAAACCCAATTCCAGAAAAAACAAGTGTCGCACCTGTATTAACTGATACATTGTAATTTCCACTCGAATTTGTGGTGGTTCCTTTTTTTGATCCTTTAACCAATACCGAAATACCTTCTGCAGGTCTACCAGAACTGGCACTGATTACTCTTCCCGCAACATTAAATTGTTGCGCTACTGCACTGCTCAAGATCATTAGCAGAAAACAGCAAAAGAGCGATACTTTTTTCATAAGCAAACGTTTTGTTTTTTAATATGTAGGTTTAATTTTTCCGTTGTGGTCAATTTGTTGCAATTCAAAAGGATTGATGGTAGCATCCATTAGCTGTGCAAACTGAATGCGTGTTACATAACTATTGGGGTTGAATGAACCAAATTTCCATCGCTGCCATGATTGCTTTATCTGATTTGTAAGTAATTTTTTATCAGATAAATTCCAAGAAGCCGATTTTGTTGCAAGCTTCTTATTCTTTGCTATTTCAATAATGATATCAATAGTTTCAGATAGGCTTAGATAGGCTTGCTGTTTTGGTGTTAGTAAACATAAATCAGCTATATCTTGAGCTAAAGCCGTTCGGTTTACAAGCGAGTCTGGATGAAAAAGCGTTCTATTTGCCCAACTATAGGGGACCCCTTGTCCTTTTAAAATTCCAGTTGCACCAATTTTTTGGGTCGCAATAAATTGAGGATGGCTTTGAGGTACATCAAAATAAGGCATGATATAGGCATTGCTATTAAGCAACCCTAATTGCACTTTTCTAACAGGTATATTTTGTGCATCAAGGTTTTGCTGAACAGCTTGAGCTGCTAATGTTCCAGCAGCCTGACCAATTAATAAAGCAATGGCTTGAAGTCGAGTTGTACCGTTTACAACATTTGAAACACTTATGCTTTTTTCTGCAACAATTAAACCACTTATATCTTGTGGTATTAAAGATCCTAGTGGAATATTAAAAGAAGGAACAGGATAAAAGTCTAGATGCTGCGGTGCTTTTAGATTTTTTTTATGGTGGTGATCAATTGGATAATCGCCAACTGCAATACCTGTTTTATACAATGGATTGGGCGAATCAAAAGGCTTTGCAATATGCTTCACATCAAAACGCACCAAACCCTTTACCCTTCTACTTTCTCTATGATAAGGAATAAGTGGTAATTTATCAGCTGTCGGATATTCATCATCCGCTAATCCTAAGTTTTTAAATCCTAATTGATGTTGAATAAAATAAATAAACCGAAGTGTTTGCTCCTTGGCTTTTACCAATTCTTTTTCGCGATCAGCCTCATTCATTTCAACAATATTTAAATAAATATCATTGCCACTATTAGGCCAGTTAATCATGTATTTTTTATTGGGTAGTTTGCCATAGTCAAGCATTTTTTTGGCATCAACATTTGGCTTTGGCTTTGCGGTATTAAAATAATAATCAGTGCAGGCTCCATCAAATTCGGAAGGATCGTAATTTTTTGGCTTTGGAATGGTCTTATCTGTCCCCTTTCCATAATCTTTCAAAATAGCAACATAAGTGATATCCTGAACGATATCATTTGTTTCTGAAACATGTACATCTTCACCAGTTACTGCACTTGCTTCCATACCTAAACTATATGGCACTCCTGCATTTGCAAGCACATCCCCAAGTTCAGTAGCATCTATAACTTGTTTGGCATAAATGGTAACTTTTTGATTGGTTGGCAGATGTAGAAAAATGGCACCAGTGATTGCATTGTTATTTTTAATAGCGCTTACAAATTGAAACTGATACTTCACCGTTAACCCTTTGGTATGAAGCACCATCGATTTGAAAATACTATCACCCACATGTGGTTCAAAGAGTGTATTACTAACCCAGCCTGTAGACACTTTAGAGGCACCGCCATACACTTTGTGTAAAGCCTCTCTAAATTCTCCAAATAAACCAGATGGCATACTATGGTTGCCATCAAATGCACAAACACCTGCTGCAGTTATCATGCCACCTAACCAAGTAGTAGGCTCTACAATTATTGTTTGAACGCCCATACGAGCAGATTGTATACCAGCAGCAATGCCACTGGCACTTGCGCCTATAACCAAAACATCTGTTTTGTAAGATGTTTGTGCTTGTGCATCAATCACGAGTAACAGTGAAAGAAAGTAAAAAATATATATTTTTATTCCCCTCATTTAAACTGTTTCAAAGGTTTTAGAAATTTGATACAAAGCCCTTGGTATATGAAAACAACCCTTCCATTTACCACCTTTTAATGGCAGTAAAACTTCACCTCTTCTATTTAAATAACCAAACCATTCTCCGTATTCTTTGTCCTTAAATTTAGACCATGTGTATGCATGTACTTTTTCAAACCATTCTAAACATTTTTCATCACCTGTTAATGCATAACCCTTTGCTAATGCAACCAACGCTTCTACATGCACCCACCATAATTTCTGATCCCATTCCAACTGTTGTGGAGGATACCCTTTTACATCCAAAAAATACAAAATACCATCATATTCCTTATCCCATCCATGTTCTAGCGTACGCAACATGATATCTTTTGCTCTATGAATTAATTTTTCATCATTTGTTCGTTTACCCAAGTCCATAATAAACCACATGGCTTCAATGGCATGCCCTGGATTTAGCAAACGACCTTCAAAACTGTCTGAAAAACTACCGTCTTCATGAACGTTTTCTAAAATCAATCCAAATTCGGAATGATAAAATACATCCATCACTTCATGAATAATGGTAGGGATAAATTCCTCTACTTTTTCTTTACCTAAAATATGTTCCAGCTCTAACGAAAGATTACAAAGAATCATTGGAAGGCTAAAGTTTTTTAAAGACCGCGTTCCAGGAAAACTTTTAGTATATTTTCCTTTTGTATTGTTTTTGCGTTTGATAATATTATTAAAAGTATCTAAGGCAATTTTTTTAAACTCATCAGAAGGCGTTGCTTTATCTAAAGAAGCAAAAGCCATTGTAGCAAAACAATCACTAAAAATATTATAGGGTTGAATTAGGGGTTTACCCTCTGCAGTAAGCGAAAAATACCAATCTCCAGATGCGTCTCTTCCGTATTTTTTTAGAAAATTAGCACCATGCAATGCCATATCCAACCAAGCTGGATTTTGCTCAAGGTGGTTGTACATGAAGCTAAAACACCACACTTCTCTTCCCTGCAACCAAATAAATTTATCGGTATCATACACATTTCCTTTTTGATCCAAGCAAGTAAAGTATCCGCCATTTAATTCATCTTTACTATTCTCAAGCCAAAATGGTAGTATATTATTAACTAGCTCATTTTTGTAGAGGCTACTATATGCCTTCAGTTTTTCTTTGCTCATATTATTTAGAACCTTTGACCTTAATTGATCCGAATTAAATTGATAACGATTTTTTATATATATCAGCAATATCTTAAATATTTTACTAATAATCGCAATACTTTTTAAATTTTTTTAATTATTAAGACTTTTTCAGCCATTTCCTATATTTACTTACACAAAACCGCTATGGGTAAGCCAAATCATATACTCTCTACACTTTTTAACAATGACAATTCGTCTGGTGTTGCGCTAAAAAATAAAATTCTTAAAGGATTAATTTTCAAGCACTTAGATCAAACCGAAAGCGCTTCTATCAATGAATTAAGCAAAGAACTAAATATCAGTGTACCTAAAACCACTAGCTTAATTACCGAATTAATTGAAGAAGGACTCATTAGCGACTATGGTAAATTTGAATCAACAGGAGGCCGAAAAGCCAACTTATACGGCTTAATTGGTGACGCTGGGTTTATTCTAGGGGTAGATGTTAAAAAATATTATATCAATATCGGGCTCCTCAATTTTAAAAAGCAATTGGTCAGTCAAAAAAATAGGATTGCATTTAAATTAGAAAATACGGCCGAATCTTTACACCAGTTAATTCAAATCATACAAAACTTTATTAAAGAGGTTGGGGTTAAGAAAGAAAAGATTTTAAGTTTAGGCATCAATCTTTCAGGTAGAATTAACCATACAAAAGGATATAGTTATACTTTCTTTCATTTTCAAGAAGAGCCGTTATCACAAATCATTCAGGAAAAAATTGGGATTAAAACCTATTTAGAAAATGACTCAAGGGCCATGGCATTTGGTGAATTTTGTAATGGCGAAGTAAATACAGAAAAAAATGTATTGTTTGTTAATCTCGACTATGGAATAGGGCTTGGTATTTTAATTGATGGAAAAGTTTATTACGGTAAGTCTGGATTTAGTGGTGAGTTTGGACATATCCCCTTTTTTAACAATGAAATTATTTGTCACTGCGGTAAAAAAGGTTGTTTAGAAACTGAAGCCTCTGGTAATGCGCTACTCCGAAAGTTTAAAGAAAAAATTAAACAAGGGTATACGTCTGCTGCTTTAAAGAAAAATAAAAAAATTGAAGACATCACACTGACCGACATTGTACTAGCAGGTCAAAATGAAGATGTATTAACGATTGAGTTACTTGCTGAAATTGGGGAGAATTTAGGAAAGGGATTAGCCGTATTAATTAATGTGTTTAACCCTGAGTTAATCATATTAGGTGGTACTTTATCCGAAACGGGTGAATACCTAAAATTACCTACTAAGAGTTCAATTAATAAGTATTCACTTAGCCTTGTTAACGCAGATACAGAATTAAAACTTTCAAAACTTGGCGAAAAAGCGGGTATTATTGGTGCATGTTTGCTTGCAAAAAACAAAGTGCTTTCGGTAATTTAAAAAACCACATTCATAAACGCCCTTAAATACAACCAGTGTCCAAAGTTATTGGGATGGTTAATGTTGTTACTCAATAACGAAGGCTGATTTTTTCGTGCAAATACTTTTTCATAAACCCCATACACATCAACATAGGCACAATTAGCAGTAGCTGCTGCTTCTTTAGCAGCCTGGGTATATAACTCCATTTTATGGCTGGCGAAACGCCAATTTTCATTGGGTCTAAAACAGGAATAAATGACAACCTCAGCATTCTTAAATTGCTTACTCTTTTGCGCTAAAGTAATAAGGTTACGTTTATAATCACTAGGTGTCATGCCGCCAATGTTGGCTTCATTCATACCCCAACCCAAAAGCACCAAATCAGGATTTTTTCGGCCAATGTATGCTTCCCAATAAGCAATGGCTTCAAGTGTTGTATAACCTGGCAGGGTCGCGTCCTCTAGTTTAATATTTGATGTCGGAAATAACGTTTTTAAATGATTGATCCACCGGTTCTGAAACCTTAATTGATCATTTGTAGATTCCATTCCTGCTGCGATACTATTTCCATAGGAAATAATATTTACGGGCACTCCGCGCTCTAATTTATTTTTAAACGCCCTTAAATACTGGCTTTGATCCATTGAATCTACAAGTATTTCGTTTTTGTTTGTAGCATAGTCTACCCAAATAAAATAGGGATTATTGCTATAATTTTTAGCCTCGTTTTGGTTAAAATTTATTTTCTCAAACAATGAATGATTTGCATAATTAGGAATGCGAGATTTTAATGTTCTTGCAATGGTTCCTTTTTTATAATTGATGGTAAAGTCTGTTCCTTCTTGGTATGTGATGGAACCCGAATCGGAGGGCAGGTAAGTACTGCGTACACTTACCGAACCTTTAACAATGGACGCATATAAAAAATTAGAAGAAGTGGTATTAGCAAGTACAAAAGACTCGCCTTCGATGTTATTATTTCCTTTTGCTGAAGCTGGAGGCTGCACTGTTTTGCAAGACCAAACAAAGCAGGTTGCCAAAAGTAAAAGCAATAAAAACTGCTTCCTAGAAGTGTGCATTCAAAATGATTGAAATACAAATCTAGTTTTATTTATATAAGTTTAATGATTTATATAAAAGATAATTTAAGTGATTGTTAATCAACAAATTAGATCAAAATAAATCTATAAATTTCCTTTCTTTAATTCACTTACAGCAAAATCGGTGGCTCTTGCAGTAAGGGCCATGTAGGTTAATGAAGGATTTTGACAAGCCGAAGATGCCATACAAGAACCATCTGTAATAAATACATTTTTTGCATCGTGCATCTGGTTCCACTTATTGAGTACAGAGGTTTTAGGATCCTTACCCATACGCGCCGTTCCCATTTCATGAATACAAAATCCAGGTGCTGGCATGGTATCATAGGTAGAAACATTTTTTAAACCCGCTGCTTCTAACATTTCTGCTGCGCTATTTTTCATGTCCACGCGCATCTTCATTTCATTTTCTTTGAACTCGCAATCAATATCAAGTAACGGCAAGCCCCACTTGTCTTTTTTGTCTTTACTAAGCGTTACTTTGTTCTCGTAATATGGTAAGTGCTCACCCCATGAGCCAATACCCATGGACCAGTTACCTGCTTCTGTAATGCTTTCTTTAAACGATGCTCCAATACCTTCACCCTCTTGTCTTCCCCTTCCGGCGCCACCTTGATAACCAAATCCGCGAACGTACCCTGCCGAAGATCCACCATCTAAATTTCTAAACCTAGGAATATAAATACCGTTGGGTCTTCGTCCATACGTGTACTGATCTAAAAATCCTTCATAGGTTCCAGAAGCACCCACGCCATAATGGTGGTCCATTAAGTTGTGGCCTACTTGTAAACTACTGTTGCCAAAACCTTCTGGGAAAACCTCCGAAACAGAATTGAGTAAAATATGAGAAGTGCCTAAAGTAGATGCATTTAAGAAAACAATTTTTGCATAATACTCTTCGGTTAAATTGGTGTTTGAATCTAAAATGCGCACCCCTTTTGCACGGCCGGTTTCCTTATCGTATAAAATTTCTGTGGTGATGGCATCTGGACGAAGCGTTAAATTACCTGTTGCAAAAGCCGCAGGAAGCGTTGCTGCATTGGAACTAAAATAGCCACTAAATGGACAACCCTGATGACACTTATTTCTAAATTGACAAGGACCACGCGTTCCAATTTTTGCAGTGTGATTGGCAGAGCGTCCAATAATCATGGGACGACCCATTTTTGTTTTTAATTCACCAGCTACTAGCTTTTCTACACAGTTCATTTCCATAGCAGGCATGAACTCTCCATCAGGTAGCATAGAAAGGCCATCTCTATTGCCACTGATGCCGGCAAATTTTTCTACATAACTATACCATGGTGCTAAATCGTTATAACGAATAGGCCAATCGGTGCCATGACCATCTTTTGCGTTAGATTCAAAATCGAGTGGACTCCAGCGGTAACTTTGACGACCCCACATGAGTGAGCGACCACCAACATGATTGCCTCTAATCCAATCAAAAGGTTTTACTGGATTGTAAGGATGATCGTTATCGTTTACAAAAAACTTTTTTGAAACCTCGTCGTAAGCGTAACACTTACTTTGTATGGGAGAATTTTTTTTATCTTCTTGGGTTGTACCGTTGCGGTGTTCTAATTCCCACGGATTTTTTTCGGTACCCTCGTAATCTTTAATATGCTCTACATTACGGCCACGTTCTAATAAAATTGTTTTGAGTCCTTTTTCTGTTAACTCTTTAGCAGCCCATCCTCCAGAAATACCAGAGCCTACTACAATTGCATCAAAAATGTTTTGCTTTGCCATAGATACCTTTTTGTATCAACAAAATACGAAAAATAGTAATCCATTAAACACCCTGCACCGGTGCGTACTTTTTTAGTTGCTTGTCCATTACGCCAAACCAGCAAAAAGGAACAAGCGCCAATAATATCATACCCGGATAACCCGTAGGCATTTGAGGAGCTTGATCCATACTTCTTAGTATCTGGTACTTCCTGGATGCTAAATAATGATGATCACTGTGTCTACTCAATTCAAATAATAATAAACGGCCAAAAATATGATCGCTATTCCAACTATGCTGAGGAAGCACACGCTCATACTTTCCTGTATCCATTGTTTTTCGGAGAAGTCCATAATGCTCAATATAATTAACGGCTTCTAGTAAAAGACCACCAATTAAAGCGGCTATTAAAAAGCCAACCATTGCCTTCATACCAAAAAAATAAAACACCCCTATCACAAATAAAAGTTGAACCACCTGAAATAAAAACATTTCATTATTAAGTTTTGGAAATACTTTATTTTTTTTAGTAGCATCTGCTATTGCAATATGCCAAGCGCTCAAATAGGTCCCTGGCAAAGTTTGCAGCCAAAAACGGTACAAGCTTTGGTTTAATTTTGCAGTGCTAGGATCATGAGGTGTAGCAACATGCTTGTGATGCCCCTTATTGTGCTCAATAAAAAAGTGCATGTATAAACTTGTAAGCAAAAGTGATTTTGCAAAAAGCTGTTCTATAAAATTTACGCGGTGCCCAAGTTCATGTGCCACATTAATACCAAAAATGCCACACAACAATCCCATGGCAATAACACGGCCGATGGTATCAGATAATGACAGATCTGCAACTACCATACTTTTTAAAAAAAGCCACAAAGCAACAAACTGAAAAACAACAACAGCATATAAAATATAATCGTAGACAGGGTTAACTTTTTGTATGTCCTCTTCGATGGCAGATAAATTATTGCTTGCTGGTTTTACCATTATTTCAAGTACAGGAATGCATATAAAAGTATACACGAGCGGCAACCAAGTAAAGACACCAGTTTTAGTAAAAGCCAAAACCCCGAGCCCATAAAGCGTAAACGGAAGGATGTATTTAAAAGCACGCGTCATAAGGGTTCAATTAGAACAGTAATTTATAAATATTTTAGCAGATTTACACATTGGCTTACTTTTGCGCCATGGGACAAAAAAAGCTGATTAGGTTTGAAGCTATTAAAGGGTACGAAAATGTATTTGAATACCCAGTTAACGCTAAGGGCACATGGAACGAGTTTTTTAAAAACAATAACCCTATTACACTAGAATTAGCTTGTGGTAAAGGAGAATATGCAGTGGGCCTAGGTAACATGCACCCCAACCGTAATTTTATAGGTATTGATATTAAAGGTAACCGTATTTGGAGAGGTGCTACAAATGCGCTTGAACAAGGTCTCAAAAACGTGGCTTTTATTAGATCACTCATCGATAAAGTACCTGATTATTTTAACCAAAGCGAAATTGATGAGATATGGATCACTTTTCCAGATCCACAACTAAGGGGATCCAAGGCTAAAAAACGCCTTACCCACCCTAAATTTTTGCGTTTATACCAACAAATACTAAAACCAGGGGGGATTATTCATTTAAAAACTGATAGTCCAGATTTATATCAATTTACCAAGCTTGTTATCAACTTATTTGAACTTCCGTTGTTAGAGGATATGGACAATGTATACGCAGGCGCAAACATTAAACCTGAATTGCACATTAAAACGCATTACGAGGGTTTAGACATTGCAGGCAGCAACCGTATTCATTATTTATCTTTTTCCATTAACAAAGAATTGCCGCTGGCATTAGACACGCAATTAAAAAGTTTATTAAGTGAGCTCGAACCTGATTAAAGACGTAGATTATTATACAGATCCTTCTGGTAATTTTGTATTTACAGAAGCCTATCATATTGCAAAAGGATACTGTTGTGGACATGGTTGCAGGCACTGTCCTTATGCCTACGAAGCGGTTCCTGAGCCCCGTAAACAAATGCTTCTCAACAAAGAAATTCATGAATTCCGCGAACCGCAATAAAAAAATACCCAGTAGTGCTGCTGCTTTAAAAAAAGTAAACGCCATTAGTACTACAAACGGACCTAGTTTTTTTGAACTAGTTTACCAGGTGGTAAGGCTTATTCCAAAAGGACGTGTAACTACCTATGGTGCCATAGCAGCATATTTAGGAAGCAAGCAAAGTTCAAGGGCAGTAGGCTATGCACTCAATGGCGCACATTTTATAAAGCCTAAAGTACCCGCTCAAAGAGTCGTGAATAGAAACGGTATGCTAAGTGGTAAGGCTCATTTTGAAACACCTACCCGCATGCAAGAATTACTTGAAAAAGAAGGTGTTATCGTCAAGGACGAAACCATTCAAAATTTTAGCAAACACTTTTGGGACCCAATGCAGGAACTTGGTTTCTAAACCCCGCTGCACTATGCGTAATAAGGCGCAATAAACCAGTATACCACCGGACCTGTCACTGCTACATAAAACCATAGTGGCCAAGTAATTTTAGCTAGTTTTTTATGTGTAGCAAACTCGGCAGTGAGTGCACGATACGCTGTAAATAAAATGAACGGTAATATAACTGCTGCTAAAAATATATGCGTACTTAAAATAAGTAAATAAAGCGTTCTAAAAGAACCCACCGCTGCAGTTTCTGCTTCACTTAAAATTCCATCATGATTGGTATCTCCAAACTTTGCTTCACCAGCAAGTAAATGATGCGCAATATAAGACACTAAAAAAAGTACTGACAACACAAGCGCCGCCATCATCATTTTTTTATGTAACTGGTAATTGCCATTTTTAACAGCAACAAGGGCAGCAACTAGCAACACAGCAATGATGGAATTGATCACCGCATTTGCTTTTGCAAAAATATGTACGTCAAAACCTAAATCAACATCCAATTTAAATTTGCTAAGTAGTACCACAACGGTAAATACCACTACCGAAAAAATTCCAATCAGCCATTTAGCAAGTTTGTCGTTTTTTGAAATAGATGCTTGTAACATAGTATAGTTTTTAAATAATATTTTTATCCATTAATTTTTCTGCGCTGACGCATATACACTACAAAAAATATAATAGCAGATATAATAATCAACCAAAGCCAAGCCAGGTCTAGTATTTGTCTGAAAATAGCGCCCTTATTTTTCTTGTTTTTTTCGAGCATGAGTAGCCCAATATCTCTAGCCAGTTTCGCAACCGAAATAGAATCAAGCCCGTTGTAATAGCCACGCACATATCGGTCTTTATCAAGTAGTACAAACCTTGAAGTATGCACAAAGTCAGGACTGATAGGCTCTTCACTAAATTTATCTACCCTCAATTCTTCAAAAGCGAATTTGTAAATACTGTCTTTATTGCCGGTTAAAAACCACCAGTTATCGTGGTTGGCACCAAAAATATCAGCGTAATTTTTAAGCACCGGAACCGAGTCGCGTTCTGGATCTACGGTAAATGAAACAAATTGAACAACGGCAGTATCAATTTTATTGCGCACATTACCTCCAAGCTTAAAAGAGTGTTGCAGCTTTTGCATGTTAAATGTAAGCTTAGGGCAAATACTTCTACAGCTCGTAAATACATAATCCACCACCATTATTTTAGAGCTCTTATCGTAGAGGCTAACTGTATCTCCAAGTTGGTTAACGAGGGTAATATTGGCTGTCTTGTGCCAAATGCTATCCGTTATTTCTTTACCCTTTTCGATACGTGTAACCACTGTATCTAATAGGTATTTGCGTGGCATATCTACGGCGTTTTCGCTTGCAGACTTGAGCCACAAATAACAGGCCAGCGGAAGACCGAGGGCAACGAGTAAACCTAAAATTGATTTTCTATTCATGTAAAAAGGTTCGTATAAAAAAACCACCAAACAAAGGTCGGTGGTTTTACTTATTTGATAACAATTTCATTTAGTGTTTGTTCTCTACCGACACAGTATCTTTTGCATGCGCAGTAGTATCTGCTGCTGCGTGCGCTGCACCTGCTTCATGACCACCGCCATGCCCTTCTGCCTTTTTTTCTACTTTAATAGTAGAACGCTCTTTAAAATAAGGGTCATAAGTGTTACGTAGGTTTCTGAAAGAATTACCATCATATAAAAAGGCGATGATAAACCAAATAAAAAGTCCTAGAGGCACTACGATCGTCATGATAAGGTTTTTTAACTCATGCTTTAAGTGCATGAAATAAGCAACGATATAAAACGCCTTGGCCATCATTAAAATAATGATAGTTCCTTTGATAGCTAATCTTAAGGCTTCGGAAGTGATACCAATCATCCAGAAACCAAGTATTAATTCTACAATGGTTAATACAGATAAAATGATGGTAACTTTTTTTACTTCGCCATTACCGTGGTTTTCTTCGTGTTGCGCTGTATGTGACATCAGGTTCTAAATTAATGTTGTTGAAATAATAAATTATACTAGGTAGAAGCAAGTAAATACAAATACCCAAACTAAATCTACAAAGTGCCAGTATAATCCAGCTTTCTCGATCATTAGGTAATGACCACGTTGTTCAAATTTATCCATAAGCGTCATAATCAACATAATGATATTGATAATCACGCCAGAAAATACGTGGAATCCGTGGAAACCAGTAATGGTAAAAAAGTAATTGGTAAAGTTGGTTGAAGAAGCGGTTCCATCGGCATTTAAAAATGGATTACGACCCCACCATGCACCTTCGTGGTGTAAATGGTTCCACTCCCAAGCCTGACAGCTTAAAAATGCAATACCACCAATGATCGTCCAAATCATGTATTTAACAACAGACTTCTTATCCATTTCATGTCCTGCTTTTACAGCAAGTACCATGGTTACAGAACTAACAATCAAAATAAATGTCATCACAGACACAAACACAAGTGGCGCATGCACCCCTTCTGGAGCAAAAGGAAAACTTCTGAACACTTCGTTAGGGTCAGGCCATCCATTGGTTGAAAAACGAATGGTACCATAAGAGATTAGAAATGCTCCAAAGGTGAATGCATCACTCATTAGGAAATACCACATCATTAACTTGCCGTACTCGACATTAAATGGGCTTTTTCCACCACCCCAAGACTTTGTTGTTTCTACTGTTGCTGTTGACATGTCTTATTAAAAATTTCGTTGCAAAAATATTGGCTATCAGTCAAAAAAGACGATTTCTGTGTAACTTTTTATTTGAATTAAGCGATCAATTGGTAAAAAATAAATAGGTAAATCCAAAGTACATCTACAAAATGCCAGTAAGTAGCTACAATTTGGGTTGGAACCAGGTTTGTTTGGCCTTCTTGCCCCCAAAAAGACCTAAAAAACGTTACAATTAGGGCAATAACACCTCCAAGCACGTGGAGCATGTGAAGGCCCGTAATTACAAACAAAAAGGAAGATGCAGAGTTACTTTGAGGTCCGATAAGCGCAATACCCCTTGTTTCTAAATCTTTAAAACCCTCCCACTGCATGCTAATAAAAACAATACCCAAAATAGCCGTGATGGTAATAAGGGTTTTATAAAACGAAGTCTTGCCAGCTTTTAGCGCTGTATTGGCCAAATACATGGTTACACTACTAGCCAAAATTACGGCTGTAGAATACCAGAAAACAACGGGTAGTTCAATAGCCAACCAGTTGCCTTGATTCTTTTTTACAATGTATGCACTCGTCATACCTGCAAACATCATTACGATGCTTCCAATAGCAATCCACATGATAAAACGGTGTGGATGAATTCTTTGCGGCTCGTTTGTTACTAATGTAGACATACTCAATAAATTTTAATTCGTTGCTACTATTTAATTTTATCTGCGAGTAATGCAAGTAGTACAATGGGTAAATAAATATAACTACTAAACATAACGCGTCTTGCTGACTTAACATCCATTTGCTGGTACAACCTGATACTTTGCACCACCATAAATAAATTACACAACATCACAACAACTGCACTCACAAAACCTGTATATCCAAAGTAATACGGCAGGAGTCCAACTGGAATCATAAGCACCGAATACATAATACCCTGAATCGCCGTAAACTTAGTAGGGCCTTTATCTGCGGGTAACAACTTAAATCCTGCCTTACTATAATCTTCATGTGCCACCCAAGCAATTGCCCAAAAATGCGGAAACTGCCATAAAAACTGGATGCCAAAGTAAATCCATCCACCCATGCTAAAATCATCATTGCCTGCCACCCAACCAATCAAACATGGTAATGCGCCAGGTAAAGCGCCCACCAAAACAGCAATAGAATTTATTTTTTTAAGCGGGGTATAAATAAAGGCATATAAGAACAAACTAAACGCCGATAAAAGAGCCGATGACAAATTAAAAAAGTACCACATCATGCCAACACCTACAAGTCCAGCAATAACAGCAAATGTGTATGCTTCTTGTTGTGTCATTCTTCCAGCAGCTACAGGTCTAGAACCCGTGCGTTTCATGATGGCATCTGTATCTTTTTCTACCGCCTGATTGATTGCATTTGCACTTCCTGTAACCAGCATCCCTGCTACAAACAAGATGGCAATCATCAACCAATCAAATTCTTTTACGTTTGGTGCGAGTAAATAACAAACGACACAAGAAAACACAACCGTAAAACTCAGCGTAAATTTAATTAGCTGGTAATAATCTTTAGCCTTACTAGCAAAAGAATTAGAACGATTGTTTTCGTTGTCCATTTTAGTGCTGACTTTCGTCTGCTCCAACAGGTGTTGTTTGTGCTATAAAATCTACCCCATCTTTACCGTAATCGTAAGGCCAACGGTGTACTTCAGGAATTTCACCTACCCAGTTACCATGACCCGGATTAATAGGAGCTGTCCACTCAAGTGTTGTTGCATCCCATGGATTTTGATTGGTTAATTTTCTTCCTTTAAATATTGAATAGAAGAAATTAAACAAGAATAACAATTGAACCATGAATACAATCATAGAAACAAGGCTAATAAACTTATTAAGTTCACCAAACTGTTTGAAGCTTTCCCAAATACTAAAATCGTAGTAACGACGTGGCATACCGGCTAAACCTTCGTAGTGCATTGGCCAGAAGATTAAATAAGCACCGGCAATAGTTACCCAGAAGTGTATATAACCAAGTGTGTTATTTAACTGCTTGCCATACATTTTAGGGAACCAGTGGTAGATACCCGCAAACATACCAAACATAGAAGCTACACCCATTACAATATGGAAGTGTGCAACCACAAAGTAGGTATCGTGTAAGTGAATATCGAGTGCAGAGTTACCTAACCAAATACCTGTTAAACCACCAGAAATAAATAAGCTCACAAATCCAATAGCAAATAACATAGCTGGTGTGAAACGGATATTACCTCTCCATAAAGTAGTTAACCAGTTAAATACTTTAATAGCAGAAGGAACCGCAATTAATAATGTTAATAGTACAAACACAGATCCTAAGAACGGATTTAAGCCCGTCACAAACATGTGGTGCGCCCATACTAAGAATGCTAAGATTGCAATTGCAAATAAAGATCCAATCATAGCCATGTAACCAAAAATTGGTTTACGTGAATTGATGGATAAAATTTCTGATACCATACCCATGGCAGGTAACAAGATAATGTATACCTCTGGGTGACCTAAGAACCAGAATAAGTGTTGGTATAAAATAGCAGAACCACCTTCGTTTGGTAAAGCACCAACACCATTTACAAATATGTCTGATAAGTAGAAGCTTGTTCCAAAGTTTCTATCAAAAATTAATAAGATAAAACCAGAAAATAATACCGGGAAAGATAATACCCCAAGTACAGCTGTAAAGAATAACGCCCAAATAGTTAAAGGTAAACGCGTCATGCTCATACCTTTTGTACGCATATTTAAAATGGTTGCGATGTAGTTAAGACCTCCTAATAAAGAAGATACCACAAATAGCGCCATTGAAATAATCCATAAGTCCATACCTGTTTTAGAACCTGGTGAAGCGTCACCTAGTGCAGATAATGGAGGATATGCTGTCCAACCACCACTGAATGGGCCAGTTTCAACAAACATAGAAGATAACATCACAATACTAGCTGCAAAGAAAAACCAGTAGCTCAACATATTCATAAAAGGAGATGCCATATCACGTGCACCTACTTGTAATGGAATTAAGAAGTTGGCAAAAGTACCAGACAACCCTGCTGTTAATACAAAGAATACAAGTACCGTACCGTGTGTAGTAACAAGTGCATAGTATGCTTCTGGAGTGATACGACCACCTTTACCCCATTTTCCTAAAAGATCTTCTAGGAAAGGGAAAGTTGAATCGGGATAACCTAATTGCAAACGAAATAGTACACTCATTAAACCACCTAACACTGCCCATACCATACCCGTGATCAAGAATTGCTTCGCAATCATTTTATGGTCTTGACTAAATACGTATTTAGTTAAGAAAGTGTCATGGTGTTCGTGATGACCGTGATCATCATGTCCGTGTGCATCTCCATGTAAAACTGCTTCGTGACTCATACCGTTTTATTTAAAAAAGTTAATTCGTTTTTGTTTGTCTAATTAATTGTTTTTTACAACTGCTGCTACTACTGTTGTGTCGGCGGGTGCTGCACTTGGGTCCTTTTCAGGAAATGCAGTATAGTAGTATGGTTTTTGCTTAGCCATGATCGCATCAAATTCTTCTTGATCTACCACTTCAATAACACCTTTCATAGAATAGTGTCCGTTACCACACATTTGATCACAAGAAATTTCATATTGGAAATTAGGATTGTTGGTTAATTCCTTCATTTCTTTAGTCGTGTACTTTGGCGTAAACCACATGGTAGTAGGGATACCAGGTACCGCATCCATTTTTAACCTGAAATGTGATAAACCTACGTCATGAATTACATCACGAGATCCTAAAACAAGCTTTACAGGTTTACCTTTTACAAGGTATACGGTTTGCTCCATTACGATATCGTCCTGGGCTAATTCATCATCCCAAATAAGACCTAAACTATTGCTAGCGTTGTCAATATTTTTGTAATACTTTTTACCAAAAGAACCATCCTTTCCTGGGTAGCGGTAAATCCAACCAAATTGCTTTCCGGTAACTTCTACCACCATTGCATTTTTTGGAGGCTCACCAGTAAATAAAAACCAGTTACGAAGACCAATTACTACAAGTACGGTTAAAGCAATTGCAGGAATTACAGTCCAGATTAATTCTAGTTTAGTGCTGTGCGCAAAGAATACTACTTTACGATTGGTATCTTCTTGGTATTTGTATGCGAAAACAAATAAGACAACTTGTGTAGCAATAAACACGATGCCTGTTACAGCAAGTGTTACCCACAACATACTATCCACTCTTGCACCCTCTACACTCGCAGCATCTTGCACTAGCAATGTTTTGTCATACAACAACTCGTTGCAATACCAAACACCCACTAAACCTAACACCAAGAAAACAACCATCAAAAATCCATTGATTTTGTTGTTTTGCTTGCGACTTACTTCTTCGCCTTTTAATACAGATACATATTCGCTCGCTTTTGCAATCTGAAAAATGACTACAAAAATGAGAACTACTACGGCTATGGTTAAAAACATTGTCATAATGCTATCAATATTTTATTGATTCTAATATTAATCGTCTAAATAATTATACTTGGTGTATGATACTTTCCTTTAAGAATGGATGACTCTTTGGAATCAGCGGCTTGCTTGCTAACGCACGACTTACAAAGAAAATCATAAGGCCCACAAATAAACTTAAAATACCAAAGTCTAACCAACCAAGTGTTACGTGTTCTTTAGATAAAGAACCCATTACCATTTGGTAAAAATCGATCCAGTGACCAAATAAAATTAATACCGCCATAAAAGCAACTAGGGTATAGTTTCTTTTTGCTGAACGCTTCATTAATATAATTAACGGACAAAGGAAATTGATAATCAAATTCAAGAAGAAGATACCCTTGTAAGGACCTTGCACTCTATGCTTGAAGTAAACGGTTTCTTCAGGAATATTTGCATACCAAATAAGCATGTACTGAGAGAACCATAAATACGTCCAGAATACAGAAAAGGCAAACATAAACTTACCAATATCGTGTAAGTGCTCTTGTGTAGTTAACTCTAAATAACCTTTGTTTTTTAGATAAATTACCCAAAGTGCAATTAAGCTCATACCAGACACAAATGAACTTGCAAATGTGTACCAGCTATACATAGTAGAGTACCAATGCGGGTCAATACTCATCATCCATAACCAAGGAATCGTAGAACCTACTGTTAAACCAAACCACACTAAAAATGTAGCCGCACGTACCGTATTTTTATAAATAAAGGTAGCACCCTCTTGTGCAGTCATTGGCTCACCATCGGCCTGCTCATTGAGCTTGCGAATGCGCCATCCAAACAAACTCCACAAAACAATGGTAAGGGTTGTCCAGATCACAAAAAATACAGGATTTAAAAAGCCAGCCTTTCCTTTTAAGATAGGATCATTGGCAACCGCTTCCGTATCTAACCAGTGGTAGATATGGTGCTTATGACCAAAAATTACATACATTAAAACAGCAAAAGTAATAGCACCAAAAATAGGCACCATGGTAGAGATCGCCTCAGGAACCCTGCGGAATGATTGTTGGAAACCTCCCATTGCCATGGTTGTTACGCCAATGAAAAACATGGCAGCGTTACACACCAAGGTCCAAAAAATACTGTTGTACATAAGTGTTCCCCAAAACTGAGTTTGCTCATGTTCGTCTGCACTAAAACCTTTGGTCACTAAACCTGTAACCAAAGCAACAAGACCAACAGCAATTAATGCCAATGACCAAGTTTTCATCTTTGCAGGTACCTCAAATTGCATTTTGATAGAAGCCATCTTTACTCTTTTAAAAAATTTTTATTTAGCAGCTTTTGCAGCCAATTGTTTGTTTTTTACATACTTCATTACCATCCAACGTTGCTTACGACTTAACTGAGATGCATAAGCACCCATCAAGTTTTTACCGTAGGTAACAGAATAAAACATTTGTCCTTCTGGCATTACAGAAACAATAGGATCTGCAATTAAATTTTTTGGTGCAGATGGATAAGGACCATCTCCATTTTTCCATAATGGACCATTGCCATCCAAATTTTTACCATGACAAATACCACAGTTAATTAGGTATAAACGTTCCGCCTCATCGTTATCTGTTTTAGATAAAGAATCGATTGGATTTTTTACTGCGCGTGAAGCATAGTAATTGGTGGTATCACCAGGCGCATCTTTTTCGATATGAAAAGGCATTTCAGCACCACGTGGCATTGTACCTGCAACAGGCATTGCGTTGTAGTTGATTCCTTTTTCAGTAAGGTTACTATGGTCTGCGTAACTTTCGTATGCACGGCTATAGGCCATATCTGGCATATAGATAGAACCTGGTTCACGCTTAACACCATTACAGCTGCTAATGATCGCAGTGATGGCAAGAACGAGTATGATAGATAATTTCTTCATCGGATTTCTATTCAATAATTTATGCTGCAACAATTTCTTTATTTTGAAAAGGAACATTTTCGTTGTCGTAACGACCAAACCACCATCCTTCTTCGGCAACCTGAACGCTTAATTCGATAGCGCCGTTGCTTTGTAAGAAAGCTTGTAAGTCGTCTGTGTTGGTAGTATCAGTACACTCAATAGCCATTACAAATAAATCGTCGGTGGCACGTGGGTGGAAATGATGTTTTTTAACGCCTGGCGCTAGTTGACACAGGTAGCAAAACGTTAAAACCATTCCTACTGCAGCAAACAATACGGTTAACTCAAACATGATAGGAATCCATGCTGGTAATGCAAAGTGAGGTTTACCACCAATGTTTAAAGGCCAATCTTTTGTAAAGATCCAGCTAATGGTACTAAGGGCCGTTGTCGTACCAGTAATACCATAAATAAATCCTGCTGTGTGAAGACTTGTTTCTCTTAAGCCCATTGCATGATCTAAACCATGTACCGCAAATGGAGTGTACACGTCATGAATTTTATATCCTGCAGCACGCACTTTTTTAACGGCTGGAAAAAGCACCGCTTCATCCTCAAAACAGCCTACTACAAATTTCTTTTTTGCCATGTGTTCTATTTTATCGTTGGTTCAACGTAAATGATTAGTGATGATGGGTTTGATCTTTAATAAATGCTTCTAATGGTTGCGCTTCAATCGCACTCATTTGATCTTTGTAACCATCGCCAGTTGTTTTTAATACATACTTGATTTCCGCAATTGCAATTACTGGGAAGTATTTTGCAAAGAGGAAGAAACATGTAAAGAACAATCCAAAGGTTCCTGCATAGAAGCCCATTTCCCAAATAGTAGGGCTATAATACACAGACCAGCTAGACGGTAAATAATCTCTATATAAAGACGTTACGATAATTACGAAACGCTCAAACCACATACCAATGTTAACGATGATACTCATGAAGAATGTTACAAAAACATTTCTTCTCATTTTGCGAGACCAGAAAATTTGAGGGCTTAATACGTTACAAGCCATCATACCCCAGTAGCTCCAACCATACGGGCTAAATAAATAAGCACGGCTATACCAGAAAGTATATCCTTCATATTTATTTTGAGAGTACCAACCCATAAATAATTCTGTCAAGTAAGCGATACCTACAATAGAACCTGTAAGTACAATTACTTTATTCATCGCTTCGATGTGACCCAGTGTCACATAATCTTCCATCGCAAATACTTTACGCACAATGATCATAAGGGTTTGCACCATCGCAAAACCAGAGAAGATGGCACCCGCAACGAAATACGGAGGGAAGATTGTTGTATGCCAACCAGGAATTACTGAAGTTGCGAAGTCAAAAGATACGATCGTGTGTACCGATAATACAAGTGGCGTAGATAAACCAGCAAGTACTAAAGATAAACTCTCATGACGCTGCCAGTGCTTGGTAGAACCTGTCCAACCAAATGAAGCAAGGCCATATAAACGCTTACGTAATTTTGTAAAAGCTCTATCACGAACCGTTGCAAAATCTGGAATTAAACCAGAGTACCAGAATAATAATGATACGGTGAAATAAGTTGAGATTGCAAATACGTCCCATAAAAGTGGTGAGTTAAAATTCACCCATAATGGACCACGTGTGTTCGGGTAAGGAAGTACAAAAAATGCCATCCATACACGACCCATGTGGAAGATAGGGAACTGACCTGCGCACATTACCGCGAAGATGGTCATTGCTTCTGCAGCACGGTTTACACCTGTTCTCCATCCTTGACGGAATAGAAGTAAGATTGCTGAGATAAGGGTACCAGCGTGACCAATACCTACCCACCATACGAAGTTGGTGATATCCCATCCCCAACCCACTGTTTTGTTCAAGTTCCACTCTCCAATACCATAAGTTACCTCACGGTAAACACTGTATACACCAAATAATAAAAGTGCAACAGCAATGAAGAATCCGATGTACCATAGCTTTGTTGGCTTGGCTTCGATAGGGCGAACAATGTCTTCGGTTACTTGGCGGTAATTTTTATTACCACTAACCAATGGTTCCCTAAGTTGTGATTCGTACTTTAAATGCATCTTATTCTATTTCAATTATTTTAATTATGCTTTTTTCTCTTCGTGTTTTGCGCCTTCGTGTTTAGCACCTTCGTGTTTCTCTTCAGTGTTACGCACTTTAGCTAAGTAAGTAACGCCAGGTAAAACGTGTAACTGCTCTAGAACATAGAAGCTACGATTAGGATTGTCTAAACGTACTTTAGTGATGGCGCTGTGCTTGCTATTGGCATTACCAAAAGTAATAGCCTCCGTAGGACAAGCTTGTTGACAAGCAACTTTTACATCTGTATCTTCTAAAGGACGAGAATCTTTTTTCGCTTTTAATTTTCCTTCTTGTAAACGTTGTACGCAGAAAGAACATTTTTCGATCACACCACGAGAACGAACTGTAACGTCTGGGTTTAACACCATACGTGTAAGATCATCATTCATGTTTAATACTACATCATTAACGTGACCTGTTTGGTTATCACCAAAGCTATCAGCACCTGTGTAATCGGCCCAGTTAAAACGACGTACTTTATAAGGACAGTTGTTTGCGCAATAACGTGTACCAATACATCTGTTGTAAGTCATTTGGTTTAAACCTTCTGAACTGTGGTTGGTAGCAGCTACTGGACAAACGTTTTCACAAGGAGCGTTATCACAATGCTGACACATGAGTGGCTGGAATACTACGTTTGGATTGTCCATATCACCGCTGTAATAACGGTCAATACGCAACCAATGCATTTCATGACCACGTAATACTTCTGGTTTACCAACAACAGATACGTTGTTTTCTGCATTACATGCAACCACACAAGCACCACAACCAGTACAAGCATTTAAATCTACGCTCATACCCCATTTGATACCTGGTCTATCGTATACTGGATATAAAGTTCCAGCACCTTCAAACTTTTGAAGTACTTCTTCGTTGCTTAATTTTTCGCCACCAGAAATTTGACCTTTTAATTCATGCGCACGCTCTTCACGAATTTCTGTTGGATGATGTTTGTACTCGGCAAGTGTTAACTCTTTCATTACCTCGGTACGGTTACCTTGCTCGGTATCGTAACGGCTATGTGTTTGTGTTAATGCCACTGGATATTTTTCGCCAGTTGCAACTACTTCAACACTTGTGTTAACGTATGAAATGTTATTGCCTTGTAAAGAAGCTAAACCAAATGCATTTTTACCAACGCCATTTGCAGCTTTACCCATATTTTCTGAACGGCCATAACCTACTGCAATACCAATGGTTTCAGGATGTGTACCCGGAATAATTAATGCAGGAAGTTCGATGGTCTTACCACCAACGGTAACTTTTACAACTGGCTTTGGAGGATTTACTTCGTAAGCATCTGCTTGACCGCCGTTATTTAAATCGATTTTTAATAATGTTCTTGCAAGTGCAGGAGAAACAATAACATAGTTGTCCCAAGTTGCACGCGTTACCGGATCTGGTAATTCTTGTAACCATGGGTTACTCGCCCCTTGACCAGCACCGATACCCACTTTTTCATATAACACGAGTTCTAATGCACCACCTTTTTTAGCTGAAGTTGCTGCAGTAACTGCATTGGCAACCGCTGCACCAGAAAAACTTCCAGCGCTAAATGCTGCAGGCGTTGAAGCTAACACACCATCTTGTAATGCTTTATCCCAACCTTCAACACCGCCTAATTTAGCAGACCAGCTCGTTTTTAAGAACGCTAAATAATCTGAAGCGTTCCCACTCCATTTTAATAAGCTGTCTTGCCACTGACGTGTTTTAAATAAAGGATATATAGTAGGTTGAATAAATGAAATGTTTCCAGAAATTGCTTCTGCATCACCCCAGCTTTCTAGGTAGTGATGATCTGGTAAAACAAACTTACAAAGTACCGCAGTTTCGTCTTGCTTGGTCGCAAATGAAACCGTCGTTTTTACTTTTGCAAGACCTGCTGTAAAACCAGCAGCATCATGCCAAGAGTATGCAGGGTTTGCACCTACTAAAATTAAAGTACCAACGCTACCTGCGTTCATATCTTTAACAAGTTGAACAAAGTTTGCATCAACACCAGCGCGGGTATTGTTGCGTGCAGCCCAGTTAATAGTAGAACCGCCTGCACCCACTGCATTGTTAATGGCATTTACAATGATTTGAATATTCACATCATTGCTACCAGCAACTACAAGGGCAGCGCCTTTATTTTCTAATAAAGCTTTTGCAGCATTTTGGATACCCGCTTTTAAAGTAGCATCCGCAATACCTGTAACACCACCACCATTAACAGCACTTAATAAAGCAGCTGCAATAGCACCTATTTCTGAAGGACGGTGTAAATATTTTTCATCCGCATTTGAACCTGTAAGACTCGCTACACTTTCGAAGTGTATGTGCTTACTCATTGTCGGATTTTTTTCGTTGATTTTTTTACCAGTTGCGTATTGCTTAGAAAAAGCAACTGGGCTTAACCAAGTACCCAAGAAATCAGCACCAAGGCTAACAATGGCTTTTGCATTTTCGAAATGGTAATCAGGAATAGCAGCTACACCATTTGTTGCAGCGTTTGCTTCAATTAAAGCACTGTATGAAACAGCATCATAGGTAACATGTTTGCTACCAGGATATTTTGCTAAAAATTGTGCAATTACTTCTTTACTTGTTGGTGAAGTAATGGTACTTGATACCACTACAACATTACCGCCCATAGCAGCAGCAACCGCTTTATCAGCAGCTTCAAAAGTTACTTCTTTACCATCAATGGTAGGGAAACGTAAACGTGCCGTATCATATAAATCTAATACAGATGCTTGTACACGTGCAGAAGTACCACCTTTAGTTACAGGGCTTAAATCGTTACCCTCAATTTTAATAGGACGACCATCACGTACTTTAGCTACAACGCTTACCACGTCACCATCTTGCACATAGGTAGTTGCATAATAATTTGCAATACCTGGTACAATATCTTCTGGTTTGTTAGCAAAAGGAATTGCTTTTTTAATAGGCATTTCACAGCTTGCTGCAACAGCTGCTGCGGCAGTGCTAAAACCTACATATTTTAAAAAGTCTCTGCGGGGTGCAGCAGTTTCGAGAAAACCCTTGCTTTCGTCTTCAACAAAAGGAAGCTCTTCTTTGAACTCATCTTTTACATCTTGATTGTAAGCAGCAGACTGATTCTTTTCTCCAAAACTTTGCCAGTACTTTTTTTGCTCCATGATATATTTATTATCGGGTATAATGTTGTTATTAATAGTGACACTTTTGACACTCTGTACCACCAATGCTTTCTACAGTAACACCTTTGGTGCTATCCATTTTTCCAGACTTTAAATCTTGGTGGTATTTCTCGTAGATGCTGTAAAAACCATTGTCTTTAAATTGAACCTTTGTTTCGCGGTGACAATTAATACACCAGCCCATGCTAAGGTCATTTTGTTGTTTTACTTCACCCATTTTTTGGATTTCGCCATGACAGGTTTGACAAGCCACTTGACCTGCTTTTACGTGCTGTGCGTGGTTGAAATAAACGTGATCCGGTAAATTGTGGATACGCACCCACTCAATTGGTTTTGCTTTAGAAGCATCCCAAGGCTTACCTGGTTCAAAACCTGCGTATTTGTATAATTTTTCAATTTCTTGTGTACCGTTTACTTCTTCTCCATCCTCTGTAAACATTTTTTCTCCTTTGTATTCGTTGATGGCCATGTGACAGTTCATACAAATATTTAAAGAAGGAATGGTTGCTTGTTTACCTTGGTAAGCACCGGTATGACAATATTGACAGTTAATTTGGTTGATACCTGCGTGTACTTTATGTGAGTAGTAAATTGGCTGAACTGGTTGATAGTCTTTACTTCTACCTAAGCCCATCGCACTTTTTGATACGAGGTAACCACCCACTATAAAAAATACAACTGCTAAAAAAGCGATATATCTTTTGTTTCTCCAAAACGGAACATCTTGTTCTGGTGTATGCCCTTCACGGCTATCTGCTAATTTTTTTAGGTTGGCATTTACTTGTAATAAAATAAGGGCCACTACTGCTAAAATCAGTGATAAAATTCCAAACAATAAAGAGTTGTCTTCTTCGGCTGGAGCACCCGCTGCTGCTGCACCCGGAGCGGCAGTACCTGGAGCAGGAACAGAAGCTACATACTTTAAAATGGCATCGATTTCCTCATTTTTTAAATTTGGAAAAAGATTCATTGCAGTTTTGTTATACTCGAGGTATAATTTGTTCGCATAAGCGTCACCTGTTTTTAGAAAAGCAGCACTATTCTTGATCCAAGAATATAACTTTTCTTTACTTTCCCAACGGCCTTCAACCCCAGCAAGCGCAGGGCCTGTAGAGTTTTTATGCACCTGATGACAGGAAGCACAATTGGTATTAAACAAGGTTTTGCCGTCTTGGGCGGTAACGGTATTTGTAACTAAAAGGCCCAACAAGAAAACTGCGCTAAAAAAGCAGTTCTTGACGATGCGACTTGTGTTGCTTCTAAAAGATGTCATATACACAAACGAATTCTATAGGTGGAAAAATATCCTTAATTGCGCGCAAAAATATGACAGGAAGCTGACAATAGCGAATACTATCTCACTTTTTTTTGTCCAAGACAATATTGAGTTTCAAGTATTTGTCGGCTTTTTTATGCAATTTTGAACCATGTTTAAGCGATTGAAGGAAAAATGGAAATTAAGTTGGACTTCTTTTGTGCTCGTATTTAGCACTTTTGCCATTGGTGGGAGTAGTTGTGGGTACCTAGGTAGAAAGCTTCTAACCCTTACTGGTATTGAATCTGGTGTACTTTACTATGCATTGTACATAGTTTTAATGTGTTTGTTATGGCCTCTTTGTGTA
>Ga0208599_1000052_pt1 | contig 40940 bp, 37 predicted proteins | sample LakMenEpi17Aug12_FD_150706 | JGI IMG/M metagenome (GOLD analysis project Ga0208599, IMG submission 150706) | Freshwater microbial communities from Lake Mendota, WI - 17AUG2012 deep hole epilimnion (SPAdes) | ecosystem: Environmental > Aquatic > Freshwater > Lake > Epilimnion/Euphotic zone ... | reverse complement strand
CGATTGCCAGGTACTTCTTTTTGCTACCGGTTTAACGAGGCCTGATAGCAACCTCGACTCGCGTTCTCAAGGTACGGCTTCCCGTCGAAACCACGCATCCCCAAGGGGGGAATCCTACACGCTGGCGCGTGCGGCGACTAGCCCCCGCGCTTCCAGTCGGAGAGCTCACGCTCCGCTTCGCGTTTTCCCTCTCGGTCAGCGATTGACTTGCGCTTGTCAAACTCCTTCTTTCCTCGCCCAAGGCCGATCTCCACCTTGCAGCGGCCACGACTTAGATAGAGGCGGAGCGGGATCAGCGTGAGCCCCTTCACCTTCACCTTGGTGCCGATCGAGATGATCTCTTCCTTGTGGAGGAGGAGTCGGCGCGTCCGCTTCGGCTCGTGCTGTTGGCTGGCAGCACCGGGCCACTCGGCAATGTGCATGCCGATCATGCGCGCCTCGCCTTGGTCAAGACGAATGTAGGCGTCACCGATGTCTGCCTTCCCCGCGCGAATGGACTTGATCTCTGTCCCCGTGAGCACCACACCCGCCTCAAAACGATCGAGAATCTCGTACTCGTGGGTGGCCTTCCGGTTCGAAGACAGCGTCGTACCGTCAGCGATGACGAGCGACTTCTTCGTAGCCATGAGACCTCCTTTATGGGTGAGCGGCGCGAGCCCGCGGTCTGGTGCGAATAGAAAGGGCGCTGACCTTGCGGCCAGCGCCCTCTCAGAACGTTACCGCTCTCGGGATCGGTTATTCGCCGACCTCACGAGAGGCGGTCGTACAACTGTCTATTGACACTGCACACCACCTCCTTCCGTCTGCCGTAGACGATACGGCTCAGCGGGGCAAGGCGCAAGGGGTGGCGCGCATCCGCCCGTACCCCCGCTACTTGAGGAGTTCCAGGGCCTTCTTCAGGGCCGGATCACCCTCACCAGGAGTTGCCGGTGCTGGCATCGGATAGTCGGGGGTGAGCCCCACCTTGTTCACCCAGGTGCCGTTCGGTGTGAGCCACTTCGCGATCGTGAGCTTCAACCCAGAGCCATCCTTGAGGTCGATAAACGTCTGCACCACACCCTTGCCAAAGGTTGTCTCACCGACGAGGACCGCGCGGCCGCGATCGCGCAACGCACCGGCGAGAATCTCACTCGCGGACGCACTCCCTTTATTGATCAGCACCACAACCTTGATCGTAGGATCCGTTGCGATACCACCACCGTTGGCTGAAGTTTCATCGCGCTCCCCATCACTCGTCTCTTCAATGTAGACCACGCCATCAGCGATGAATTCGCTCGCAATCTGCAGTGCGGTGGAGAGGTAGCCGCCTGGGTTATCTCGTAGGTCAAGGATGATTCGTGTGATACCTGCATCAACCACTTCCTGTAGCGCTTGATCAAATTGATCGCCCGCAACCTCACTGAACTCCGCAAGGCGCAGATAGCCAACAGGTGAACCGTCTGATGTCTCGAGCATCTCGGGTTCAACAGCAGGGACGGTGATCACGTCACGGATGATTGTCAGATTGAGCGGGGCCGCATTACCACGGATAATCGTGATCACCACGCTTGTCCCCTTCGCTCCGCGAACACGAAGCACCGCTTCATCCAACGTCTCACCATCTACGGTGAGACCGTCAACGAGCGTGATGCGGTCGCCACTCTGTACACCTGCAGCCTTCGCGGGCGAGCCGTCAATTGGTGAGACCACAAGGAGATAGCAGTCTGGACCAAGCGTGGTGCAGGCTTCACCTGAAGGACCGCGACTCTCAATCACTGCGCCAATCCCTTCAAAGCTTCCAGAGAGTCCCTCAACGAGCGCATCCATCTCTTCGCCAGTGAGGTATTGCGAGTACGGATCATTCAGTGACTCAACGAGTCCCTTGATAGCGCCGTCAACGAGGGTCTCTTCGCTCTTGTCGCCAACGTGCCGTGTTTCTACAAGGTCAAGCACCTCGTTGAATCGGGAGAGATCAATCGCCCCAGATGCGCCAGTGACGCCGGCTGCGCTACTGCCGCTGTTGTAGCCAAGGTTGTATGCGCCGACAGCGAGAAGGAGGGCGAGAAGGAGTGCCCCTGCGCGCGTCACGAGTGGAGGACGTCCGTTACCGCTCAGACCAAAACGTTGCTGCACACGCCCTCCTTGCCGCTACCAGTTAAGTCGACGCTGTTATGAGCTCAGTCGACCACGAAGTGAGAGTAGTGCACCGAGTGCGCCGAGCCCAAACCCGGCAAGCAACACCGTGATTGCAACCTCTCCGAGCAAGATTCCAGACGTCTCGATTGGTAGGACACGGAAGAGGTTCAGCATGACGGTGCTGATCCCAGCACCAAGGATTCCGAAGATGAAGAGGGTGATCAGCGCACCCGCGCCCCCAATGATCAACCCCTCAATGATGAATGGAAGTCTCACCCAGGTTGACGTTGCGCCAACAAGGCGCATGATCGCAATCTCATCACTTCGCGCAAGGATCGCCAGGCGAATCGCGTTGACGACCACGGCGAGGACGGCAAACGAGAATCCAATCAGGACAATGAGGCCGGCGATACGAAGCGCCGAAGTGATGCTGGCAAGACTTTCCGCAACGGCACGACCATCAACGATGCGCGAGAAGAGCGCGGCAGAGGGGAGGCGACTGAGTGCGTCTGCAACGCTCGCCGTCTCACTTGGGCTGTCCAGCGCGATCTCAAAGCTTGCGGGGAGCGGGTTCTGCTCAAGCTCACCAGTGAGGTCTGGCTCACCGCGCTCCTTCAGCCGCTCACGGAATGCAGCGAGCGCTTCATCAGCGGTGATGTACGTGGCCTCCTTCACTCCGTCGATCTTGAGGATCTCGTTGCGCAGTGAGTTCGCACGCTCTTCGGAGGCGCCGACCTTCAGGTAGGCGACCACCTCAACCTTGGAGTCCGCATAGCTGAGCGCAGCATCAAGCCCAGCGCGAATCACAAGGACTGAGGCGAGGACGAGCAGCATCAACGTCATGGTCATGGTGGCAGCAACCGTGGCGAGCCTGTTGCGTGAGAGACCATTCAACGCGGCGGAGACGCTCAGGCGAATCAGTCGACCGTTCTGTGCCCTACTCACGAACGACCCCCTTCACCGCTCACCCGCTCACCCTGCACGATGGTATGTCCCACGCGCTTCGTCGCGGATAAGGCGTCCACCCTCAAGTCCGATCACACGCTTGCGCAGTGTGGTGACTACGTCTGAATCGTGTGTTGCGACAAGGACGGTGACGCCAAGCTGATTGATCTGCCCGAGCAGCTCCATGATCTCCCAGCTGATGAGCGGATCGAGGTTTCCGGTTGGCTCATCGGCAATGAGCAGCTCAGGGTTGCCAACAATGGCGCGCGCAATCGCGGCGCGCTGCTGCTCGCCGCCCGAGAGCGCGTCGGGATATCGCTCGGCGAGCGCAGTGAGCCCAACAATGCGAAGGGCGCGCTCAACAGCGGCGTCAACCTCTTCGCGTGGCGCACCGGTGACCTCCAGCGCAAATGCGGTGTTCTCGCGAACGGTGCGTCGCTGCAGGAGTCGGAAGTCTTGGAAGACCACGCCAACACGTCGACGCAAGTAGGGGACCTCGCTCGGCTGAAGGGTGTGTACCGCGTGTCCGGCAACATGCACTTCACCAGAGAGGGGGATCACGTCGCGCACGAGGAGGCCGATCAGCGAAGACTTCCCCGCGCCAGAAGGCCCAACAAGGAAGGCGAACTCACCAGGGTTGATCGTGAGGCTGACGCCGGCGAGTGCGGTGTGTCCACTCGGATACTGAACGCGGACATCTCGCAGCGTAACGACCGGCTCAACTGCCAGAAGCTCTGCAGAGCCATCAGTGTTCATGGGCTCTAGGTTACTCATCGTCTGGCCCCGCCGCTGCCACAGGTGCGCCGATCGCCAGCCGTTCAAGTTCCGCAAGGATGAAGGGGTCAAAGTCGCCGTCCATCACGCCAGTGGTATCTGCAGTCTGGTGACCACTGCGGTGATCTTTCACCATCTGATACGGGTGAAAGACGTAGCTGCGAATCTGGCTCCCCCAGCCAGCGACTACGGTCTCGCCGCGCACGCGTGCCAGCTCATCTTCGCGCGCGCGAATCTTCAGTTCGATCAACTTACCCCGCAGCATCTTCTCCGCGGTCTCGCGGTTCTGCATCTGCGAGCGCTGATTCTGGCTTGACACGGCGATGTTGGTGGGAAGGTGCGTGAGACGAACCGCCGACTCGGTCTTGTTGACGTGTTGACCACCCGCGCCACTGGAGCGGAAGGTGTCAACGCGAATCTCGTCCCAATTCAACACCACGTCTTGATCATCCTCAACCTCTGGGATCACTTCAAACATGGCGAAGGTGGTCTGTCGTCGCTTCTGTCCATCAAATGGAGAGATGCGCACCATCCGGTGCACGCCACGTTCTGCACGCAACCAGCCGAACACATTTCGACCGCGAATCTCAAGGGCAACGCTACGGTATCCGGCGCCTTCACCTTCGGTAAAGTCAACAATCTCGTGCGCGAATCCGTGACGCTCCGCCCACCGCATGTACGCGCGTAGGAGCATGGCGGTCCAGTCGCACGCTTCGGTTCCGCCTGCGCCGGCCTGGAGGGTAACGATCGCATCTGCATCTGCGTATTCGCCCGCGAAGAGGAGTGAGGTGCGTGCCTGTTGGAAGTCCTGTTCTACCCGGGCACTCTTCTCCGAGACTTCGGCGAGGAGCGCCTCATCACCTTCGGAGGTTGCAAGCTCGAAGAGCTCGCCGAGGTCGCGCGCGGCGGTGGTGAGTTGCTGCCAGCGCGTGATCTCTTCGCGCAGGCCTTCCGCCTCACGGGCGAGTCGACGGGCGCTGCGCTGGTCGTCCCAGAAGCCTGGAGCGAGCATCTGCGTCTCAATCTCGGCGAGACGCGCCCCCTTTACGGCTGGGTCAAAGACGCCCCGACGTTGCCTCGATACGTCCGAGCAGGTCGCGCAGGCCGGCAGCGTCGACGCTCACCGGGGGCGCTCACTCGGTCGCACGAAGGCGACGACGGGGTTTTGCTGCTTCACGTTCGCGATCGTAGCAGGGGCTATGCCCCGTGGCACTTCTTGAACTTCTTCCCCGAGCCACACGGACAGGCGTCGTTTCGGCCCGCCTTCATTGAGGGTGTTGCCGTAGCGGATGCAGACGGAGTGGCAACCGCCGCCTCAGAGCTCCCGCCAACGGTCTTCACGGCTACGGGCGTAGGTGCGCGCTGCTCTTGCACTAGGCTGACGCGCAAGACGGCACGGCCAATGCTGACGCGAATGAGCGACTGAAACTCTTCGTACAGTTTGAATGCTTCAATTTTGAAGGCGTTGAGCGGGTCAACCTGTGCATGCCCACGCAGCCCGATCCCGCGGCGAAGATCATCAACTTCAGTAAGGTGCTCCACCCAGAGTTGGTCAATGCTGCGCAGGATGACGGCGCGTTCCACGCGCGGCCAGAGCTCTTCACCAACCTCAACCGCCTTCTTCTCAAGTGCAGCATCCGCTGCGGCGTCCACCGCCTCATACAAGAGTGAGTCTTCAACAAGGGTGTCGAGCGATGCAGGCGGCTCAATGCCGAGGCGCTTCAGTTCTGTGGCGAGCGCGCTGCGGTTCCACTCACCAGTGAGCCCCGGTGGACAGTGGGTGACGGCGAGTGCGCGCACTTCACCGTGCAGCGCATCTTGGATGGTGAGGGTGAGGTTTTCGCCGCGGAGCACACGATCGCGCTCGCCATAGACCGTGGCACGCTGCATGTTGATGACGTCGTCAAACTCTACGACGCGCTTTCGGATATCAAAGTTGTACCCCTCAACGCGCGTCTGCGCCCCCTCAATGGTACGACTCACCATTGCGGATTCAAGCGCCTGACTCTCGTCAAAGCCGAGTCGATCCATCAGGCCGACGACACGTTCACCGGCGAAGCGCTTCATTAGATCGTCTTCAAGGGAGAGGTAGAAGCGCGAGGAGCCAGGGTCACCCTGTCGTCCCGCTCGTCCACGCAACTGATTGTCAATACGGCGAGACTCGTGTCGCTCGGTGCCAACAATTCGCAAGCCGCCCGCTGCAAGCACCACCTCGCGCTCGGATGCGCATACGCGTTCTGCATCGGCGAGTGCTGCGGCGTAGATCGCTGGATCTACTTCGGCGGGATTCAACCCTTTAACGCGCAGGGCTTCGGAGGCGAGACCGACAGGGTCTCCTCCGAGTTTGATGTCCGTTCCGCGACCAGCCATGTTGGTGGCGATCGTGACGGTTCCCGGTCGACCCGCCTGCGCAACCACTGGAGCCTCGCGCTCATGCTGCTTTGCGTTCAGGACGTTGTGCGCAACACCTTCCCGTTTCAACATTGCGGCGAGGTGTTCCGAGCGTTCAACAGACGTGGTGCCAACGAGCACTGGCTGGCCAGCCGCGCTTCGCTCCTTGATGTGCGCAACGATCGCCGCATCTTTTGCGCGGACAGTGCGGTAGACAAGATCGGGTTCATCCACGCGAACCATTGGGCGGTGCGTTGGAATAGATGTCACGTCAAGGCTGTAGATCTTGCTGAACTCTTCCGCCTCTGTCATTGCCGTACCCGTCATTCCGGCGAGCTTCTTGTAGAGACGGAAGTAATTCTGGAAGGTGATCGTGGCCATCGTGACCGATTCACGCTGGACGCGGAGCCCCTCTTTCGCCTCAACCGCTTGGTGGAGTCCTTCGGACCAGCGGCGGCCTGGCATCTTGCGTCCCGTGAATTCGTCCACGATGACAATCTCACCGTCCTCAATGATGTAGTCACGGTCGCGCTTGAAGAGTGCGTGTGCGCGAAGTGCCGACTCAAAGTGTCGGGCCATCAGTGGGTCGCCGCTGTAGAGGTTCTCTACGCCGAGCGCCTTCTCAATCTTCGAGACACCCTCTTCTGTTGGTGAAACCGCTTTATCTTTTGCGTCCACAAAATAGTCACCACCCTCAAGCGCGCCAGCGGGACGCTCCTTGAGGCGAGGGACAAGTTTCGCGAAGACCTGGTAGAGATCCTGCGATTCGGCGGCCTGGCCACTGATGATGAGTGGCGTCCTGGCCTCGTCAATGAGGATGTTGTCCACCTCGTCCACGATCGCGAAGGCGTGACCACGCTGCGCCCGAGCTTCGAGCTCGGTGACCATGTTGTCTCGCAGGTAGTCGAAGCCGAACTCGTTGTTCGTGCCGTAGGTGACGTCGGCGGCGTACGCCTCCCTCCGCGTAACGGGGCGCAGGCGCGCCGTGCGCTCTTCGCCGCTGCTGAACTCAGCGTCGTAGAGATACGAGGCGTCGTGCGTGATGACGCCGAGCGAGATGCCGAGAAAGGAGAAGAGTGGGCCCATCCACTGCGCGTCGCGTCGCGCCAGGTAGTCGTTGACGGTGATGACGTGTACGCCGTCGCCTGTGAGGGCGTTCGCGGCAGCGGCGAGCGGAGCGACGAGCGTTTTCCCTTCGCCAGTGCGCATCTCTGGAATCTTTCCTTGATGAAGGACGATCGCGCCAAGGATCTGCACGTCGTACGGGCGTAGACCGATCGTGCGCTTTGCCGCCTCGCGAGCGGCGGCCAGGATCTCTGGGAGCACCTCTTCAAGTCGCTGCTTCTGATCGTCGCCGCTTCGCGCTCGCACGTCTGCAGCGATCGCCTCCATGCGCCCGCGGATCTCTTCGGCGCTTGTCGCCTCCATCTCGTCAGCACGCGCGTTGACGGCGTCAAGGATTGGAGCGAGCCGTTTGAGCTCACGGTCGTTGGAGTCAACAAGACGTGAGAGGAAGCCGAACACCACGAGCGAGCCTTAGCGCCAGAAGCCGGAGCCGTACCCCAGCATCAGGATTCCAAAGGTGATGACGCCGAGCACGAGCCAGTAGGCGACGCTCGCAGGGCGACTCGTTGGATTCATTTCAGGATTCTTGAGTGGTGCAGCGTTCCAGCGCGGACTCTTCAGGGTGGCGCGCCAATCTGCGCGCTTCTCTGGTGCGTGTGAGGTGATGACGCCACGCTCATCCGGACGGTGCAGCTTAAGTGTCATGGCTACTTCGCGCGTCGCTTTGCGCCCGCGGCTCCAATCGCCGCGCGGCCGTTCCCGTTCGTTGTTGATGGGAGACCAGCATGTTCGCCGTCCCAGAAGACCATCTCTTCAGCCATAGACGCCTCTTTGCCGAAGAGTGCACCGACAGATTCACCAAGATGAATGCGCTTGATCGCTTCGCCGAAGAGTGGAGCAGAGGAGAGGCGCTTGATCTTTGGGCTACTCACCCCAACAGGCATTGGGATGGAGTCGGTGACGATCACCTCTTGAACTGATGATGCATTGATGCGCTCGATTGCGGGACCAGAGAAGACCCCGTGCGTTGCGCATGCAATCACTTCAATCGCGCCGGCCTTCTCAATGGCGCGGACCGTCTCCGTCAACGTTCCGCCCGTGTCAATCTCGTCGTCAACAATCACGACGCGCTTCCCCTTCACGTCACCGATGACGTTCAGCACTTCGGCATGATCATCATTCCCTTCGCGGCGCTTCTCCACGATTGCGAGCGGTGCATCTAGAAGTTCTGCAAAGGTGCGCGCACGCTTTGCGAAACCAAGGTCTGTCACAACGGCAAGGTTCTCGGTCCCCTTCTGCCTGATGTAGTTGGAGAGCATGTGCACTGCGGTGAGTTCATCAACAGGCACGTTGAAGAATCCTTGGAGCTGTCCTTGGTGGAGGTCCATCGTGAGGATTCGGTTTGCGCCAGCAACCTGCAGCATGTCGGCCACGAGTCGGGCGGTGATTGGCACACGTGGTTGATCCTTCTTGTCAGAGCGTCCATATCCGTAGTAAGGGATCACGGCGGTGATGCGTCCAGCAGAGGCGCGCTTGAATGCGTCAATCATGATCAGCAGCTCCATGATGGAGGTGCTCACTGGCCGCGAGGTTGGCTGCACAATGAAGACGTCCTTTTCACGCGCGTTATCGAGGATCTTGACGAAGATGTTCTCGTTGGCGAAGGCGAACACTTCGGCTTTGCCGAGCTCGCGGCCGAGATAGCGTGCAATCTTGCTCGCAAGTTCCGGGTTTGCGTTCCCCGTATAGACGTCGATCGAATCTGCCCTCATCGCCGTCCTCCGATCCCTATCGCCGCTTGGTAGGTTTCGTCGTTGTCGCCTTCGCCGTCTTCGCCTTCACCTTAGCCGCTGGCTTCGCCTTCCCTTTGGATACGGTCTTAGGTGCCGCTTTGGCCGTGACCTTTGCAACTTTCGCACGAGGGGGACTGGCCTCCCCCTCAGGGGCCTCCTCATTCTCGCCGTCTGCGTCGCGCTTTGCTAGTCCCGTGCGGAAGGCGGCGATCCCCGCCACCTTATCCCCCTCACGGAGGGACATCACACGTACACCCTGAGAGCTGCCGTCATTACGGGTGGCGATCGACTCGAGTTTCGTGCGCACCACCTGTCCCTCAGCGCTGATCAGGATGACCTCTTCGTCCGCCTCGCTCACCTGGCGAACGGCGACCACAGGCCCGGTCTTGCGACCCTCAAGAGGGATGAGCCGAACGCCCTGGGTGCCGCGGTGCTTGCGGCTGAATGCTCCAACCGGGACGCGCTTTCCGAAGCCGGTCTCGGTGAGGACAAGGAGGTCGGCTCCAGGCTCCACCACCGCCGCGGCCACCACAAGGTCTCCCTGTCGAGCGATGCGGATGCCAATGACGCCGCCAGCGGAGCGCCCCATCGGTCGCGCCTCCTTCTCATGGAAGCGGCAGATGCGACCCTGTCGCGTGGCGAGAACAATGTCGTCTTCACCAGATGTTGGGATCACTTGCGCAAGCTCATCGCCCTTATCAAGGGTGATCGCGATGATTCCCGACGAGCGCACCTTCTCAAACTGCTCGAGCGCCGTCTTCTTGATGACACCCTTCTTTGTGGAGAAGGCGAGGTAGCCACCCGCACTGAAGTTCTGCAAGATCACCGTTGCAACCGGGACTTCGCCGGACTCAACCTGTACGCCAGGAAGATTGACGATCGGGATCCCCTTGTTCTGACGCGACGCGTCTGGAATCTCGTGCACCTTCGTGCTGAAGCAGCGACCCTTATTCGTGAAGAAAAAGGCCCAGTCGTGCGTGTTCGCAACCTGGAGCGACTTCACTGCGTCCTCTTCGCGGGTTGTCATCCCGCGCACGCCCTTCCCGCCGCGATGCTGCTGGCGGTATGCGGTGAGCGGCTGGCGCTTGATGTAGCCACGACCACTGATCGTGATCACCACGTCTTCGTCGGCAATGAGATCTTCATCAGACATTTCGCGGGTTGCATCTTGGGCAATTCGCGTGCGGCGCTTGTCGCCGAACTTCTCCTTCATCTTCGCGTACTCCGCCGCAATGATCTTGGAGACGCGCTTTGGATTGGCGAGGATATCTTGCAGCTCCTTGATCAGCGCGAGCACTTCCAAGTACTCGTCTTCGATCTTCTTGCGCTCGAGTGCGGCGAGCCGCGCGAGTCGCATGTCGAGGATCGCCTGCGCCTGCAGCTCGCTGAGTTTGAACTTGGCCATCAACTGTTCGCGTGCAACATCCACATCTGCGGCGGCGCGGATCGTCTTGATCACTGCATCAAGGTTGTCCAGCGCAATCTTGAGGCCTTCCAAGATGTGCGCGCGCTCTTGTGCCTTCTTCAGTTCAAACTCGGTGCGGCGGCGAACGATGATGCGGCGGTGTTCAATGTGGTGTTGCAGCACCGACTTAAGTGAGAGCGTCTGCGGCTGTCCATCAACCAGCGCGAGCATGTTCATGCTGAACGCGGCGCGGAGTGGCGTGAGCTTCAGCAACTTGTTGAGCACCTTGTGCGGATTACCGTCTCGCTTTACTTCAACGTAGATGCGCATTCCGTCGCGGTCTGATTCGTCGCGGAGATCGGAGATCCCTTCAATACGCCCCTCTTTCACGAGGTCGGCGATCTTCTCAACGAGTGTTGCCTTGTTTACCTGGTATGGGAGCTCATGAATGATGATTGCGGTGCGATCACCGCGTGCCTCTTCGAAGCTCGTCTTCCCTTCCACAACAACACGTCCGCGACCGTGCGCGTACATCTGTCGGATCGCGTCCACGCGCTCCGACTTTCCGGTGAGTGGATTCTTGACATTGTCGTAGCGGTAGAGGACGCCGCCTGTTGGGAAGTCCGGCGCAAGGACGAGCGCGCTCAACTCTTCGGCGGTGAGTTGTGGGTTCTCGACGAGTGCGATCGCGGCGTCGGCAATCTCGCCAAGGTTGTGCGGCGGAATGTTTGTCGCCATTCCAACGGCGATTCCTGACGAGCCGTTGACGAGAAGGTTTGGCATGCGCGATGGGAGGACGCTCGGCTCCTTCTGCGTGCCGTCGTAGTTTGGCGTGAAGTCAACAGTGTCGTGATCAATGTCGGCGAGCATCTCACCGGCGATTGCGGTGAGTCGTGCCTCGGTGTAGCGCATTGCAGCGGCGGAGTCGCCGTCAACGGATCCGAAGTTTCCCTGACCATCAACGAGTGGATGGCGCATGGAGAAGTCCTGCGCCAGTCGGACGAGTGCGTCATAAAGTGCGCCGTCGCCGTGTGGGTGGTACTTACCCATGACTTCACCGACGATCGCGGCGCACTTGCGATACGCGGAGCCTCCAGAGAGGCCCATCTCGCCCATGGTGTAGAGGATGCGGCGGTGGACGGGCTTGAGGCCGTCACGCACATCTGGAAGGGCTCGGGCCACGATCACGCTCATGGCGTAATCGAGGTAGCTCGTGCGCATCTCGTCTTCAATGCGGATCGACTTCACGCTGGTGACGCTCACGCCGCCCGGGCTAATCCCGTCTGCGCCGTTATCTACCGGACCCTTCCCCGTTGGACCCTTCGCCATCTCGTCACCTCCTTTCTATCTGTTCGTTGTCTGGATTGGTTTGATGTGATGCGTTTGATTAGACGTCGAGGTTCTGGACTTTGCGCGCCTCAGCCTTAATGAAGTCTCGACGAGGCTCCACGCGCTCGCCCATCAACATCTCGAAGATTTCATTGGCCGCTGCGGCATCTTCAATCCGCGCCTGCAGGAAGACGCGATTCTCAGGATTCATTGCCGTCTCCCAGAGCTGCTCGGCATTCATCTCGCCGAGTCCCTTGAAGCGCTGCACGTTGACGTTCTTCGTCTTGAAGGAGGCAACCGCCTCGTCACGCTCCTTCTCGGAGGATGCGTACTTTGTCTCCTTGCCAGTACTGATGCGGTAGAGCGGTGGTTGTGCAATGTAGAGGTAGCCCGCTTCAATGATTGCGGGCATGTAGCGGTAGAAGAAGGTGAGCAGCAACGTGCGAATATGCGCACCGTCAACATCCGCGTCCGTCATGATGATCACGCGGTGGTAGCGCAGCTTCGCAAGATCGAATGAGCTGCTGCTGTCTTGGATCCCTGCGCCAAGCGCAACGATCAGCGTGCGGATGTTGTCGCTCCCCAAGATCTTGTCGATGCGCGCCTTCTCCACGTTGAGCAGCTTGCCGCGCAGCGGGAAGATTGCCTGGAAGCGGCGATCGCGTCCCTGCTTTGCAGAACCACCGGCTGACTCGCCCTCCACAATGTAGAGCTCCGACTTTGCCGGATCGCGCTCTTGGCAGTCGGCAAGTTTTCCTGGCAGTGCACTCCCTTCAAGCGCGCCCTTGCGCAACACAAGGTCGCGCGCCTTGCGCGCCGCTTCGCGACCACGCGCCGCATTCAGCGCTTGTCGAATCACCTCTTTACCGTCGCCCGGGTTCTCTTCAAGGAATTGCAGGAGTCCAGCGTTGACCGCCGTCTGCACAATCCCCTTCACTTCGGCGGTGCCGAGCTTCGCCTTTGTCTGGCCTTCAAATTGCGGGTCCACGAGTTTTACGGAGATGACGGCGGTCAACCCTTCGCGCACATCCTCACCAGTGAGGTTTGGGTCGTTGTCTTTGATCGCGCCATTCTTTCGGCCCCAGTCGTTGAGCGAGCTGGTGAGCGCTGCACGGAATCCGGTGACGTGCGTTCCTCCATCAACGGTGTTGATGTTGTTTGCAAACGCGAGCAGTGTTTCGGACCATGAGTCGCTCTGATACTGGAATGCAACTTCAACACTTGTCGTCCCGTCAACGCGCTCCAGATAGACCGGTCGATCATGGGTGGTCTTGCGACGGCGATTCAAGTGGCGAACAAATGAGACGATGCCGCCCTGGAAGTAGAAGGTTGCTTCGCGATCTGCGCGATCATCAATCAACGTGAGCCAGAGTCCCTTGTTGAGATATGCAGATTCACGCAAACGATTCGCAAGCGTTTCAAACGAGTACTCCGTTGTGGAGAAGACTTCAGGGTCTGGATGGAAGATGGTGCGCGTGCCACGACGTGCGCCCGCAACGCCAATCTTTGCAACCTTTGTTTTTGGCTTGCCGCGTTCGTACTCTTGCATCCAAACGTTTCCGTCTCGCGCCGATTCCACGCGCAGCTTCACGCTGAGCGCGTTGACAACGGAGACACCTACGCCGTGAAGTCCACCAGAAACTTTGTATCCGCCGCCGCCAAACTTTCCGCCGGCATGCAACACGGTGTGCACGACTTCGAGCGCATCTTTTCCAGTTGAGTGTTTGCCAACAGGAACGCCGCGACCGTCGTCAATTACTTCAATCGCATTGTCTTTATGAATGCGAACGACGATGCGCGTGGCGTGTCCCGCCATCGCTTCGTCAACAGAGTTGTCTACGACCTCATAAACAAGGTGGTGGAGGCCGCGCTCATCAGTGGAGCCGATATACATTCCTGGACGCTTGCGGACCGCATCAAGCCCTTCAAGGACTTGGATGCTGGAGGCACCGTAGTCGCCCCCCTTCTTCCCTGCCGAAGTGGCAGATTTTGATGAAGAACTGGGTTTATCCACCTTTTTTGCGGTTTCGGTACCGCTTTTCTTACCCGCCACTACTTTTCCCCCTTGATTTGGTCGACAAGTCTTGCGAGTTCTTCCGCCGAGTAGTACTCAATGACGATCTGACCCCCGACCCCCGCAGGCTTGATCCGCACTGGTGTCCCCAGTGCCTGTTCAAGTCCGCGTTGGACCGCCGTAAGCTCGCCGCTTGATGCAGTTCCCTGCGTTTTCTTCGTGCTGATTGTACCGCGCCCCGCTTCTCGAATGGTTGAAGCGGCCGCCTCAGCACCTCGCACAGTCACGCCATCGCGCACGAAACTACGCGCGAGCCACGCCTGCTCACTTTCAGGGAGGCCAACGAGCGCTCGGGCGTGCCCTTCACTCAGACGACCTGCCGTAACCTCCTCTTGGACCCCAGCGGTGAGGTCAAGGAGGCGCATGGTGTTCGCGACGGTGGCCCGCGCCTTCCCTGCAACAGTGGCGATCTGCTCTTGCGTCATGCCGAATTCGTCCGCAAGGCGGCGGTATGCCTGCGCGGTTTCGATTGGGGAGAGATCGCTGCGCTGAACATTCTCAATCAACGCGAGTTCAAGGCGTGACTGATTGTCCACTGTGCGTACGACCGCAGGGATTGTGGTGCGGCCAGCGATCTTCGATGCTCGAAGGCGACGCTCACCCGCGATCAACGTGAAGCCGTTTGCCCCCTCCTCGACGAGGATCGGCTGGATAACGCCGTGCTCCCGGATACTCTCGGCGAGCTGTTCAAGCTCCGTTTGGTTAAAGGTGCTTCGTGGCTGATAGGCGTTCGCCTTGATCTTGCTGATCGGGATTTCGAGCGCGCCCGCACGGACGGCACCCGCAGCGCTCGCCGCCTCTGGAATGAGCGCCCCGAGGCCTCGTCCGAGTCCGCTTGCCTTCTTCACCACGGTCAAACCCCCCTATTCCTCACGCCGCACTCCCAAAGACGCGGATTGCGAACTCGCTTGCCGCCTGAGCATACGACTCTGCGCCGGAACTCCCTGGTGCGTAGCTCCGAATTGAAATGCCATGGCTCGGCGCCTCAGCGAGGCGCACGGAGCGGGGCACTCGAGCGCGGTAGACGAGCTCCCCAAAGTGACTCTCCACCTCTCGCACCACATCTCCCCCGAGCTTGGTGCGTGGGTCAAGCATAGTGAGTAGGAAGCCGTTGACCTCTAGATCCGGGTTGAGGCGATCACGGACAAGGCGGATCGTTGCCATCAACTGGGAGAGGCCTTCGAGCGCGTAGTATTCGCACTGCACGGGGACGAGCACCGAATCTGCCACCGCAAAGGCGCTGATTGTTACTAAACCGAGGGAGGGAGGGGTGTCCACGAGCACAACCTCCGCCTCACCAGCCAGCCGCAGGCCCGCAGCAAGCTGGCGCTCCCCGGTCTCATCTCCCGCCGCGAGTTCGACGTCAATCCCCGCGAGATCGGCGGAGCCTGGGATAAGGCTGAGGTTCGGGATGGAGGTCGGCTGGGCCAGTTCGTGAGCTGGACGGCGTCCAACGAGGAGGTCGTAGGCGGTTGGGGCACCTTGGGGTGTAACAAAGCCGAGGCCACTCGTGAGGTTTCGCTGGGGGTCAAGATCGACGACAAGGACTTTGTGCCCTGCGTAGGCGAGCTCCGCCGCAAGATTGAGAACGGTAGTGGTCTTCCCCACACCGCCCTTCTGGTTGGCACAGACAATGACCTGCGCACGGCCGAGGCTCCTTGGTTCTATGACCTCTCCCACAGGTTGAGTGTAGCAGGAGGGGCTCACTCAGCCCAGCGGCGCGTTTCACGTGGAACAGGAGTATCCTCACCCCATGGTGAACCGCAGCACGCTCCTCCTATCTGTGCTCATCGCGAGTGCGCTGGTCCAGGCACGCCTCTTTCCAGAGGTTGGCCTTGACCGATGGATCAGCCTGCCACTCCTCCTCACGCTCTTGTACAGCACCCCAAGGCGCCGCCCGGTACTCCTCGCCGGAGGACTGATCGGGGGACTCTTGATCGACACCCTCCTCTGGCGACCCCTCGGCCTCACGTCTGCTGCACTGATTGCCGCCACACTCGTCGCTGCCAGCGCCCGCGGGAGTGCCGCGCCGGGATGGGTGAGGCGAAGCGCCGCTGGACTTGCGGGGTTCGCCGCAGCAGAGCTGCTCCTCGCCCTTGCCGGAGGACTGCTGGGTGAGTCTGGAGGGGCACGCGGCGAGGAAGAGCCACTTCGACTCCTACTAAATGTTGCGCTGCTAACTCTTGGAGCGTTCGTTGGCGCACGTCGCCGCGACGCGCAACTACGCGAGCGGCCGCTCGATGATCGACTCGGATAACACATGAGTAGCACTCACGTAATTCGTCGACCACTTCGCTACGCCTCCGCCGTTGTCCTTACGGCGTTGATTGGCGGACTCCTCAGTGTGCGACTCGTTACGGTGCAAGCGAGCGGTGACGGCGCAACGACACGCAGCATCACGACACTGAGCGACGGTAACCGCATCATCGAAGAGATCATTGCACCACCGCGCGGGCTGATCCTTGATCGCGCAGGTCGCGTCCTTGCAGAAAATATTGCAACGTACGCTGTGCAGATTCGACCAGGAGATTTACCGCTCACGATTCGACCAGGCGTGGTGAAGCGTCTTGCAGAGATCCTCAATATTGATCCAGTGCGAATCACCATGACACTTGATCGCGCCACTGGATCTATTTGGGAACCTGTGCGCATTGCAAGCGTCGTCGATGAGCGCATCACACGATTCATTGAAGAAGAGCGCGCCGCACTGCCGGGCGTTGAGACGCTCTTTGAAGCACGACGTGCATACCCACTCGGAGAGCTAACGAGTCAAGTTGTGGGCTACGTTGGCCGCATTGATGCCCTTGAGCTAAGCGCACTCTCTGCAGCGGGATACAACGAACTTGATTACATCGGTCGCGCAGGTGTGGAGCAGAGTTATGAAGAGGTGCTGCGCGGCACGCCGGGCATTCGCCAAATTGAAATTGATGTCCAGGGGCGAGAGATCCGTGAACTTGGCGTCACTAAACTTCCAGTTGCTGGAAAGAGTGTGGTGTTGACGATTGATGCTGAGGCGCAGCAGCGGGCGTTTGATGCGCTTAGCTGGGGAGTGAAGGCAGCGGGAAACAGGCAGGGTGTAGTGACGAGCATGAACCCACAGAACGGCCAGATTATTGCAATGGCATCACTCCCCACCTATGACAACAATCTCTTCTCGGCGGGCATCACCACGGAGCAGTACCAGAAGTACCTTGACAACAAGAATGCTCCACTGCTGAACCATGCAACCGGATCCCACTTTCCGCCAGGGAGCACGTACAAGCTGGTGACCTTTTCGTGTGCGCTTGACGAAGGTGTTGTTCGGGAAGAGGAGACGCTCGCCTCCCTTCCATACCTAGAAGTTGGCGATCAGAAGTTCTACGAATGGAATCGTGCCGGATTTGGCCGCAGGCTCACCCCAGCGCAAGGCTTCTCGTATAGCTCGGCGGTTGTGACCTATCAGCTTGCGCAACGTCTGAAGATCGATCGGCTCGCCGACTGCGGACGAGCGTGGGGCTTCGGACGTCCAACTGGCATTGATCTGCCGAACGAGATTGGCGGGCTTGTTCCAGATCAAGACTGGGCGCGAAGTGCGATCAGACGCACCCTATATGACGGTGAAGTGCTGCAATCGGCGCTCGGGCAGGGGTATGACCTCGCCACACCGCTGCAGGTTCTGAACTCTTTTTCAGCGCTCGCAAACGGTGGGACACTCTGGAAGCCGCATGTCGTCCTTGAGATTCGCGAACCCGACGGGACGCTTGCTGAGACCGCGGCGCCTGTTGCTGCAGCGAGCGTTGAGATGCGAAACAGCACCATGACTGAGATGCGTCGGGCGTCGCGACTTGTGGTGACGAATGAGTTCATGACAAAGAATCTCGGGCAGCTCCCACTCTTCCTTACAGGGAAGACGGGAACGGCAGAGTACGGTGTGCGCGATAAGCAGGGTCGACTCCCATATCACCACTGGATCTCAGGCTTTGTGGCCCCAACGAATGATTGGAGCCGCACCGATGCTGACTTCGCCTATGTGGTTTTCATGCACGGATCAAACACCGCCTCCAACGCAGCGATTGAAGTCCTCAAGCGGTACTTGCAGCTGCAGTACGATTTCAGGCGCGACTATAGAATCCCAGGCGCAATGTCGATCGGAAACTACTATGGCGAGTAGGTGGCGAAGGGCGAGTAGGCGGCGATGAGTCTCGGATCTTCAGTTACGCGTGGGCCGTTCGGTGCAGCTGGTTGGATCGGCAGCATCGTCCGTCGCATGGATTGGCTTGCAACCTCTGGGATGTTGCTCTTGATGCTCTCCGGAATCGGCATGGCGTGGATCAATGCACGGAGCTACGACCAAGAGCTGTTGAGCCTCTCGTCAATATTTTTACGCTCCATCATCTGGACACTGCTCGGGCTCGCCACCTTTACCGCCGCCACTGCAATCAACTGGCGTTGGATCCGCACGTTTGCATGGCCGCTCTACGCGGCAAATCTACTGCTGCTGGTTGCAACGTTGATCTTCGGTCAAGACTCGGGGGGAAACTCCCGCGCGATCGCGATCTTCGGGATCGCCATCCAGTCGAGCGAGGTTGCAAAGATCCTGACGCTTGTGGCGCTCGCCACTGTGCTGACACGTGATAATGCACAGCCAGACGATCTGAACGCAACGCTCCTCGCTGTGATTGTTGTTGCGGCACCGTTCCTCTTGGTTGCGGTGCAGCCAGACGCAGGGACCGCCGTGATCATCCTCGCCGCACTCTTCGGCGCGCTACTTCTTTACGGTGTGGCTACGCGCTGGGTTGCCGCGCTCGCCGCACTCGGCGTGCTGGCGGTGCCGTTTGCTTGGGCCTTCTTGATCGCGGATTATCAGAAGGAGCGACTGATCGCTTTTATTGATCCGAATGCAGACCCTGCAGGGCCGAAGTATCAACTCACGCAAGCGCTCGACGCGATCGCAAGCGGCGGGCTTTTTGGGATCGGCTTTGACGGAACTGGGAGCATCGCGCCACTCCCCGTACAAGAGAGCGACTTCGTCTTTGCGGCGCTCGTTCGAAGTTTCGGAGCGTTTGGCGGCCTGCTGATTATTGCGCTGCTCGGCCTGATCGTGATCCGGCTGATCTGGCACGCGTGGGAGGCTGAGGATCGCTTTGGCATCGTCCTTGCGGGAGGGCTCGCGGCGATCTTCCTGATCCAGGCGGGGGTCAACATTGGAATGAACCTCGGGATGGCGCCAATTACAGGGATCCCCCTCCCCTTTGTGAGCTACGGCGGCGCCTCACTGATCTCGCTTTCCTTTGGGCTTGGCCTCGTGCAGAGCCATCGGGTGCATCAGGGGGGCGGCGCCTAGGGGTGCGCCAGGCGTGCCGTGAGCACGCCCTGAGCGTGCCGCGGTTGACGAGGGAGCGCGGGTACACCTAGACTCTCCCTCCCGCGCCTGACCTCTTCGTCAGCCCGCGACACGGCGGCTCGGCCGCCGCGGAAGTCTCGAATAAGAAGGGTGAATCAAGCATGTACGCAGTGATCGAAACCGGTGGGAAGCAGTATCGCGTGGAGCTCGGCAGCGAGCTGCACGTTGAGTTGCTCGACGCTACCCCAGGTAGCGAGGTCACCTTCGATCGCGTCCTCCTTGTGCGCACCGCAACCTCAACAGAGGTTGGAACCCCAGTCGTCAGTGGCGCAAAGGTCACCGCACTCGTGGTTGGCCAGGAGCGCGGCGTAAAGACGATCAGCTTCAAGTACCGACCAAAGGCGCGCAGCCGCATCACCAAGGGCCACCGCCAAGAGCTGCACCTTATTAAGGTCACAGAAGTTGCAGTGAATGGCACCAGCGCAAAGGCGCTCTGGGAGGCCGGCGCTGCAAAGCGCGAACAGGCGAAGGCTGCATCAAAGGCCGCCGCCGCTGAAAAGGCGAAGGCCGACGCTGCTATCGCCGAGAAGTTGAAGGTAGAAGCGCCTGCAGAGAAGAGCGCACCAAAGAAGACGGCGGCGAAGAAGCCAGCTGCAAAGAAGACGGCGGCGAAGAAGCCAGCCGACGCTGAATAATCAAGTAGTCGCAAGAAACCAAGGAGGACGTCATGGCACATAAGAAGGCAGGATCAAGCAGCCGCAACGGACGCGACAGCGCTGGTCAGCGCCTTGGCGTGAAGGTTGGCGACGGCGAGTTCATCAATGCGGGCGGCATCATTGTGCGCCAGCGTGGAACGCAGTTCGCCGCAGGGCGCGGCGTTGGCCTTGGTAGCGACTACACCATCTATGCAACCGTCACAGGTCGCGTGAAGTTTGACTACGCGTCGCGCTTGAAGAAGCGCGTCAACGTGGTCGCCTCCGCGCCGGACGCCTAGAGAGCCGCTGATGAAGCCAGAGATTCATCCCAAGTACAACCAGATCGAGATCACGTGTCTCGCATGCAGCACCAAGTTCAGCGTTGGTTCAACGCGCACGAGCGAGATGAAGACCGAAGTCTGCTCGAACTGCCACCCGTTCTTTACGGGGAAGCAGATCTTGCTCGACACCGCTGGACAGGTGGAGCGATTCCAGAAGCGCCTCGGGCGCTCGCGCTGATCTCCATGCGACGCCACTGTGGCGTCGTTGCTCGACGCGCATCACACCTCATCGCACTGGCGCTCGCGGCTGTCGCTGCGCCCACTCGCACGTTGGCGTATGGCGGACAGGCGCTTGTGGACGGCATCCTGATGCGCGGACCGATGCACATCGGTGTGGCGATTCGCGTTCCAGACGGCAGCATCCTCACCACGAGCGAGCAGCTTCCTAACGGACGAGTGCGCCAGCTTGCGGCGCGACTCCCGATTGCGCGCGGTGTGGTGATCCTTGTTGAGACGCTGATCCTTGGGAGTCGATGGTTGATGCACAGCGCAGAGATATCGACTGGCCAGGCGAGCATTGGCGTCAAGAGCAGCAGATCCGACCGCGCGATCTCAGGCGTGACGGTGGTGCTTACCTTTGCCTTTGTGATTGCGCTTTTCAATATCATCCCCGCGCTCGGTGCGTCGTTTGCGCTCGGCGCTGCCGGGTTTGATTCACTGCTTGCGGAGCGCGTGTTGGACGGCGTGTTGCAGATCGGTGTACTTCTTGCGTATCTCACGCTTGCTGGGCGTAGTCGCGACATTGATCGAACATATCGATATCACGGAGCAGAGCACCGGGCGATCCACGCGCTGGAGAACGGCGCCGCGTTGACGCGCGCCGAACTCGCTCGATGGCCAACAGCGCACCCGCGTTGCGGCACCGAGTTCCTCGTTGTGGTGATCCTTGTCAGCCTGGTGAGCTTCTCGCTTCTTGGCCGACTTGATGCGCTCGCTACTGTGGCGAGCCGCGTGATCGGCATCCCGCTCGTTGCGGGAGTCTCCTACGAAATCTTGCGACTCCTTGGGAAGTACCGCACCAATCCGATCGCCCGTGCGTTGGCCGCCCCCGGACTCGCCGTTCAACGAATCACCACGCGCAAGCCCGACGACGAGATGCATGACGTAGCCATTGCCGCGCTCACGGTGGCGGTAGAGGCGGAAGGCGGAAGTGCCCCCGTAGGATCCGAGCGCCCGGCGTGGGGGAGCCTGACGGCGGAGGCGCCGCATGGCTGACCTCGCACAACTTGAGGCACGACTAGCGATCGCACTGCGCACCCGAGCGGAGCTAGAGGAGCAGCTCACACAGCCAGAGGTGCTTGCAGACCACACGGCGCTTGCACGAATCGGGCGCGAACTTTCGCGCACCGCACCGCTCGCAGAAACGGCGGCGGCTCTCACAGACGCACGTGCACGTCAGACGGATGCAAAGGGGATGGAGCTTGACCCTGGCGCGGACGCGGAGATGCGGGCTCTTGCCGCTGCAGAGCGAGCCGCCGCGGAGGAGATTGAGCGCGACATTATTGAGCGACTCCCCGCACTCCTCCTTGATCCAGATCCGAACGACGGAAAGGACGTGCTCATTGAGGTTCGTCCTGGGGCGGGGGGTGACGAAGCGGGGATCTTCGCCGGTGAACTCTTCCGTGCGTATTTACGGTACGCCGAACGACGCGGCTGGAAGGTTGAAGTTGACGGGCTGAGCGAGACGGCACTCGGCGGCGTGCGCGAGGCGATGGCCGAGGTGAGTGGGACCGGTGCATGGGCCGCGTTCAAATGGGAGTCGGGGGTGCATCGCATTCAGCGCGTCCCCGCCACCGAATCTTCTGGACGCATCCACACCAGTACCGCCACGGTGGTGGTACTCCCAGTCGCGGAAGCGGTGGACTTTGTCATTCCAGAGGGTGACATTCGCATTGACGTGAAGCGCGCCTCCGGCCACGGCGGTCAAGGCGTCAACACCACAGACTCCGCCGTTCGCATCACGCACATTCCGAGCGGCACGGTGGTTGAAATGCAAGACGAGCGCAGCCAGTTGCGCAACAAGGAGAAGGGGCTCGCAATCTTGCGCAGCAGACTCCTGGCCGCAGAAGAGGAGCGCAAGCGCAGTGCGAACTCTGTTGCACGCAAGGCGCTCATTGGAAGCGGTGATCGAAGCGAAAAGATTCGCACGTACAACGGTCCGCAGAATCGCGTAACCGACCATCGCATTGGACTAGACAAGTTTGATGTTGATGGCGTGTTGAGCGGTGACCTCTCCGTCTTTCATGATGCACTTGCTGCCGCCGAGCAGGCGGAGCGTCTGGCGGGCGAGTGAACGACCGAGATATCCAAAACGATCGACTCATCCAAAGCGAAGCGGACGGCCCAGCACTGCTACGCACCGCCACGGACGCACTTGAAGTTGCAGGGAGTTCAAGCCCGCGCCTCGATGCAGAACTTCTCCTCGCCGCACTGCTCGGTACGCGTGTTGCCACGTTGCGCACCGCAGTCGCTGCTGGATTTCCACTCCCACTACCGAGCAGCGCACTCCTGCCTGAACCAGAACCACTTAGCGAGCGACACCCTGAGCTTTCGGAAGCGCTGCGCGCTGCACGCGCCGCGCTCGCCGCAGGTGACGCACCCGCCGCACTCGCGGCGCTGGTGAGTGAACGCGCGAAGGGGCGACCAGTAAGTCATCTCACCGGCACGCGCGGCTTTCGTGCACTCGAACTTCTTGTCACACCAGATGTGTTGGACCCGCGTCCAGAGAGCGAACTCCTTGTTGAAACGGCACTCGCCTATTTGGCTGACCGCGCCGCCGCCGCGCGCACGTTGGGACGTGCACCTCAACCACTGAACGCCGCAGAGATTGGCACGGGGAGCGGGGCGATCGCGCTCGCACTTGTGACCGAATCACCCGTCCCGCTGCGCTTTACCGCCACCGACCTTTCGGGGGATGCGCTTGCAGTCGCGCGCGCAAACGCGCTTCGCTCTGGAGTTGCATCGCGAGTGACGTTCTTGCACGGCGATCTTGCTGAGCCACTCCTTGCAGGCCGCGCCCCTGGGGATCCACCGCACCTTGATCTCCTTGTCGCCAACCTCCCGTATGTGCCGACGGCCGACGTGGATGCGGCAAAAGACGCCGCCCGTTTCCAGCGTGCAGGACAGCGTGACGAGACTGCCGCCCCGCTGAGCCTCGCCGAAGTGGCGATCGCCGCCGAGCCGCGCATGGCGCTCGACGGCGGGAGCGACGGCCTTGAGTGCATTCGCCGCCTGATCGCCGAGCTTCCACGACTCCTTCGCCCAGGTGGTGCGGCGGCACTCGAGTTTGGCGATGGTCAAGCCGACGCGGTGAGCGCACTCGTCGCCGGCCTCGGCCTTGGGTGGCGCTGCAGCATTCGCGGAGATCTCTCGGGACGCGCACGCGTCGCGGAGATCCGCCGTAGCGGCTAGGTTGAGCAGATGAGTGATTCACCGATCAAGTTGCTGGTCATGGATCTTGATGGCACGCTGCTCCCCCATGGCGGTGCGATCTCCGTGCGCACCGCTGCCGCAATCCGTGCGGCACGCGAGCACGGGGTGATCACCACGATCTCCTCCGGTCGCAACATCCCAAGCTTTATTGAGTACGCACGTACCGCGGGCGTGAATGGACCGCTCATTGGCATGCAAGGGGCGATCGCGCGCGAGCTGCCAGCACCTGGTGAGAGCGGGAGCGGCGCGCTGCTTCGGCACGTTCCGTTCACGTCAACACTTGCCGCACGTGCCGTTGAGTGGTGCCGACAGAACGATCTCTGGGGACACGCCGTCATCCAAGACGACTACGCCTTTGATGCAACCGACCCGCACTACGAAACGTATCAAGGCTGGCTCGCTGGCAACCCTGTTGAACGTCTCCACTCCATTAAAGATCTATCTCACCATCTCCGGCAAGAGCCACAGGAGATCTCAAAAGTTGTTGCGCACGCGCCCGCTGGTCACCCAGAGACGGTGTTGGAGCAGGCGCGTGAAGCCTTTGGTGGAGAGCTCGACATCACGATCAGCCACCCCGAGTACTTGGAGTTCACTGCACCCGGCGTCAATAAAGGGACGGCCCTAGCGTGGCTCGCGGAGCGGCTCAACATCCCGCTCGCGGAGACCATGGCGATCGGCGACCAGCACAACGACCTTGAGATGCTGCTCGCCGCAGGTCACGGCGTGGCGATGCATGGCGCGCCTGAGCCGGTTCAGCGTGCCGCACGCTACCTCGCACCGCCGAGCGAAGCGGACGGCGCAGCGCGAATGATCGAGCGCCTGATTCTCGGTTTGGACGGAGAATAGGGGCATGAGTTCTCGGCGCACACCTGAGGAGATCCAGGCGCAGCGTGATCCGCGTGCGGATCAGTCGCTGCGCGAGGTTGACCCTGCGCTGAACGCGATCCTTGAACGCGAAGCGGTGCGCCAGCGCGACCATATTGAGCTGATCGCCTCTGAGAATTACGCCTACGCCGCAGTTCGAGAGGCGCAGGGAACGATCCTCACAAATAAATACGCCGAGGGATATCCCGGGAAGCGTTACTACGCCGGCTGTGAACACATTGACTCTGTTGAAGATCTCGCCCGCACGCGCGCGCTACAACTCTTCCCGGGGAGCGAGCATGTGAACGTGCAACCGCACTCTGGCGCTTCGGCGAACATCGCCGCATTCGATACCCTGATGAAGCCAGGCGATCCATTCGTTGCCATGAGCCTCTCCCAGGGTGGTCACCTTTCGCACGGCGCCTCTGTCAACGTCTCAGGGAAGTGGTTCACGCCGCACTTCTACGGCGTGCGCGAAGACGACGGCCTCATTGATTGGGAGGGAGTCGAGCGCGCCGTTGCCGAGGCGAAGCCGAAGGTGCTGATCGCTGGCGCATCCGCGTACCCACGCACCCTCGACTTCAAACGATTCGCAGAGATCGCCCATGCTGCAGGGGCAAAACTGATGGTGGATATGGCGCACATTTCAGGCGTGATTGCGGCAGGGCTGCACCCTTCGCCGTTCCCGCACGCAGACATTGTCACCAGCACCACACACAAGACGCTGCGCGGTCCGCGCGGTGGGATCGCCTTTGGTCGCGGCGCAGACGGCGCCGCCATTGATAAGAGTGTCTTCCCAGGGAGCCAGGGAGGCCCACTGATGCACGTCATTGGTGCAAAGGCGGTCGCCTTCTCACTCGCACTTGAACCAGAATTCCGAAGTTACATGAAGCGCACGCTCGAGAACGCGCAGGTGCTCGCCGCCGCACTGAAGTCAAACGGATTTGGCGTGGTCACCGGCGGAACAGATAACCATCTCATCCTCTGCGACGTCACACCACTCGGTGTCACTGGGAAAGAGGCAACCGCCGCGCTAGAAACCGCAGGGATCACGATCAACAAGAACAGCATTCCGGGCGAAACGCGTTCGCCGATGGTGACGAGCGGCGTTCGCTACGGCACGCCTGCAGCGACCACGCGCGGCATGGGCTCCGCTGAAATGGAACAGATCGCCGTCTGGTCTGCGGAGGCGATCGCGCGCCGCGAAGATCCTGCGGCACTTGCACGCATTGAGGCCGAAGTGATCAAGATGGCGCGCGCCTTCCCAGTCCCTGGTGCCGACGCGTCAGCGCTTGCACAAGCAGGCGACGCGCAACCTTCACGCAGCACCACATGATCTTCGCTGCCGCAGCGCTTGTCGCTGCGTTGACAGCTGGTATGGGAACGTTCGCGATGCGCGCGATTGCGCGGAAGTACAACATTGCCGATCACCCGAGCGAGCGAAGGATCAACACCAAACCAGTACCGCGCGCCGGCGGCCTCGCCGTTGCAGGCGCGTTCGCGCTGATCGGAACACTTCTTGTGATCTTCTCCGCGCAACTCGGACTCAGCGCAGGAAGCGGTTCGGCGGAACTGACGAGTGATGGCGCCGCTGCACTCTTGCTCGGTACGGTGATCGCTGGAGTGATCGGACTGATTGACGACCGTTACGATCTGCGCGCGCGCTGGCAGATCATTGGACAGTTCCTGATTGCGCTGATCCCAATCGCCTTTGGGTTGCGGATCGCCTTCATCTCAAATCCGCTTGGCGCGGGCGACCTCCTTTTCCCTGACGCGATCGCGCTCGGCGTCACGATCTTCTGGACGCTCGGCATGCAGAACAGCATGAATTTCATTGACGGACTGGACGGACTCTCGGGAGGGATCTCGCTCTTCGCCGCTGTGACACTCGGCGTCATCGCACTCCCAACAAGTCCGCTGCTCGCCGCCCTCAGCTTCACCCTTGCGGGCGCACTCGCCGGATTCTTGCGCTTCAACTTCTACCCGGCATCCATCTATATGGGGACGAGCGGCATTCTCGCGGTGGCGTACGCGCTGGCCGTCCTTGCACTTCTCGGCACGGCGAAAGTTGCTGCGGCGCTTCTCATCCTTGGCGTGCCCATCATTGATGCGCTCTTTGTCATTGTTGGGCGGATCGCCGCCGGACGATCTCCATACACGCCTGACGAGAGCCATATCCATCGCCGCCTCCTCAGCTACGGCATCTCGCACCGCGGATCCGTCCTCGTCCTCTATGCCCTCACCGCAGCGCTCTCCATCCTTGCGCTCCTCCTGACCGGAAGCGCCACGCTCTACGCCTTCATGGGCCTCCTTGTGGTGCTTGGCGGCGTGATCACCTACCTCTCTCGTGCAACCGAACGGACCCCTGAGTGAGCCTCCCCGAGCGTGCCCCTGGAGACCAGCACGAGAGTCAGACCCCTCGGCTAGAATCGCCGCGGAACCCCAACGAACCGCCCGCGGAGGCCGCCTTCGAAGGGAAGAGCGCCTACCTCGTGCTCTTCTCGCAGATCGGCGCAATGCTCCTCGTGGCGAACCTCGGCGGGGCACTCCTGGGGAACTGGCTGGATGGGCTCATCGGGAGCGGACCACTCTTCTTGGTGGTCGGCTTCCTCGGAGGGTTTGCGGTTGGCTCCATTGGGGTGGCACGCACCGTCCGCCGGGCGCTGAACATGATTGACGAAGAGGATCGCCGGCGACGAGAGAAGAAACTAGAGGCGCGAGTCAACGAGAAGTCTGGAAGGAGCGAGTAGTGAGCATCGCGGCTCCCCGCAAGTCCACGACACGACGCACCCTCTTGATTGCAGCGCTCGGCGTCCTCCTGCTCGATGCCTTCGCCATCGTGATGTTTGGCGGCGTTGGACTCAACGGTTTCCCGGGCGACGTGATCAAGCGCGCGCTTGAACCAATTGTTCCCTATACGGTGATTGATCTTGGTGGCGACCCAACGCATGTTGCGTCGCTCTTTGACTTCTATCCGAGCATCACCGGCTCAATCATCATGAGCTGGATCATCATGGCGGCGATCATTATTCCGCTGACGATTGCGGCACGCCGACTGAAAGAGGTCCCAGGGAAGGTGCAGAACACGTTGGAGTTTGCAATTGAAAGCCTCTCCAACTTCGCCATTGGAATTGGTGGCGCAGGCGCAAAGCCGTTCATTACCTTTTTCCTCGCCTGCTTCCTCTTCGTTGCCGTCTCCAACTGGTCAGGCCTCATTCCGGGCGTTGGCCGCGTCCACGAGTTCCGCGCCCCAACCAGTGACGTGAACGTCACCGTTGGCCTTGCACTCGTTGCCTTCTTCTACTTTCACTACCAAGGATTCAGAGCGCTGGGATTCGGCGGGTATCTTGGAAAGTTCTTCACACTGAAGGGCGGCCCAGTCAGTCTCATCGTTGGTGTCCTTGAATTCTTCCTTGAGTTCGTCAAGCCGATCACGCTCGCCATGCGACTCTTCGGCAACATTTACGGCGGTGAACTTGCACTCGCTGTGATGACAACAATCACAATCGCCTTTATTCCAATTACGCTCTACGGCCTCGAGCTCTTCGTTGGGCTCATGCAGGGCCTCATCTTCAGCGTGCTCATCTTGGTCTTCACCATGCTCGCCATGGAGGGGCACCACGAAGAGGGGCACGATGAGCATCACGAACCTGCCGGAGCAGGTGAAGGCTCCGCAGCAGGAGCAGAATCGCGAGTTGCGGCACACTAGCCGTAGCTGAGAGACAGCAGGACCGACCGAGCGGAAGCGTCCGGGCGGCGGTCACAGTAGGAGGTACAGAAATGGACAAGCTCCAGGCGGGCCTCGCGGCCCTCGCAGTCATCGGGCCGGCGATCGGCGTAGGCATGGCTGCAGCGGCAGCGGTGAGCGCGATCGGTCGAAACCCAGAGGCGGCCGGCGCAATCCGCGGCGTCTTCATCATCGGTGCAGCATTCGCAGAAGGCCTCGGCGTTCTTGCGATCGTGCTCGGCATCCTTTCGCTCGTTCTCTAATCAGTCACCGTGCAGATCGTTAGCGCGCAGATGATTGAGTTGATCCAAGGAGTGCTTGGGGTACTCCCGCACGCAACGGCCGCCGCTGGCGAAGCCGAAGGTGCGGGCTTGAGCTTCAATCTCTTCTGGATCTTGATCTCTGCGGCGAACTTCGGCTTCTTTATCATTGTCTTGCGTGCAGCAGCGCTCGGTCCCATCACCAAGATGTTGGACGAGCGACGCGAACGCATTGAGCGCGGCCTCCGCGACGCGGCAGACGCCGCACTCGCAAAGGGGCGCGCAATTGAAGCGGCCGATGCCTCTTTGGCAGAAGCACGACGTGAGTCAAACGAGATTCGCGCCAACGCGGAGAAGGCGGCGGCGCAGATTCGTGAAGGTCAAGTCGTTGCACTGAAGCAGGAGCTAGAGAAGATGCGAGCTGACGCAACCGCAGAGATTGAGGCGGCGCGCGTCAGCGCACTCGCCTCCATTCGAAGTGAGGTTGCTGACCTTGCAATCAGCGCCGCGACCAAGGTGGTCGGCGCGTCAATGGACGGTGATCGTCAGCGTGCACTCGTTGGCGAGTTTCTGGATGAGCAGCGCGGGAAGGGGAACTGATCGTGGATCGACCGCTCGGCTCTGCACGACGATACGCAGCGGCCCTCCTCTCGCTCGCAGGTGATGGGGCGGCGGCAGAAGCCCTCGTGGCTGAGCTCGATCGCGTGGCGGAGGTAGTGAACACCCCAGGGGCCCGCACAATTCTGGATGATCCGCGCACGCCAGCGGCGGCACGCGTCGGCGCGCTTGAGGCGGCAACCGGAGCAACGGTGAGTCCAGCCGTGCACACGCTGATGGGAGCGCTCGCTTCGCGTCGAAAGTTGGGACGACTTCCTGCGATCGCAGAGGCAACGCATGAGGCGCTGGACGCTCGCAACGGGATCGCGACTGCGCGCGTGAGCACACCTTCAGAGATCGGCGCAGACGAGCGCAGCAAGATTGAGGCGCAGGCAAAAGAGATCGCTGGTGGCAGCGTGCGCGTCAGCTATGACATTGACCCAAGCCTTGTTGGAGGCGTCACGCTCCGCGTGGGTGACCTCCTCATTGATGGAAGCGTCAAAGGAAAACTCGCGCGCATGCGTGAGCGCATCCTTTCGGCAGCCGGCTGAACCGGCGCAGCGCGTAGAGCAGCGAGGAGCAGAGAACCATGGCAATCAAGTCAGACGAGATCATCAGCATCTTGAAGTCGCAGATCGCGGGCTTTGACGGCGGCGCCGAGTCGCGCACCGTTGGCACGGTGGTCGAAGTGGGCGACGGTATTGCGCAGGTCTATGGACTCTCTGGCGCACTCTCGTCTGAACTTCTGGAGTTCCCTGGCGGCGTGGCCGGCATGGCACTCAACCTTGGCGAAGAGACGGTCGGCGCCGTGCTCCTTGGTGATGCGAAGAGCATTAAAGAGGGCGACACCGTTAAGACCACCGGTCGCGTTGTTGAGGTGCCGGTTGGACCAGAACTCATTGGTCGCGTGGTTGATCCGCTCGGTCGTCCACTGGACGGCAAGGGTCCAATCAATGCAAAGAAGAGCCGCCCCGTTGAGCGCATTGCGCCGGGCGTGATCAGCCGCAAGTCAGTCACCACGCCAGTGCAGACTGGTATCAAGGCGGTTGACGCACTCATCCCGATCGGTCGCGGACAGCGCGAGTTGATCATCGGTGACCGCCAGACCGGTAAGACCGCCGTGGCGATCGACACGATCATCAATCAGAAGGGGAAGGGCCTCATCTGTATCTACGTTGCAATCGGCCAGAAGCTCTCCACGGTGCGCACCGTTGTTGCCATGTTGGAGAAGCAGGGCGCCATGGGACACACCGTCGTTGTGGTCGCAGGTGCTGAAGATCCAGCACCACTGCAGTACCTTGCGCCGTTCGCCGGTTGCGCGATTGCAGAAGAGATCATGGAAGAGGGCGTCACCGTTGACGGGAAGGGAGTGCGCGACGCACTCTGCGTCTACGACGATCTCTCCAAGCACGCGGTTGCGTATCGCGAGATGGCGCTCCTCTTGCGCCGACCGCCAGGACGCGAAGCGTATCCAGGCGACGTCTTCTATCTGCACAGCCGACTCCTTGAGCGCGCCGCGCGACTCTCGGACGATCTGGGCGGCGGTTCGATTACGGCGCTTCCAATCATTGAGACGCAGGCGGGAGACGTTTCGGCGTACATCCCAACAAACGTCATCTCCATTACGGACGGACAGATCTTCCTTGAGACCGACCTCTTCAACGCGGGTCAGCGACCAGCGGTGAACGTTGGTATCTCCGTCTCGCGTGTGGGTTCCGCCGCGCAGACGAAGGCAATGAAGAAGGTTGCCGGACCGTTGAAGCTCGACCTTGCGCAGTACCGAGAGCTCGCGGCATTCGCGCAGTTCTCTGGCGACCTCGACAAGTCAACGCGCGATCAGCTGACGCGCGGTGAGAAGCTCTCCGCCATCACACGCCAACCGCAGTACGCACCAGTGGCGGTGGAGAAGCAGGTCGCCATCCTCTACGTCGCGTCAAAGGGGAAGTTGGACGACATCCCTACACCGCGCGTGAGCGAGTTTGAGAGCGGCTTCTACACGTTCCTTGATCGCGAGCGCCCACAGGTGCTCGCCGAACTCGCCAAGGAGCAGGCGTTGACGGACAACGCCGCGAAGGGACTCGATGAGGCCGTTGACGTCTTCCGAAAGAGCTTCCTCGCCTAATGGCAAGCCAGCGCGAGATCCGACGACGCATCGGCGCGGTGAAGAATATTCGCCAGATCACGCGCGCCATGCAGTTCGTTGCCGCCTCCAAGTTGAAGCGTGCACAGGAGTCCACGCTCGCAGCACGACCGTACGGTCACTCCATTGACGAAGTGATCGCGGACCTCGCCTCTGTCCTTGGTGAAGAGGGGCATGCGCTGTTGCGCAAGCCGGCCGAGGGCGGCGCAAAGTTGGTCGTACTCTTCACCACCGACCGCGGACTCGCTGGGGCGCTGAACTCGAACCTGATCCGCTTCGCCATGAAGGAGTTGGAGAGCGCAGGGCCTGGCACCCGCATCGTCACGATCGGAAAGAAGGGTCGTGATGCCCTGGCCCGGGGCGGCTATGAGATCGCGGCCGCCTTTCCTGGATACGGAGACAAGCCCTCCTTCGCGGATGTCACCCCACTCGTACGCCTCCTCACGGATGACTTCCTTGGCGGTCGCGCCGTGAACGTCACGCTCATCCACCCAACCTTCGTCTCCACGCTGGTGCAGCGCCCAGAGGGGGTGCAGCTCCTCCCAATTCAGCCAACGGTGGATACGGCGGGGATCCCTGGGAATCAATTCCTTTTCGAGCCAGATCCCGCCACCGTGCTGGAGGCGCTCCTCCCTCGCTACGTTGCCACGCGCATCTTCCAAGCGGTGCTGGAGACCACGGCGTGCGAGCAGTCGAGCCGCATGGTGGCAATGAAGAACGCAACAGAGAGCGCGGGAGATCTCATCAGTGATCTCACGCTTACCTATAACAAGGTGCGACAAGCAAACATCACCCGAGAGATGATCGAAATTGCTTCGGGCGCAAGCGCGCACTGAAGCTGAGAGCGTAGGAGGAGTCATGGCGAACGCAGGAACAAAGAGCGCAGGAGCCGTAGGAACGGTCGTTCAGATCACCGGACCAGTCGTTGACATTGAGTTCGCCGCACGAGAGCTGCCTGCGATCTACAACGCGGTTCGCGTTGACCGCGCAGACGGATCACTCGTTGTTGAGGTGCAGCAGCATCTCGGCAACAACCGCGTTCGATCCGTCGCCATGACAACAACCGACGGCCTCGCACGCGGCGCAAAGGCCACAGACCTTGGCGCTCCAATCTCCGTCCCTGTTGGCGCTGGAACGCTTGGCCGCGTCTTCAATGTGCTCGGTGAAGCCATTGATCAGGCGGGTGATGTGAAATCAGATACGCGACTTCCAATTCACCGCTCCGCACCACCATTCGATGATCTCACCACTGAGACGGAGCTCTTCGAAACCGGCATCAAGGTGATTGACCTGGTCTGCCCATTCAAGAAGGGTGGAAAGATCGGCATCTTCGGCGGCGCCGGCGTTGGTAAGACGGTGGTGATCCAGGAGCTGATTCGCAACGTTGCGCAAGAGCACTCCGGCTACTCCGTCTTCGCGGGCGTCGGTGAGCGTTCACGCGAAGGGAACGACTTGATTCACGAAATGCGTGACTCAGGCGTTATTGATAAGACCGTGATGGTGTTCGGGCAGATGAACGAGCCACCTGGAGCGCGTCTGCGCGTTGCGCTCTCCGGCTTGACGATGGCGGAGTACTTCCGCGACGAAGAGGGTCGCGACGTGCTCCTCTTCATCGACAACATCTTCCGCTTCACGCAAGCAGGATCCGAAGTATCCGCGCTTCTCGGCCGCATGCCGAGCGCCGTGGGATACCAGCCGAACTTGGCAACGGAGATGGCGGCGCTCCAAGAGCGCATCACCTCCACCAAGAAGGGGTCGATCACGTCACTGCAGGCCGTCTACGTGCCAGCAGACGACTACACCGACCCAGCACCGGCGACAACGTTCGGACACCTTGACTCCACGATTCGCCTTGAGCGAAGCATTGCGGAGTTGGGAATCTATCCGGCCGTGGATCCGTTGACGTCAACGTCACGCGTGCTCGACCCGAACGTGGTTGGCGCAAGCCACTACGAGACGGCGCGCGAAGTGCAGCGTGTGCTGCAGCGCTACCGTGACCTGCAAGACATCATCGCCATTCTCGGAATGGACGAGCTTTCGCCAGATGACAAGTCGCTCGTCTCACGCGCGCGACGTCTGCAGCGCTTCATGAGCCAGCCGTTCTTCGTCGCGGAGGTCTTCACGGGCCGCCCCGGCAAGTTCGTCAAGATTGCAGACACGGTTGCATCGTTCCGCGAGATTCTGGAAGGGAAGGCCGACGCACTGCCAGAGCAGGCGTTCTTCCTCGCCGGCACGTTAGACGACGTACGCGCGAACGCCGCCGCAATGGCGAAGTAGCGCATGCCATTCTCGTTGGAGATCGTGACGCCTGAGCGACTCACCTGGAGCGGTGAGGCAACGGCGCTCGTCCTTCCAACAGTTGACGGAGAGATCGGGATCCTGCCCAAGCACGAGCCGTACGTCACCGTGCTCGGACTTGGCGAGGGACGAATCACCTTGAAGGACGGGAGCGTGGAGCTCCTGGCGATCATCGGCGGGTTCGTGCAGGTGCGTCCAGATCGCGTTCTGGTGCTGGCAGAGTCTGCAGATCTCGCCGCGGACCTTGATGTGGAGGCGATTGAAAAGGCAAAGGCGGTCGCCGAGCAGGCGCTCGCGCAGGTGGACCAGGCAGACCCAGGAGCCGTTGCTGCGGCCCGAGCCAGCATGGCCCGCGCACTCCTTCAGTCGAGCCTTGCAGAGCGCCGCCGCCGCCGCGGCTGATCTCCCTGACGCCTCGCACAACGCCTCGCATCACCCTGCGAACAACTCCCCAGCGAACAAGAAGCTGCTCGGTTGGACGCCGTGAGGGGAGAGGGGCGAGAATCCACGCATGAGTAAGGAACCGATGCCCAAGCCCTTCTCCTGGGAGTACCGCCCCACGGTGCTCGCCAAAGAGGCGTTCCACATCACAGGTGGTCGTCCGCTCAGTGGCAGCGTGCGCGTATCCGGCGCAAAGAATGCCGCGCTCAAGATGATGGCCGCGTCGGTACTCACTGGCGAAACGCTTCGACTCGAAAACGTTCCAGAGATCCTTGATATTGAGGTGCTGCGCGACACACTCCGCGATCTTGGTGTTGCGGTCGAACGCGAAACAGATGGCACGATGGATCTCACCGCGGGCGACGTGGAGTGGCTCTTCGTTCCGCTGGAGGCGGCGGCCAAGATGCGGGCGAGCTTCATGTTGCTCGGCCCACTCCTTGCGCGATTCGGTCGCGTCATCATCAGCAATCCTGGCGGCGATCGGATTGGACGACGCCCCGTCAATCTCCATGTAGATGCAATGCGCGCGCTCGGCGCAGAGATTGATTATCGCGATGGCTACTACTTTGCAAAGAGCAGCGGTAGACTGCGCGGCGCAGATATCACCTTCCCGCACGTCACCGTGATGGGGACAGAGAATGCAATGCTCGCCGCGGTACTTGCAAAAGGGACGACGCGCATCCAGCCTGCTGCGCAGGAGCCAGAGGTGGACGATCTCATCACGCTCCTCAATGCAATGGGCGCGCAGGTCCAGCGCACTGCACCAGATGTGATTGAAATCCAAGGCGTTGATGCGCTGCACGGTGCAACACACCGCGTGATGCCTGATCGAATTGAAGCGGGAACATTCGCAACCGCCGCCGCAGTGATTGGCGGCAGCATTGAGATTACGGAGATTGAACCGGCGCACCTTGGTGGTTTCTTACAAGTGTTGGAGCGAATGGGCGTTGAGCACAGCGTGACGGGAAAAACTCTACGGGTCAGCGGTACGCCACAGGGTGAAGGTTCATACAAGGCGGTAGACATCACGACCGCTCCGTATCCAGGGCTCGCCACCGACCTCCAGCCTTCTGCAGGACTGATCCTGACGCGCGCGTCGGGCATCAGCAACATTCATGAGACGATCTTTGAAGATCGACTTGAATGGCTGGTAGGCCTGCGCAACTTTGGCGCACAGGTGGAGATCCTCGACCCGCGGCACGCGCGGATCAGTGGGCCAACCACATTCACTGCTGCTGAGGCGGATATCCCCGATCTGCGCGCAGGAGCCACGCTCATGCTTGCCGCACTCGCCGCCCCTGGCGAGAGCAGGATCCACGGCGCGCACCACGTCCGCCGCGGCTATGCCACCATTGAGGAGAAGTTCCGTGGCCTTGGCGCGGAGCTGACGCACGTCAGCGAAGAGGAGAAGAGCCCAGCATGAAGATTGGAATTGACCTCGGCACCGCAAACGTGCTGGTTTTCGTGCAGGGTCAAGGGATCACCGTGCGTGAGCCGAGCGTCGTGGCAATTGACGCGGACGACCGAATCGTTGCCGTTGGCACCGAGGCGAAGGAGATGGTTGGACGAACCCCAGGCTCCATCACCGCCATTCGCCCACTCCGCGACGGAGTGATCGCTGACTATGTGGTGACCGAAGCAATGCTTCGCTACTTCATCAAGAAGGGGACGGCGGGGAAGATCTCCTTCGGTCGCCCCGACGTCCTCGTGAGCGTTCCCGCCGGTTCCACCTCCGTGGAGAAGCGCTACGTCTTGGATGCCGCGCGTCAGGCGGGTGCTGGCAAGGCGTATCTGATTGAAGAGCCAATGGCGGCGGCGATCGGTGCACAGCTGCCAATCAGCGGTCCGTCGGGGAACATGATCGTGAACATTGGTGGTGGTACGGCTGAGATTGCGGTGATCTCAATGTCTGACATCGTGGTGGCCAAGAGTCACCGTGTTGGTGGGAATCGTTTTGATGAAGCGATTGCCCTCTATATCCGCCGCAAGTACAACCTCATGATCGGCGACCGCACCGCGGAGCAGGTGAAGCTTGAGATTGGAAGCGCCCTTCCGCTTGAGGAGGAGTTGACCATGAGCGTCAAGGGCCGAGACATGATCGCCGGTCTCCCCCGAGAGGTTCTCATCACCTCAACGGAGATCACGGAGGCGATGGAGGTGCCGCTGCGAAACCTCACCGACGCCATCCGTGGCGTGCTCGAGCAGACGCCACCAGAGCTCAGTGCAGACATCATCGACAAGGGGATCGTCCTCTCGGGCGGCGGCGCGCTGCTACGCAACATTGACCGCCTCATCACCAACGTAACCGGCGTTGCCGCCCATGTGGCACCAGATCCGCTGAGCTGCGTGGCGAAGGGGACAGGGATTGCGCTCGAGCACTTTGACGTCTTCGCCAAGTCGCTGACGTCACAAGCCTGATCCGTGCCTCTGCTCCAGCGCGAAGGCTGGCCGCAGGAGGGTGCCCCTAAGGCATTCGTTGACCTCCACTCCCACTCTTCGTCCAGCTTTGACTCACTGAGCGATCCCATCGCGCTCACGCGCGCCGCTGCAGCTCGCGGCATCACCCATCTCGCAATCACCGATCATGATCGCGTTGACGGCGCACAACGGGCACGTGACGCGCAGATCCCCGGCATCACCGTCCTTGTTGGTTCCGAAGTGCGCACGCGTGATGGTGACATGATCGCGCTCTTCATTGAGCGACCCATCAAGGTTGGACTCCCGCCGGCGGAGGCCATCGCAGCGATTCGTGAGCAAGGCGGCCTCGTTGGAATTCCGCACCCGTTTGACGGCACACGCGGCTCGCTACTCCTCAAGGAAGAACATGCAGAACTCATCACGCTCGTTGACTGGATTGAAGGGTGGAACGCGCGACTGTGGACGCCTGGTGGCAATGCGCGCGCAGCGACGCTCGCGGCAACACACGGGATTCCAAGCGTTGCATCTTCAGACGCGCACAGCATCATGGAGATTGGAAACGCAGCAACGGTGCTCGCTGGCGATCCATCAACGCCAGCACTGATGCGCGCGGCGCTCGCTGCGCCGCATGAACTCATCACTGGTCGTGGTGCGCTGCTCGCGCGCTTGGTGATGCCGTTTGTCAAAGTGATCAATGCGACACGTGGAAACCGACGCATCAAGCCCGGCGTCACCTACGGCGAGCAGGGATGATCGGCGAGACGGAATGAGCGAGGCGAAAACCTCGTTCAGCATTGGCGAGCGGATACGGCGTCCCTCAACGATCGCAGGACTTCTCTTTACCGTGGTCCTGCTGGTTGGACTCTGGCGCGCTGCGAGCGCGTTCAACCTTGATCAAGTTGCAACACTGATCGGATCCGCGAATCCACTCGCGCTGGTTGCAGCGCTTGCGGCAACACTCGCCACGCTGCTCCTTCGTGGACTGCGATGGCGCGAACTTCTCAGTGTGGTGAACCTCTCAATCTCGCGTCGTGCCGCGATTGAGATCCTTGCACTCTCCTTCTGGGTCAACGTCGTGCTGCCCGCAAAGATCGGTGACTTCTATCGCGCGTGGCTTCTGAAGCGCAATGGAGGCCCCTCGTTTGGTCGCGGTGTTGGCACCGTGGTCTTGGAGCGCGCGCTCGATCTCATCACGGTCGCACTTCTTGGTGCGCTCTCTGGCGCCGTCGCATTTGGTGGTGAGCTTCCAGCCGCTGTGTTGGTGCTGATGGTGTTTGCCCTCGCACTCGCACTGGTGGGAATTCTGGTGCTTCTTGCAGCGCGCGGTCCAGCGAGCAGGCTGAGCAAGCGGCTGCCACTTCCCAGGCAGGCCGCCGAACCACTGGAGCGCGCCTTTGACGCGCTGAAGGAGGGGAGCACGCGCGGCGGGATCGTGCGCGTTGCACCGCACACGTGTGCGATCTGGGCGCTCCAAGCGCTGCGACTCGGCGCTGTCGCCGCTGCACTCGGACTCTTTCAGGTCGACCCAGCAGCCGGTGCGATCGGCCCTTCCGCGGTGCTCTTCACTGCGCTCGCGTCTGCCGTGTTGAGCACCGTCCCGTTCACCCCAGCAGGCTTGGGCATTGTTGAGGCGGGGAGTGTTGGCATCTTGGTTGGGATCTTCGGAATGACTCCTGAGTCGGCGATCGCCCTCATGCTGCTTGACCGCATCACAGATATCGGCTCGCTGATGGCTGGCGGGGCCGTTCTCTTTGCCGTGTCACCATTCCGGCGCGGTGCCGGAAGTCTCCGCTAGCGCCCCTTCACACTCCGCTTCGCAGCACTCTTCTTCGCAGCACTCCGCTTCGCAGCAGGCTTCGGCGCCTTCGCCGCCTTCTTGGCGGGCTTCGGTAGGCCTGGAGCCTCCGCAGGGAGCGGCTTCAGCTTTAGGTTCCCCTGCGCAAGCTGGATCGTGCGCTCAACGTTCAGCTTGTCCCAGCCCGCCTCCATCCCCGGGGTCTCCAGGTAGTACGCGGCATGGGCGAGTTTCGGATGACTGATCAGCGCGGCGAGTCCGCGCGCGCCAACCTCGCCGCCGCCAATGTGTTGATGTCGATCCAGCTTAGAACCGTGCGCCGCCTTGCTGTCGTTGTAATGAATCATCACCAGTTTCTCGAGGCCAATCTTTCGATCAAACTCTTCAATGACGCGATCAAGTTCATCAAGGTCAGACATCTCAACACCAGCGCCCCAGAGGTGCGCCGAGTCTAGGCAGTAGCCCACGCGCGTCATATCAACTCGGCGCTTCCCCATTGCTTCATGAATGGCGATCAACTCATCGATGCTTTCACCAATGCCATTCCCTCCGCCCGCAGAGTTCTCAAGCACCAGGAGTGCATCGCTCGCCGTTGCTGGGACGCCATCAAGGATCTGATCAACCGCCTCGGCGACGCGCTTCACACCCGCCTCAATTCCAGTACCGAGATGTGAACCAATGTGCACGTTGATGAACGACGCGCCGTATGCGGGAGCAACGCGTAGTTCGTGCTGCAACATTGCAATGCTCTTTTCGCGAACTTCTGGTCGAGGTCCTGCAAGGTTGGCAAGATATGCGGCGTGCACCGCGAGTGGGCCAAAGCCGTGCTCTTTCATCCGCGCGCGGAATTCTGGAAGCTCCTTCGGCAGCTCTGCGCGACGCGCCCAGCCGGTTGGGTTCCCAGTAAAGATCTGCAGTCCCATTGCGCCAACAGCGGCGGCACGGTCCGCCGCCTTGACGAGGCCAGGTCCAACAGCAAGGTGCGCGCCGAGCATGCGATCGAGTCGCCCTTCGGCGGCGGGTGGTGCGGAACTCTTCCTACTCTTGGCGGCCATGCGTGCATCCTCCCACAACGACGGGTGTTGACGCGCGCGTTTATACGCGCGTGTACTTCCGTGCGGATGCGATTGCGGAGCAGTTACTCCGGGAAGGCGGTGACGGTGATCTCGATCCCAAGGCCTTCCGTTAGCTCAACGGAGGCGGCGCTTGTGACGAGTTCGCCCATGACGCGGATTTCGGCGAGGCCAGCGTTCACGGCATTTGGAATCGTTGCGTTCGTGCTGCGGCGCCAGATCTCAAGGAAGTCGGCAAGTGTTGCGAGCGTCTCGTCTGGGGCCTCTACGTGAAGTAGGCCGTCTGGGTCATGGGTGTGCAACCAGTACATGCAGTTCTGGTTGATGCCAATGTTTGGCGGAACTTCAGCGGTGGTGCCATCTGGCAGCTTGATCGTGAGCTGCGAGTGAATGTGATACGCCGCGTCGTGCCCGCCCGAATCGCAAGAGACCGCACCCACCTTCTCACCAAATCCACCAACGGGATCTGTAATCGGTACGCCGTCCTTATCCGTCCCCGAGCATGCAGTGACCAGGAGTGCCGCCGCGAGAGCTCCAAAAAACTTCTTCTGCATGCGGCAATGATAGCAAGTTGTTCAGCGACACCTCAGCGCTCATAGGCCACGCTCACCACAGCAATCCAGCGGACTCCTGCCACTCGCAGGGCTCGCGCCGCCTCACGGGCGGTCGCGCCACTCGTCTGGATGTCATCAACCAGCACTACGGCACTCGGTAGCTCCACGTCCTCCCTGCACGACATGGCCCCCTGCATGATTAACGCTCGCGCGGAGCGAGTGGCGCCATGAAGGGGTTCGGTGCTTCGAACACGCGCGAGGAGTGTCCGAACGGGGAGGTGTGCAGCGGCTCCTGCCGCAGTCGCGAGCAGCGCCGCATGGTCAAAGCCGCGCTCGTGCACGCGGCCCTGGTCCGTAGGGATTGGCACGAGCGCGACCTGAAACGCTGCTCGTGCTGACACCTGCTTGATTGCGGGCACGAGTGCCACGCCAAGCTCACGCGCGAGCCCCTGCACACCCCCGTATTTCATGGTGCGAATGGCCGCACCAAGTCCGCCCTCATATGGACCAAGCGCTGCGGCGGCGGAGAGGTTCCCTGCCGGGAGTGCCACAGCGCGGTCCGTGATCCACTCAGCGCGACACTCCGCGCAGAGCAGCGCCCCCTCGCACTCGCAGATCCCGCAGCGGGGCGGAGCGAGGAGTTCAACCAACGGCGCGGCTGCCGAGCGCACGAGGAGTTGGAGCTGTAGCGAAAACGTGCGCATGCAGCGATCCTCCACGCTCAAGCGTACGGAGCGCGTACGATACGGAGATGACGACCCCAGTAGGCTCCCTCGCCGTCTCCGCGACCCCGCTGGCTAGGGTGAGCGAAGAGGAGTGGTCTGCGCTCCTGCAGGCCAACTCGAGCGCAAGCGCCTTTTCGCTCCGCGCATTTCATCAGGCGTGGTGGAGCGCACACGGGGGTGGCGCGGAAGACGTCAGCATCGCTGTGCGAAGTGCATCAAGCGGCGAACTGCTCGGCTATCTCCCGCTGATGCGCCGACCGGACGGCGTGATCTACTCTGGCGCAACGCTGCATATTGATTACGCCACCGCGCTTCTGGCGCCAAACACGGGGGCGCAGAGTCAGGAGTCCGATCCTGTTGCAGACG